>RRZU010538252.1_pt1 | contig 25210 bp, 27 predicted proteins | sample 2165561 | NCBI WGS metagenome assembly RRZU01 (sample SAMN10456909, study PRJNA506462) | wastewater metagenome | isolation source: wastewater sludge | place: USA: Moscow, Idaho | reverse complement strand
GCCTGCAAGCCCAGATCGAGGCATGGAGCGAATCCATCAAACACCAGTTGGAAAGTGCACCAGGCCGCGCAGAAAGCGGGGCGCCAATCGCGGATGCCCCGAGCAGAGATGACAGTACACAAGTGCAATTGGTTCGCGGAACGGCAGGGCAGCAACATATGGTGCAACTGCCGCTGGAGGAGCTACAGCGCCTGCGCTCGGCCACGCGCAGAACCTCGCAATTGGTGCATCAACTGCTGTCGCTTTCGCGGGCAGATGCGGCCGATACATTGGAGTTGCAGCAAATGCAGCCGGTGGACTTGCGCGCCTTGTGTGAAGATGTGCTGGAGCGCCATCTGGATGCCGCTGCGCAAAAAAGCATTGATCTGGGGTTGGAAGGACCACCCGTGAGCGTGCGTGGCCATGCCTTGTGGTTGCAGGAAATGCTGAGCAACCTGGTGGACAACGCCCTGCAATACACGCCGGATGGCGGCATCGTCACCATCCGTTGTGGGGTGCTGGCGCAGAAAAAGCCCTTACCAAAATCTGCCGCTGGTAAAAACCTGTTGCCATCGCGGACAACGCACACAGTAGATACTGTGTATCGTGCTTTTCTCGAGGTGGAAGACAACGGGCCGGGCATTGCCGCAGCAGCGCGCGCGCAGGTGCTGGAGCGGTTTGTGCGTCTGCCAGGCACCAAGGTGGAAGGCACGGGCCTGGGCCTGCCGATTGCGCGGGAAATTGCCGTTCGCCACCGCAGCGAACTGGTGCTGGTCGATGGCATTGCGCACGAGAACGGCTCGGGTTGCGGCTTGCGCGCATCGGTGCTTTTTGCTACCGATTTGTTGCTGACCTTCAGTGTGCAAGACGTTGTGCCCGACACCGCATCGCAGCCAGCCGAAGAAGCCGAAGGACCAGGATGATGGCTATCACATGCATTCGCAGCCGTGACATGCGGTCATGTTCACCGAGAGCCGGCCAACATCATTGACAGGAGGTGTGTGGATGACACGAGATGAACTGGTTGCCGGAATTGCTGCGCGCTACAACATCGCGCCGGACTATCCGTGGAGCCAATTGCCGGATGCCTGCGTGTTTCGCCATGCAGACAACCGCAAATGGTTTTGCCTGTACATGCCGGTGCCAGCCCATGTGCTTGGGCTTGAGCGAGAAAGAGAGGCGCTCGTGCCCATCATCAACGTCAAGGCACGGCCTGAAATGGTGGGCTCCTTGCGCAGTATGAGCGGCATATTGCCCGCATATCACATGAACAAAGAGCACTGGGTCAGCGTGCTGCTGGAGGAGGCGGATGCCGAACTGATCTGGGGCGTGCTGGCAGACAGCTTTCAGCTCACGCAATAATCACGCAATAAAGAGAAGAGCCGATTCAAAATTTTCATGCGCGGTTTTGAAAACCGCCTGCTGCCTTGCGTTCATGGGCGTGCAAATTTGTGAACTTGCACATGCAGCCTTGCTGCTTGTCGATTCTGTTGAGCTGGTTTCTGTTGCGTCTGTTATTGCGTGCGGGTTTTGAACCAGCCGCCCCACAGCAGCAACAGCGCAAAGGCGAAATACAGCACGCTCCACACAGGCAGCGGCACGCCCAAAACATAATCCGTTACGGCGCAGTCGCCAAAGCCGCGAACAACCGGCTCGTACCAGTCAAACAGCGGCCAGTTGCGCAGGCGAAAAGACCACGGCGCGCCGCACCCTGGCGCCATGCCCGGCGGCAGGCTTTGCAAGTACATCTGATAGATCGCCACGCCTGCCCCATACACGGCAGGAGCGCTGACCAGCAACGCACTGATGGCGCGCCCGATGCGGCTTTGCTGTTTGGCCAGTGCCACGCACAACGCCACACAGCCCACGGCCATGACCAACAGGCGCTGCACGATGCACAGCACGCAAGGATCTTGCCCCAGCACGTATTGCGCAAAAAACGAACCCATAGTTGCCAACACCGACATGGCAACAATGCACCACAGGATTTTGCGAAAAAGATTCATGGCAGTTTCCGATATGGCTATCAAGCGATTGGGACGATCAAATTCGGGCGGTCAGCCAGTGCGATTGGCTCAGAGTGATCAAGGGGCGTATATGCCTTGGCAATGATACACATTGTACATGGTGATGGCATGCATAAAGCGCAAGAGAATCGTTCAAGGCAGAATTTCTATGACGGCATTGTGAATTACGGCACGGAATAGCTCGTCCATCTCCGGGTTGGTAACGGCAATGCAACCATTGGTCCAATCGCGCAACAGGTGGCTGGCGCCCAGCTTGCCCATGTTGTTGGGCAGACCGTGGATTTTGATGTCGCCTCCGGGCGGTTTGCCCAAAGCAGCAGCATGGCGGCGATCCGCCGCGTTGGGGTAAGAAACGCCCAGATTGAGGTGATAGCCGCTGTTGGGGTTGCGGTCGTTGATGCGGTATATGCCCTCGGGCGTGCGCCGGTCGCCTTCAAACTGCTTGTGGCCTATGGGGTTGCCGCCCAATGCTATGGGGTAGGTTTTGAGTAGTTGGCCGCTGGCGTCGTATGCCATCATTTCACGCAGGCTTTTATGCACCACCAAACGACTGATGCGGGCACGGGCAGGCAAAGGCGGCGCGGCCAACAGCTCGATCTGGCGTTGGCTCAATCCGTGTGCTTTGGGAAGCAGAGCATGCAAGATTTGCGCTTGCTGCGCGGGCGTCAGCCGCATGAAGATGATTCCGCATAAAACAGGAATCAGAAGCAGCGCCAGCAAGGCAACAAGCAGTTTTTTCTTCATCAGATTTTTCTTTATCGCATGGGTTGAAGCAGAGGGGAGCAAGGCGCAAGCCCTCTTCAAGCCCCACTTTCAACCACCAGCCCCTTGCCGGTGATGTAAAACTGCCCGCCTGCCACATAGTGCAGGGTTTTCAGCTCGTCGCCCACCTCGTCAAAATGCCAGTGGCCGTTGCGAAAAACGCGCTCGTCGGCCCATGCCTCCAGCACTTCGCCAATTAACAGATCGTATGTTTGCTGGTTGTGCGGTTCGCGGATCAGTTTGCACACCAGCCATGCGGCACAACCTTTTACCAAGGGCACATCAAAGCCCGGTTGGTAAAACAGCTCAATGCCACAGTCGGCCAGTTTGTTGGGGTGGTTGTGGCGGCTCTGCGTGCCGACTGCAATCGCTGTTGCGGCTTGTGCGGCAACCGGCAGCTGCACGGCAAACAGGCCGCTTTGTTCCAGCAGCCCGCGGGTGTACGAGCCTTTGTCGAGCACAACCGTCAATTTGGCGGGCGAAAAATCCAGCGCGCACACCCAGGCCGCTGTCATCACATTCTCTACCCCGCCGTGCTTGGCAGAAATCATCACAGTCGGGCCGTGGTTGAGCAGGCGGTGGCTTTTTTCAGGTTCTACTTTGCGAATGGTCATGGTCTTCCTTAGCATGGATATGCTTCTGCGTCATTGTGCATGACGGGCGTTTGCTCTGCTTGAGTGGGGTTGTGCCGGGCGCAAAAAAAAAGCCTGTCCGTTATATACGAACAGGCATGTTGGAAAAGTTCAGCCGTTTGGAGCAGTTCAGCCTGCGGGCTTTATTCGCAGACAAAGCTTTCTGCCTTATTGGCATCGCCCCCTTTGTACGTGGCCACTTTGGGATAAGCGCAAATCGGCATTTGTTTGCCGGGAAAGGCTTTGCCTTGAGCCAGCATGCGATCGGGAGCCTGGTTTTTACCGTGCCAGTTTTCTAGCAGGGTGAGCGGGTCGAAATCATTGAAAGCTTGGCCACCGCCGCAGTGGTTCATGCCGGGCACCATAAACATGCGGCTGAAGCTCTCCGCTTTCGCGGTGTCCTGATGCATTTGTTTGAACCAGTCCACTTGGTCTTTGGGAGAAAACACCGGGTCGGATACGCCGGTAACCATAATCAGCTTACCGCCGCGCGCGGCGAAGCTGGAAAGGTCGGTGCTGATGGCATCGTTGATGGCACCGGTCTGATAGGTTTTCGGTGTGTCACGATCAAAATCGAACCGGCTCAAATCAAAATTCGGGCTGGACGGGGTCATGAAATACCAAGTAAGCGAACCTGCACCCAAGGTTACGCCGCGCGAATCGGGTTGGCCGGTTTGCGAACTGCCGAGCTTCCATGCGCGCCAGTCGGGTTGATTCACACCGGTGTCGTAATACCAGCCGCTGTAAATCTGCTCGCCCTTGCTGGTTTTGGCACCGTCAAACACGGCCTTGAGTGCCGCGATTTTTTCTTTCGGCAAATCCAGCGCATCGGGCTTGAAGTTGCAGCTTTCCCAGGCGTTGACAATGCCGTCTTTCAGGCCGTCTTTGGCATCGCATTGTGCCGCTACGGCTTGGCTAACTTTATCCAAATCCGCCTGCGTCAGCGCGTTGGCCAGGATTTTTTCACCTTTGGCATTGGTCGGCGCCGCTTTTAGCAGCTGCTGATAATCCCATTGCTGGGCGACAGCGGCGCGCGATAAACGAAAACCGGGGTTGGCGGCGATGATGCCGTCAAATTCCAGCGGATAGCGTTGCAGGGCAATCATGGCTTCGCGGCCACCGTTGGAACAGCCCATAAAGTAGCTGTGCTGGGGGGCGGATTGATAAAACTGCTGGATGATTTGCTTTGCGACGGTAGTGACTTTACCCGTGGACTGGTAGGCAAAGTCCAGACGCGCTTGCTGGTCGGCACCGAATTCGGGCGTGGGTGTGGGGTGGCCGCCGTCCATGCTCACCACCGCGTAGCCGCGCATCAGGGCAGGTGTGGCGGTGGTGGTGTTGACCGGAATATTGCCGACTGCCGGGGCGATAAAGCCATCCACGCCGCCGCCGCCTTGGAATAGAAAGCGTTTGTTCCACGCTTCGGGCAGGCGCAGCTGAAAACGCGTGCCGTAATGTTTACCGTCTGCGCCTGTACGTGCGCCGATTTCGCCTTCCACCACGCAATGCGGCTTGGCTTGCTGCGCGCTCGTTGAGCCGCCGGTGAAGGCCGACATTGCATCGGCGGCAATTTCTCCCTTACTCCACTCAGCCTTGCTGATTGCGGTAGCGGCAATTTTCAGGTTTTTCAAGGCCAGGCATTGCTGTTGGGGATTGTTCTGCGCATAGGCGGGAATGGTCACCAGCGCAGCGGCGACAAGAGTGAGTGCGGGTTGTTTGTTCATGGTCAATCTCCGGTAAAGAGCGTGGTCAAACGGATTGCCTCAAGCGATCAGCATGTCACCGTATTATTATCGGCAACCAGTTTGGCAGATTGTTTTGGCGATTGCGTTGGTGGTTGTTTTATACGGCTTGTTTGTACGCGTGCCAAAACCTGCCATGAATCGAATAGAAAAATACCGAGAAAGAACATCCATGCGCCCATTGCTTCGCACAACCCTGATCGCCGTCGCTTTGACATGGCCCCTTGCCGCGCAGGCCACGCAAGGCGCACAGCCCCAATCCGCCGCAACCTTGCCCCAAGAAACGGCCAGGGCGCAAGGCATGTGGATTGATGTGCGCACGCCGCAAGAATTTCGCTCAGGCCATTTGCAAGGCGCCATCAATATTCCCGTACAGCACATTCGTGCGGGCATTGCTGCCGCCAGCCCTGATAAAAATGCGCCCCTGAACCTGTATTGCCGCAGTGGCCGCCGCGTGGAAGCCGCCATGCAAGAGTTGAAAGCCATGGGTTACACCAACATCACCAACCATGGCGGCTATGAGCATTTGCTCAGGCAGGGGCTGCGCTAAGCCTGCGTCTATTCCCGCATCTATTGGGCAGTTGCGCATTGCTCAATAGCGTGCCAAGCGCAGGGTAGGGTGCTATTCCGGTTCTTCGCCACACCACGCACATGCGCACGGTTAGCGTGATGACGTCCGTTTCGAGGCAGGTGCGAGGACGGATTATGGCGAAGCAGATTGCGTGTAGAAGCCGCGTCAGCCAGGCAGCTCTAGCTTCATCATGATGTCGGTTTGCGCGTCGCTACCCAGATGGAAGGTGTGTTTGTCAAAGGGCACGAATCCGTTTTTTTCGTAAAAGCGCAAGGCGTTGTGGTTGTGTTCCCATACGCCCAGCCAGATGTACCGGGCGTGGTGGCTGTGAGCGATGTGCAACGCATGCTGGTAAAGCGCCTGTCCGACACCTTGGCCTTGAAAATCATGCAGCACGTAAATGCGCTCAATTTCGATGGCGTTTGCATCCTGAAGCTCTGTTTGCGCCTGTGCAAAATTCAACTTCAAGTAGCCAAGCACATGCCCTTCGGTCTCGAGAAAATAAAACGCTGAATCTGGATTGTGCAACTCACTAGCAAGCTGCGCTTCAGCAAAACTCTTGGCCAGATAGGCCTGCATATCTGCCTCTGTGCAGCTATGGGAAAAAGTTTCGAAAAAAGTCTGCCGACAGATTTGCTGCAAGGCGGGCAAATCGCCGAGATGCACGGGGCGGATATGTGCGGTGTCGTTTTTCATTGCGCGAGCCATTTCATTTTTATCAAGCCCCATTGCTTGTGCTGCTAACCTTGCGGTTTATTGGATCGCCACCCACCATTGCTGCGTGCGGTAGCCTTCGGGTTGGTATTTCTCGCCCATTTTCGGCGCATCCATCGGCACACCTTTGCGTTCGGATTCGGCATGGGCACGCTTGATATTTTCGTCCCACGGATTGCGCCCCAGGCTGAATACGCCCCAATGAATCGGCACCATGCGCGCGGCTTGCAAATCCAACGTGCCCTGCACAGCCTGTTCGGGGAACAGGTGGGTGTTGGGCCAGCCGGGGTTGGCAGCATCAATTTCCATAAAGGCCAGGTCAAAGCCGCCGTATTTTTTGCCGGCTTCGGCAAAATGTTCACCGTAGCCGGTGTCGCCGCTCCAGTAAATGCGTTTGCCCGCGCCTTCCAGCACGAAGGCGGCCCACAGGGTTTTGTTGCGGTCGGTGCGCCAGCGGGCGGAGTAGTGCAGGGCTTCTTCGGCGGTATAGCGCACGCCGTTTACTTCTGTGGCGTCGCCCCAACCCAGCTCGGTGATGTTTGCTGCTGGCACGCCCCAGCTTTGCAAGCGTGCGCCCACGCCCAAAGGCGCGATAAAGCGCGGCACTTTATCGGCCAGATAGCGCATGGTGGCCGCTTCCAAATGATCGTAATGGTCGTGGGTAATCAGCACCACGTCGATAGCGGGCAGCTCTTTTCGTGCAATAGGCGCGTTTTGGATGCGCGGCACCACAAAGGGCAAATTCAGCGGAGCGGCATTGCCAAACACCGGGTCGATCACAATGCGCTGCCCAGCCAGCTCCATGATGGCAGAAGAATGCCCCAACCAGTAGTAAGCAAAATCTTCAGCCTGACCAAAACTTTGCCGGTTGAGCTCCACCATCGGCAGCGCGCTTTTAGGCACGTAGCCGCTATGGCGGATAAATCCGCCTTTGCCGGTGGCTTTTTCGGGGTAATAGGGCAGCTCAGACCGGGCGTGGAATTGCCCGTCGCGGTAATAGGGCAAGTGCGCAAAGCGCATCGCATCGGGCAATGTGCCGATATTGTGGTAAACGCTGCAGGCGGTCATGCCACTTGCTGCTAGAAGAGCAGCCAGGAAAGAAAGCGGGTATTTGTAGCGTTTTTTCATGTGTTGGGTTGAGATTTGAATCTCAGTAGGGTTCGATTTGGCTTGGATTTAGACTAAAAAACTTTAACCGAAAAAGCGCAAATTGGCAGGAGGCACGAAAACACACACGAAGCCTGAGGGGTTGAACGGCAACTACACAGCAAGACCCGTCAATTGCCTTTAGTACTTTGTCGGCCAGCGTGATAGGCGCTGACGTAATGCAGTGTGCGTGCACCTACACCCGAAGATGCCATTAATTAAATGTTTGAATGAACCGGGTCTGCAAGCTGCAACCGCTTATGCATTTTTTAGCGAAGCCATGTCAATCACAAAGCGGTATTTCACCTCGCTTTTTTCCATACGCACAAAGGCGTCGTTGATTTCCTGCATGTTGATTACTTCCACATCAGACACGATATTGTGTTTGCCGCAGAAATCGAGCATTTCTTGGGTTTCCTGAATGCCGCCGATCATGGAGGCCGCGATAGAACGGCGACCAGGTTGCATGAGGACGGTATTAATCGATTCTTCCAGTTCGCCCACTAAGCCGACCATGACCAATGTGCCGTCGAGGGCGAGCGTTGGCAGATAAGGTTTCAAATCGTGAGTGTACGGCACGGTGTCGATAATCAGGTTAAACTGATTTGCCACGGTATTCATTTGGGTTTCTTCATTGGAAAGCACCACTTGATGTGCACCAAGGCGGAAAGCATCTTCTGCTTTGCTCGGGCTGCGGGTAAACAGGGTCACTTCTGCGCCCAATGCGCGGGCGAGTTTGATGGCCATATGCCCTAAGCCACCAAGACCTACCACGGCAACTTTGCTGTCTTTGCCGATATTCCAATGACGTAGCGGCGACCACACGGTAATGCCCGCACACAGTAGTGGTGCAACGGCTTGGGTATTCAGGTTTTCGGGTATGCGTAGTACGAAATTCTCGGTAACGGTGATTTGTTCGCTGTAGCCGCCGTAAGTCATCATTTGATCGCGGCGGTCGGGCGTGTTGTAGGTTTGTGTCATCCCTTCTTCGCAATATTGTTCCAAATGGTGCGTGCAGGCATGGCAATGTCCGCAAGAATCCACCATGCAGCCGACACCAACTAAATCGCCTGCTTTGAATTTACTGACTTTGGCGCCCACTTGGCGCACACGGCCGATGATTTCATGGCCGGGTACCAGCGGGTAATTGCTCCAGCCCCAATCGTTGCGTGCTTGATGCAAATCACTGTGGCATACACCGCAATAGAGAATGTCGATTTGCACATCATCTTCACGCAAATCGCGGCGTTCGAAGCTAAAGGGGGAAAGATGGCCGCCAGTATCGCGGGCGGCATAGCCGTGAACAGTTTGTGTCATGATTATTTCCTTTCGATAGGTTGGTGCGGTACTCAGGCAGTTTCCATAGTTTTGAGCACTTTGGCGGGAATGCCGCCGACGATGGCGTTGGCGGGCACATCTTTGCTGACCACCGCGCCGGCGGCAACAATAGCGTTTTCTCCTACGGTGACACCAGGCAGAATGGTGGCGCCTGCGCCAATCCAAGCATTCTTTTTGATAACCACGGGTTTCAGAATCACGCCGCGGCGCTCGGCAGGGTTTTCAGGATGATTGACCGTGAGGATATTCACTCGCGGAGCGATTAATACGTTATCTTCCAGCGTAATACCGCCCAAATCGGTAAATATGGCGCCTGAATTGATAAACACGTTTTTGCCGATGCGGATATGACGGCCAAAGTCGCTATAAAACGGCAAATTGATGTGCAGGGTTTCATCAATTTTGCTTTGGGTGATGTCGGCAAGCACGGTGCGGATGGCATGCTGCGTGCGGAATGTGCCGCTTAATTCGGCGATTTTTGGGGCGTTTTCATCAGCAATACGGTGAATCTCGTTAAACAGCGGGCTGCCTGCAGGGATGATTTGGTCGATGGGGAAGTTGTGCATGATTCATTTCATTGGGTATTGATATGGCATCTGAAACCTTTATTCCATGCCAAAGCGCATTTCTATATGGCCTCTGCCCACTGCCGCTTTCAGGTTTTCCACCTCACGAATTTTGCCCAAGCGGGTGTAGGAATAAGCGGAATCAAAGCTTTCATAAAATACTACGAGGGTGTTGCCCTGCCACAGCATGATGTCGCCCGCTTGGATACGGCCGGGGCGACTGTCATTACGGTTGAGCGTGCGCGGCAGTTCGCCGTGTTTTTCATTGCTCAAATGATCGGCCATATTGAGGGTGAGCGGCAGCAGGTCGCGCAATTCGGCAGCGGCGGCAGTGTTGGCCAAGTCGGCAGCAAAGTGGTGTTGCCCGATAGTAATCTGCATGGTTTTTCCTTTTTCCTGATGGTGTTGGGCGCTTTGGACGGGCGGTGCGGCTTGGCTTTCGGCGGCGGGCGTGCAGCCGAGGCAGAGTAAAGCGGCCAGCAGAGACATTTGAATGGGTTTCATTGATTTTTCCTTTCTGGGCTGGTGGCTTTACCTGCCTTGTCTGTTTAAGCAGAGGCGATGATGCGTGGAAGGGCTAAGGATTACAGGAATGCACCGTTACACACCTGAATCACTTGGCCTTTTACAGCCTTACCCATTTTGCTGGCCAAATACAGGCAGGCATAGGCCTGATCCATGGGGTCGCATTCGGGGCCGGGAAAGTAAACGTAATGCTGGCTGTGCTCCAGCATTTTTTTACCGCCAGGCTGCCCGCCTGCCTTGTTGGTCAGGTGGGCGGGGGTAACGGTCGAACCGGGGGCAACGGCGTTGCAGCGGATATTGGTATCGTTCAGGCGCATGGCGACGTTCAAGGTGAGCGTATTGAGCGCGCCCTTGCTGGCGGTGTAGCTGGCACCGCAAAACGGGCGGGTGCCGTTAACAGAGCTGATGTTGATGATGACGCCATCGTTTTTGGGCAGAAAGATTTTCAGCGCCTCGCGGATATAGCGCATAGGGCCGCTCAAGTTGATGGCAAGAATTTCGTCCCACTGCTCGTCGGTGGTTTCCTCAATCAGGTTTTGTTCGCCAATGCCGGCGTTGTTGATGAGGATATCGACATCGCCAAATTCGGCCAATGCAGCTTCAAATACTTTGGGTGTGTCTTCTTTTTTGCTGGCGTCGGCAACAACGCCGAGCGCCTTGCCGCCTTTGCTGCGGATGGCTGCGACTGTTTCATCCACAGTCTTGGAGGTGCGGCCAGTAATCACCACGGCTGCGCCTTCTTCGGCAAACAGTTCGGCCATTGAACGCCCCATGCCAGAAGTGGCGCCAGTAATAATGGCCACTTTGCCAGATAACATTTGTGCTTCCATGTTGTGACTCCTGTTGTGATGTCAATGTGCCTGGCTAATGCCTAAATTCTGGTTGGCATGCAGGGCAGGGTTGGTGACTATCTCGGCCACGATACGACCGATACTGGCGCGTGAGGTTTCTTTACCGATATAGGTTTCGCCTTTTTGCGTGAGTACAAAATCTTCTACTTCGCGGTTGTTCAGCCACACGGGGCGTAAGACGGTGTATTGCAGACCAGATTGTTCGGCGATTTCGGCAGTTCGCAAATTGGTTGGGCGGGTGTGGCCGACCACGCTTTTATCCCAACTGTTGAATGGCTCGGGTAGTTCGTCGTAAATGCCGCCCGCACTCATTACCACCAAGCGCGGTACACCCGCCTGTCGCATGGCGCGGACGATGTTTTCGGTTTTTTCGGCCAAATCCATACCGCCCAGTGTGCTGATGACTATATCCTGCCCAGCAACGGCCTGTTTCATATCGGCTTCATTGAGTGCATCGCCCTTAATGATGCGGATACGTTCATTTTCTTGTACCGGCAGTTTCTTCCCCGGGCGGGCAAACAGGGTGAGCTTGACATCTGCCTGTTGCAGCAGGCGGGGGATAATGGCGGTGGCGCTTAAGCCCGCTGCGCCGAGAATTAATACATTTTTCATGTTGCGTGCCTCATTTTTTTAATATTTCTGCGAATAGGCAGTTATTACCTGTTGGCAATACGGTTATGAACGGGCGTTTTTCACGCGGTATTTCAGCCACAGTACGCCGCCGTCAAGCTTTTCCACATCCAGCAGCTCAAAACCCACTGGCGTATCGTCGGTGCCGTATTTTTCTTTGGCCATAAACAAGGTGGGCTTGTCTGCACCATCGGCAGAGGGCGCCACCACGAGGCTCAATTCGTCGCACAGTCCGGCCTGGATGTACGACCAGTTCAAAATTCCGCCACCACCCAGCATCAGGTGCTCTATGCCGAAAAGGGTGCGCAGCTTGTGCAAAGTCAGGGCGTGGTCGATTTCGTCTTTGCCGCAGATGATGTAGGGGATACCCAGACGGCGTAAAAAGGTTTTATAGGCATTGCTGGCTTTTTCGGTCAGCACTTCGATCACGGTGGTGTTGGCATCGCTCCAGCTCAGGTATTTGCTTTCCCAGCCCAGTCGGCCATCGGGGTCGATGGACACATAAAACATGGGCACATCAATCTCTGGCACATAGTCGCCTGCGGGCACGGGAGCGGCATTTTCATCCAAATCGGGTTTGCGGTCGAAGGTGAAGTTGTAATCTGTGGTCAACCTGCCAGAGAGCCAGCCCTGCATGCGGTAGTTGCCTCGGCGGTTGAACATGATGTCGCGAAAGGCCTCGTGCGCAGGCTTGCATTCGGGAATGTCTAGGAAATTGCCGATGATTTTGCCGTCCAGCGAAGTCAGCATGTGGCAGAAGATGTAGGGGCGTTGCATGGGCTTCTCCTGATAAAAGGGCAAATAAATACCTGCCTGCATACCAAACAGGCATTTGCTTTTCGGTGAAAGGCTGTCTGAAACCTTTTCAGACAGCCTTTTGCTTTATTTCAATTTAGCTTTGAAGAACGATTCAAACTTGTCGTAAGGAATCTTGTTGTTGGCGTTGTCGTACAAGTCGGTGTGGGTGGCGCCCGGCACAATCACCAGCTCCTTATCTTGGCTGCCCAGAGATTTGAACGCGTCTTCGCCAAAATAGCGCGAGTGAGCGTTTTCGCCGTGCACCACCAAAGCGGGGGCGCGCAATTCGGCGGCACGTTGCAGAATCGGCATATTGATCAAAGGCAGCATGCCGGTTACCGTCCACGAGCCGTTGGGGCTGGAATTGATGGCGCGGGGATGGAAGCCGCGTTTGGTGGTGTAGAAATCGGAATATTCGCGGATAAATCGTGGCGTCTCGGCAGTGAACTGCTCTTTGCGCAGGTTGTTGGCAGGCTGAAGGGTGGCATAGCCGTTTTTCGCCATCTCCCAACGGGCGTTGCTCATATCCGATTTCATTTTGTAGCGGGCTTCTGCATCTTGTGGTGCAACACGGTCATATAGCCCTTTGGCGTTCGGGTTTAACTTGATTTCGTAGCCATTTGCCGCTACTCGGGTCATGTCATACATCGTGGACACGGCAACCGCTTTAATGCGTGGGTCGGAAACTGCCGCATTCAAGGCAAAACCGCCCCAACCGCAAATGCCCAGAATACCGATGTTGTCGCGGTTCACGTTGTCAAGCGAACCCAAATAATCCAGTGCGGCGCTGAAGTCTTCGGTATTGATTTCAGGCGACGGTACATGACGCGGTTGACCACCGCTCTCGCCAGTGTATGAAGGGTCGAACGCCAAGGTGATAAAACCGCGTTCGGCCAATGTTTGCGCATACAGGCCGCTGGATTGTTCTTTCACTGCGCCGAAGGGGCCAGAAACCGCAATGGCGGGCAGTTTGCCGCTGGCGTTTTTCGGAATATACAAATCACCCACCAAGGTAATGCCGTAGCGGTTTTTGAAGCTGACTTTGCGGTGGGTAACCTGGTTGCTTTGCGGGAAGATTTTGTCCCATTGCTGCACCATGGAAACGGGGGCGGTGGGGTTTTGCGGGGCTGCGTGGGTCATGCTGTGTGCTCCTAATAAAGTTGTGCCAAGAACCATAGCTGCTGCCAGGGTTTTGAGTTTGCGAGGGGTGGTTGTCATGAAAGGCTCCTTCTGGAAAAAAATGGTTAATCGATGGGATGCAGTGTAGGTGCGCTAGAGTGCGTCATCAAGTAGCTAAAACAGAAAACACTTATGCCTTTTTGTTATGAATGATGGTGCTGTGCTATGCTGGCTGCACAGCAGTCAAACAAAATTAACAAGGAGATGGGTGGCATGCATCCACGAGAAAACTACAACGATTTATATGTTTTTGTGATGGTTGCCCAAGAGGGCAGCTTTACCAAAGCAGCGGCCAAACTGGACATTGCGCAATCGGGCGTCAGCCGCACCGTGCGCGATTTGGAAGCGCGTTTGGGCGTGCAATTGCTCAACCGCACGACGCGCAAGCTGTCGCTCACGCAGGCGGGCGAGCGGCTGTACCAAACGGCGCAAGAGAGCTTTCAAACGCTGGATAACGGTTTGGCGTTACTTGCCCACTACCGCGACACGCCCTCTGGCACGGTGCGCATCAATGCCAGCCAGCACGCCATCGACAAACTGCTGCTGCCCAAACTGGCCTCCTTTCGGCAGCTGTACCCCGATGTCAGGCTCGAACTCATCAGCGAAAGCCGCTTTATTGATATTGTTGAAGAGCGCTTTGACGCGGGCATCCGCCTCGGTGGCGAAGTGGACGAGAGCATGGTGGCCGTGCCCATTACGCGCGATATGGAAATGGCGGTGGTGGCTACGCCCGAGCACTTTCGCCGCTACGGCTTTCCGCAAGCCGTGGCTGATTTGGCCGCGCACCCCTGTATTGCCTATCAGATGAACGACGGCAGCCTCTATACTTGGGAATTTGCCGACGGCAGCAAGCACCAGCCGCAAGGGCAATGGGTGTTTTCTGATAGCTATATGGAAACCGCTGCTGCCAAACACGGCTTGGGGCTGGCTTATGTGCCAGTGGATTTGGTGGCGGATGCGTTGGAGCGCGGCGAGTTGATCCGCGTGCTGCCAGCGCAAAGTTATCGGTTCGACGGCTGGTACATCTACTACCCGCATCGCAATGTGTCGCCCGCCTTGCGCGTGGTGATTGATACATTGAAGGCTTGAACCATTTTTTTAACCATTTCAACAGCAGCAACAGACTATGGACGCTTTAAAGCAATTTTTCGAGACGATCGGTAACTGGGTGGTTGGCCCTGTCATGTTGGTGCTGCTGGTTGGCACAGGCGTGGTGCTGACCATCATGCTCAAGGGCTTGCAATTTCGCATGCTGGTGTATGCGCTCAAGCAGGCATTCATGCCGCACCAGAAAAAAGATGACGGCAGCGACCACGATGGGGATATTTCCCAATTCGGCGCGTTGATGACGGCCTTGTCCGCCACGATTGGCACGGGCAATATTGCCGGCGTTGCCACGGCGGTGGTTTCTGGCGGGCCGGGCGCCGTTTTTTGGATGTGGGTGACCGCCATCTTTGGCATGGCCACCAAATATGCCGAAGGTGTGCTGGCGGTGAAATACCGCATCACCAACCGAAAAGGCGAAATGTCGGGCGGCCCCATGTATTACATCGAGCGCGGCTTGGGCAGCCAATGGAAATAGCTAGCCTTTGCCTTCGCGCTTTTTGGGGCGTTGGCGTCATTCGGTATTGGCAGCTCGGTGCAGTCCAACTCGGTGGCACAAGCCGTTCAAACCAGTTTCGGCGTCAGTCCTGTTTACACCGGTGTGGTGTTAACGGTATTGACGGCCATCGTGGTATTGGGCGGCATTCGCAATATTGCTACGGCTTCTTCATTCATCGTGCCTGTCATGGCCGTGCTTTATGTATTGGGCGGGCTGGGCATTATTGTGTTGAATCTGCATCTGCTTGTGCCTGCCGTGCAATGCATCCTGCAAGACGCCTTTACCGGCCAGGCGGTGGTGGGCGGTGCTGTGGGCACCGTGATTCGCTATGGTGTGGCGCGGGGCGTGTTCTCTAACGAAGCGGGTATGGGTTCTGCCCCTATTGCCGCGGCTGCCGCCAAAACAGATCATCCCGTGCGGCAAGCGCTGGTGTCGATGACGGGCACTTTTCTGGACACCATCATCGTGTGCTCCATTACCGGCATCGTGTTGGTCATGGGGCTGCTGGGCGCCAACGGCGAGTTTGTCAAACCCGAACAACTCACCAGTGCGGCGCTGACCACCACCACATTCGAGCGCATGTTGCCTGGCCCTGGCGGCTGGATTGTGACCATTGGCCTGATCTTCTTCGCCTATTCCACCATTCTGGGCTGGTGCTACTACGGCGAAAAATGTGCCGCTTATGTATTTGGCGAAAAATTCGTTGCTCTCTACCGTGTTGTGTATGTTGCAACCGTCATGTTGGGCACGGTGGTCAGCTTGGATTTGGTGTGGCTGGCGGCTGATACGTTCAACGGGCTGATGTCCATCCCCAACCTGATCGCGCTGTTGCTGCTTTCGGGCGTGGTTGTGAAAGAAACCCAGGACTTCAAGGCCAAACGCAAAAGTGGCGAGCTGTACTGAGAGCTTGCCTTAAAAAGGCACGTTGCGCTGGCGCGCGGCGAATGCGCCCGCGTGCTGCCAGCGCAAGGCGACCGGTGGGTGGCGGGTACATCTATCTCACCTGCGCCGCATGGTGTCGCCTGCTTTGCGCCTGGTGATAGACACCTTCACGATTGGAATGCGCATGTGCGGCAGAGGCTGGGTTTTGACTAACCTGCGCATTGGTGCAGTGCTGATTGGTGGTGTGTGGCAAAAAATTCAACGAGCCATTCGCATGCCTAAAGATCGTATTTACCAGCTGTCGATGTCAGTGGGCAGGGGTGCTTCGGCCAGTTGGGAGATGAGCATTTTGCGGGCTTTGTACGCTTCGGGGGCAAAGCCAATGAGCGTGATGGCCAAAGCCATGAGCGGCATCCAGATAGAGAAAAAGGGTGGTGCTTCAGCAGATGCCTGCAAGGCTGACGTTATCAAGACCGATTGCCCGCAGAAAAAAATCAGGAAAAGAATAACAAACGGATGCAAGCTCATGGTGACCGTTACCTGCGAGCCTAAACCATCGGGCTCGAACCGGCCGTGAATCATCGGTAGAAAAGAGTTTCTGTAGCGAATCACACGGCGAATGGAAAAGCGCTCGTCGTTGACTGTTCCCTGCCAAGGCTGCTCTTCGGCAGAGGAGGAAAAACGCCATGCATGCTTCAATGACTCGAGAAAGCCCTTTTTGGGCTGCGTCAAGGCTGCAAGTGTTGCCGCCGCCTTGTGCGGGGGCAGGGCAGAATGGAACGTAAAGCGGTAAAAAGGCATGGAGGGTTCCCTGGCTTTCGGCGGCGTTGGGCAGTGGTTGGGGCAATGGCGTACCATCTTAAGGCAAAGACATGTCTGATTAGGGGCGCTGGCTGTGTGGCAGCGGATGCAGAAGCGTTTGCAGCGCCAGCATTGAGCGGGGCTTTTGTTGCGGCATGGTTGGTACAGAGGTGCAGCCGAGTGCATGGACATGCCGGCGCAAGCAACACCAAAGGACGAAGACTGTGGAGCAAGTGTCGCCTGCACAAAAGCAATGCGACATGCCGCGCATAAAAAAAAACCGCAAGGCGGTAAAGCACTTGCGGTTTCGGACTGCCTGAGGCAAACAGGGGATCAGCGTTTGCTGAACTGTTTGCGACGACGGGCAGAGTGCAAACCCACTTTTTTCCGTTCCACTTCGCGGGCATCGCGTGTCACGAAGCCGGCTTTGCTCAGTTCGGGTTTGAGGTTTGCATCGTAGTCGATCAGGGCGCGGGTAATGCCGTGGCGCACTGCGCCAGCCTGGCCGGACTCGCCACCGCCGCGCACATTGACTTGCACGTCGAAAGTTTCGAGGTTATCGGTCAGGGCCAAGGGTTGCTTGGCGATCATGATGGAGGTTTGACGGCCAAAGAACTGTTCGATGTCTTTGCCGTTTACCGTGATCTTGCCGGAGCCTTTTTTCAGGAAAACACGTGCGACGCTGGATTTGCGACGGCCGGTGCCATTGTTCCATTCACCAATCATTGTGTGGCTCCTTTAGATTTCCAGCACTTTGGGCTGTTGGGCGCTGTGCGGATGCTCAGCACCACCATATACCTTCAGCTTCTTGATCATGGCGTAACCCAGAGGGCCTTTGGGCAGCATGCCCTTGACGGCCTTCTCGAGTGCGCGGCCAGGGTGCTTGGCCTGCATGTCGCGGAAGTTGGTTGCGTAAATGCCGCCGGGAAAGCCCGAGTGACGGTAGTACACCTTGTCGGTGGACTTGTTGCCCGTTACTTTGAGCTTGGAGGCATTGATGACGATGATGAAATCACCGGTATCAACGTGAGGTGTATAAATGGCCTTGTGTTTGCCGCGCAGACGGAGGGCAACTTCGCTGGCTACCCGTCCGAGCACCTTGTCGGTGGCGTCAATCACAAACCACTCATGATTCACCTCAGCGGGTTTGGCGCTGAATGTTTTCATGTGTTTTTCCTTTAAAGGGTGGTTTGGTCGGCTGTTTCGCCAGCCTGCCCGGGCAACCATTGCCTGGGCGCGCGTGCGCTCTATTCCACGGTCGGTGTTCCTCTGACGAGAACCTCTTAGGTGGGAAAAAATACTGCATGCCGCGGAGCACAGTCGCAGGCAAGCCGCACATTATACAAAGATTCTGCAGCTGGCGCGTGGATTGGGAGCCCTCTGTGCAAAAGGGCCGTTTGGCTGTGGTGATGAGCCATGTCATGAGCCGCTGGTGCGTGCAGGGGGGGTATCGGCGATGGGCATGGCCTGGAGCCGGGCGGGAAAGGGGATAGAACCAGGCTATCGGGCAAGGCAACAGCCTGCCAGCGAGGCAAAAACGGGCTGAAAACGGATGTTGGCGCGCAAGGCGGCTTGTCTTTTCGCTACACTTGCCAGCATCATGTTCAGTTATCGCCACTCGTTTCACGCGGGCAACTATGCCGATGTGCTCAAGCACATCACCTTGGTTGCCATTTTGCGCTACCTGGTCAGCGCCAAAGACACACCTTTGCTGCTGGTCGATACCCATGCGGGTGCGGGGCTGTACCGGCTGGATGGCGCAGACGCACAAACCAGCCAAGAGGCGATGGCCGCCATTTTGCCGCTGTGGCAGCAGTATGGCGCGGCTGCAGCCGACAAGGCGCAAGCCCCCGAGGCGTTGGCTGCATATTTACAGGTGCTGGAATCGTTCAACACGGGCGGCGGGTTGCGCAAATATCCGGGATCGCCCTTGATTGCGGCAAGCCTGTTGCGTACGCAAGACCAGATGCGCGTGTTTGAGCTGCACCCGACCGATGGCCGCTTGCTGCACAACAACATGATTGAGTGGCAAAAATCCATGCCGAACCAGGCTGCACGGCTGCAAGTGGTGCGCAACAACGGCTTTGCCGGGCTGAAGGCATTGCTGCCGCCCCCGAGCCGCCGGGCGCTGGTGCTGATGGACCCGAGCTACGAGCTGAAAACCGATTACGGTCAGGTTATTACCTGCATGCAGGATGCCTTACAGCGCTTTGCCACGGGCTGCTATATGGTGTGGTACCCGATCATTCCGCGGCCCGAGGCGCACGATCTGCCGCGCCGCCTGAAAACACTGGCGCAAAAGGCGGGCAAGGGCTGGCTGCACGCCACGCTGTCTGTGGGGCGTAGCGACAAGAGCGATGGCCGCGCAGGGTTGCGTGCCAGCGGTGTTTTTGTCGTTAACCCACCATTTGTGTTGCAGGCGCAATTGCAAGAGGCGTTGCCCGTGGTTTGCAAAGCCCTGCAACAAGAGGCCGGGCACGGTTGGCGCGTGGAGAGCAGCGCATGAATCCAACGGACAAACCCACCGTGATTTGGCGCAAGCCCGATGGCAGCGTGGTGTCGTGCCACGAAAAGGTCAAGGTCCTGAACGAAAACTACGCCGAATTGCAGACGTTGTTGCAGGATCTGCTGGACGATGCGCTGGTGCTGGGCTGTAGCGAAGCCCAGGTGCGCGACGTGCTGCAGCAAATGCTCAACGAGTTAAAGGCTACGGTGGCCGAGCGTACCGATGGCGCCTGACTGCCGAGCCTGCGTTTTTTGTTCAGGGCATTTTTATAAGGCGCGGTTGCAACCTGCTGGATAATCCCTTCTTATGAACCAACTCGAATACCTCAAGCAATACACCACCGTGGTGGCCGATACAGGCGACTTTCATCAGCTGGCGCAATACCAGCCGCAGGATGCCACCACCAATCCATCGCTGATTCTGAAGGCGGTGCAAAAGCCCGAATATGCACCGCTGCTGGCGCAAACCGTGGCCCAGGTGGGCACGCGTGATTTGCACAACACCATGGACCATCTGCTGGTGCGTTTTGGCTGCGAGATTCTCAAGCATATTCCCGGTCGCGTCTCGACAGAGGTGGATGCCCGCTTGAGCTTTGACACCATGGCCACCATCACGCGTGCCGAGCGTTTGGTTGAACTGTATCAAGGGCAGGGCGTGCATGTGGATCGGGTGTTGATCAAAATCGCTGCCACGTGGGAAGGTATTGAAGCCGCCCGTCAGTTGGAACAGCGCGGCATCCACACCAATCTGACGCTGCTGTTTGCCTTTTGCCAGGCGGCGGCCTGCGCACATGCCGGTGTGCAACTGATTTCGCCTTTTGTGGGGCGCATTTACGACTGGCACAAGAAGCAGGCGGGCAGCCAGTGGAATGAAGAGGCGCACGGCGGTGCAGCTGACCCGGGCGTGCAGTCTGTGCGTGAAATTTATGCCTATTACAAACAGCACGGCATCCAGACGGAAATCATGGGGGCCAGCTTTCGCAACACGGCGCAGATCATGGCGCTGGCGGGATGCGATTTGCTCACCATCAGCCCTGATTTGCTGGCCCAGTTGGCGGCGACGCCAGCGCCTGAACAAGCGCCCGCGTTGAACCCGGAAAAGGCCAAAGAGCGCTTTATTCCTGTTGCAGAGCACTACGAGCCGGCCTTCCGCCTGGCGCTGAATGCCGATGCCATGGCCACCGAAAAACTGGCCGAAGGCATCCGCGCTTTTGCCGCAGATGCCGAAAAAGTCGAACAATTCATGCTGGCACAGGCGTAAGCACCATGGTATCGCTTCCTGAGTTTTTGAATGCGCCTGCTTTGAACCAATGCCGCGAATGGCAAGCCTTGCAGACCTTGGCCGCGCGGTTCGCCCCGACGGGCGAAAGGGTTGCTGGTCAGCAAGAAGAACATTTTGATGTGCGTGCTGCATTCGTGGTTAACCCCGGGCGGTTGAAACAATTCAGCCGCACAGTGCACGATGCGGCAGGTGAGCTGCTGCATGTGGACGCCTCCAAAGCGCATATAGATGGCGAGGTGTGGCAGCAGTTGCTGGCACTGGCCGAATCGCGCCAGGTGCTGGCTTGGCGCGATGCCATGTTTGCGGGTGCCGCCATCAATACGAGCGAGCAGCGCCAAGTCATGCATTGGTTGCTGCGCGCGCCTGATGCCAACGGAGTGCCCGCTCATCTTCAGGCTGTATGGCAAGAGGTGGATGCGACCAGAAAGGCTTTTCTGGCCTTTGCCCAGTCGGTGCATGACGATGCATCCATCACCGACATCGTCAATATCGGTATTGGTGGCTCTGACTTGGGGCCATATATGGCAGTGCGTGCCATGCGCGCGCATGCCGTGCGTGGCAAACGCTTTCATTTCGTCAGCAATGTGGATGGCCACGCCTTGCAAAAAGTGTTGGGAGCCGTTCGCCCGCAAAGCACCTTGTTCATTGTTTCCAGCAAGAGCTTCACGACGCTGGAAACCATGGTCAATGCCCGCACGGCGCTGCAATGGTTCAATGAGCAAACGGCAGGCGCCCATGTGCCGGTGCACGAACATTTTGTCGGCATCACCACGCAGGTAGAGGCCGCAGCAGCACTGGGCATACGCACCACTTTCGGTTTTTGGGACTGGGTGGGCGGGCGCTATTCTTTGTGGTCGGCCATTGGCCTGCCGCTGGCGATTGCCATTGGCGCAGAAGGGTTTAGGCAGTTTCTGGCGGGCGCCCATGCCATGGATCGCCATTTTGTGGAAGCGGCACCGGCCGAGAACTTGCCGTTGTTCCTGGGGTTGCTGCAGGTGTGGGAAAGCAGCCTGCTGCACTACAGCAGCCGCTGTATTGCGCCGTACCATGCCGATTTGCAGCGCCTGCCCGCCTACCTGCAACAGCTTGAAATGGAAAGCAATGGCAAGAGCGTCACCCGTGCAGGAGAGGCCGTACATTGGCCGACTGCACCCACGGTGTGGGGGGAGCCGGGCAGCAATGGGCAGCACGCATTTTTCCAGTTGCTGCGCCAAGGCACGCAAATCATCCCGGTCGAATTTATCGCCGTGCACCAAGAGGAGCACACCTGGCCCGAGCACCACACCCTGCTGCTGGCCAATGCGCTGGCACAAGCGCAAGCCTTGATGTTGGGGCATGATCACCCCGATCCGCAACGTCGCATGGCGGGGGGCCGCCCCAGCACCTTCATGGTGCTGCCGGGGCTGACGCCGCGCACGCTGGGCGCTTTATTGGCGCTGTACGAGCACCGCACCTTTGTTTGTGGTGCGGTGTGGGACATCAACAGCTTTGACCAGTGGGGCGTAGAGCAGGGCAAGGAGCTGGCGCTGGATTTGTCGCGACGCTGGAGCAGTGGCGATGTATCCGGGCTGGATCCTTCAACAGCCAATTTGCTGCAAAAGCTGCGGCAGTAAAAGGGCGTGCGCTTGCGAACCTGCTGTGCTCAAGCACAGGTTTTTTCGAGACCGCTGAAATTAGGCAGTGTTTTGCCGCATAAAGACAAAAGCCCCTGCCTTGGATGGAGCAGGGGCTTTTTTCAGACCCGCGCACGGCAGGCGCTGTGTGCAGGCTGATGGCTTATTCGACGATCAGCTTTTGCGGGGTGCTGCTGGTTTTTTTGGGCAGTGTCAGCAGCAACACGCCGTTTTCGTATTTGGCCTTGGCCGCAGCTTCGTCGATATCTGCCGGTAGCTGAAAACTGCGTGATACCGCGCCGTAGTAACGTTCGCTGCGCAGCACGCGGTCGCCTTCGGTTTGTTTGTCCTGCTGTTTGATTTCGGCATGCAGTGTGACGGTGTTGCCTTCAACAGATACCTGAATATCTTCCTTGCTCACGCCAGGAATTTCGGCGTGCACGGCAAACTCCTTGTCGTTTTCGGACACATCGATGCGGATCTGCGAAGCGACGGGCAAAGGGTCGCCATGCAAGGGCTTGATAAAAAAGCCGGGTGCAACGTCTTTGAACAGTTCATCAAACAAATTGCCGCGGGTCATCAACGAAGTCATGGTTCCCTCCTGTAAAAAAGCGATACATATCAGCAACGCTGCATGCCTCGTATAAACAGATGCAGGCAAGCCGTGCTTTTTCAAGTGTTGGGTATACCAGGCAGACAGTGCTGTTGCAAAGCAAGCTCAGCGTTCCACTGCCCAATGCACATCGTTGACCGCGGGTAAGTGTGAGATAAAGAGCCGGCTGCCATCGCCCAGCAAGCCGCTCAACCGTTGTGTGAACGGGTTGTTGGCAGGGAGCACATGCTGCAGCAAATCAGCGCGCCCTTGCGTGGCGTTGGCATCGTGAGCATGCCATTGCCCGGCACCGGTGGTATTTTCGGCCGCGGCTTTCCATTCGAACAGGGCGCCGCCATCCAGTGCTACTTCCAGGGTTGGGGCGGGCAATGCGGCTGCGGCCAAAAGTTGCCCTTGTTGCAAGACATACAACCGCTGTTGCGACAGGCTGGCCAGTAGGCTCAAGGGTGCAGCGCCGCTGCTGGGTATAGTGCTGGTGAGTGCCGGATTCCAGTATTCCGCCTGCTCAATGGCTGCTGGGGTCAGCAAGGGCTGGCCATCGGGGGTGATGGGAGCCAGCGTGGTCATGGGGGATGTGGCTTCGGGCAGTGCCGTACGGGTGATCCAGACCGTATCGCCCCGCGCAACGCTACCAAAAAACTTGGGCGCAAATGCGCTGGGCAGGCGAATGCAGCCGTGCGATGCCGGGTAGCCTGGCAAACGCCCGGCATGGAATGCAACGCCTGACCAAGTCAGGCGCACCATCCACGGCATGGGGCGTTGTCGTATGTGCTGGATCGATGATGGCGGCGCTTTTCCAGGATCGAAAACACCCCTGACGGTGTGCCATAGCCGGGTTTGCCCGTGCTGGCGCTGGAAAAAGCAATGACAACGCCATTGCGAAACACCTGCACCATCTGCGTGTGCAGATTGACGATGGCCACGACCGGCCCGTCTGGGGCGGTTTGCGGTATCCAGTAATACTGCCCGGGCTGCAAAGGGTAGCTGCGGCGTTGGCGTGATGCACGCCGTGCAGAGCTTGTTTGTGCGTATGCCTGTAAGGGCATGGCTAAGCCCAAAAAAGCAGCCGCTGCGCCGAGTGCGCCAAGCACATGACGGCGTTTGACCGGAATGCAGGCAGTGGGGCCAGAAACTGAAAGCATAGGATGCAGAGCGTTACAAAAAGTATATGGCTTGCATCATACTGACTTTTCGTGCGGGTTTGCAGAGAGTGGGGCAAAAGATCAGTCCCTGCTGTTTTGCGCACTATCCGCCAAGCAACGGGGCTTGGGCAAGGGGCTGGAATATGTGTTATCCAGTTGCTTGTTGTGTGTTCAGGGTTTGGGCGTGTTGTTAAGGATAAAGCCGCCATAAAAAACACGATGCAGCTTTTGAGCGGCTGCATCGTGGCAAAAAGTAGGCGCAATGGCTTGGGATTTAAAAAATGACGACGGGTTTGACCAAATCGGCTGGTTTGTCTTTCATCAGCAGCAGTGCTTTTTCGATATTTTCAAATCCGTTGAAGGTATGGGTCACCATTAGGCCGGGGTCGAGTTTTCCGTGTTGAACCAATGCGGCGAGTTTTTCCATGCGCAGCCGCCCGCCGAGCATCAAACCCCCTTCGATGCGCTTGTGCCCCATGCCCACCCCCCATTCAATGCGGGGAATGGCGATGGAGTCACCAGAACCCAGGTAGTTGACGTTGCTGACAATACCGCCCGGCTTGAGCACCTTGATCGCCTCGGCAAACGTGCTGTTATCGCCGCCGGAAATGATGACCTTGTCCACGCCTTTGCCCTGGGTCATGGCCAGCACCTGCTCGTCAATCGGCCCGTCTTTGTAGCTGATCAGATCGGTTGCACCGTATTTCAGTGCCAGATCACGGCAGACGGGGCGCGAACCCACGGCAATGATGCGTGCGGCGCCGTGCAGATTGGCGCAGGCAACAGCCATCAGCCCCACGGGGCCAATGCCAATAGCCAGTACGGTGTCGCCCAGTTGGATGTCAGCCAAATCCGCCCCCATGGCGCCTGTGGGCACCATATCGCTCATCATGCACGCCTGCTGCAGGCTCATGTTTTCAGGTATCAGCGCCAAGTTGCCGTCGGCATCATTGACGTGGCAGTATTCGGCAAAAACACCGTCTTTGAAGTTCGAAAACTTCCAGCCGCCCAGCATGCCGCCGGAGTGCATGGCAAAGCCGGCCTGGGCTTCCAGACTGTTCCAGTCCGGGGTAATGGCCGGAATCAGCACACGATCGCCCACCTTGAAGCTTTTAACCAATGCGCCCACCTCGACCACTTCGCCGCAGCCCTCGTGGCCAAGGATCATGTCCTCTCTCTCGCCGATGGCGCCTTCCCATACGGTGTGAATATCCGAGGTGCAGGGGGCCACAGCCAGCGGCTTGACGATGGCGTCCATGGGGCCGCAGACGGGGCGCTCCTTTTCGATCCACCCCGAGCTGCCAATGCG
>RRZU012251814.1_pt1 | contig 25230 bp, 19 predicted proteins | sample 2165561 | NCBI WGS metagenome assembly RRZU01 (sample SAMN10456909, study PRJNA506462) | wastewater metagenome | isolation source: wastewater sludge | place: USA: Moscow, Idaho | reverse complement strand
TCAGTGCCTGTTCTATTGTTACCTCTTTTAAATAATCTAAGCTTTTCCCTCTAAACGGTCCGCCTGATGCAGTTAAAATTACTTTTTTTAACTCTTTATCACTTCCGCTTTTTAAAGATTGGAACACTGCACTGTGTTCGCTGTCTACAGGGCGAAGCTGGTCTTTGTTTTGAACGAGAGGCATTACCCACGGTCCTGCCACCACAATACTTTCTTTGTTAGCAAGAGAGACGTCTTTGCCGTGTTTTAGAGCTGTTTGTAATGCCTTAATTGCAGAAACACCGGCGGAAGCAAAAGCTACGTGATCTATGCTGTCAGAAGCAGCTATCTGGGATAGGGCATCGACACCACAGAGACAATTATACCCTGCTGCTTTAAAGATTTTGCTTTTTGGGTCAGTCAAGCAAATTGTTTTCGCTCCATGAACTGCGGCTAGCTCTAATAATTTTTTTTCATTTGAATGTCCCGCCAAAACACAAACTTCAAATAATTCGGGATATCGCGAGCAAATGTCCAAAACAGCGCCGCCAACACTTCCGGTTGCACCTATAACTGCGACCCGTATTGGATAAACCATGATCTTTATCCTATAATCTCAAAAATCAGAAAGGCAAGAGTCGCATTTACAAGGATACTGTCAAATCTGTCAAGCAATCCTCCATGGCCGGGAATAATCGAGCCGGTATCTTTGACGCCTGCTTCACGTTTTAATACAGATTCTCCCAAATCGCCCAACTGCCCAGCTATTCCGCAAAGAAGCCCCATTAAGAGAAGCGGCACTGGGGGGAACGAAAAGATTAACGCCAAAATGCCACCGCAGAGGAAACTTGCGGCAGCCCCGCCGATGAACCCTTCCCAAGTCTTTTTTGGGCTGACTTTCTCACAGAGTAAATTTCTGCCCAAATTGCTGCCTACAAAATATGCGGCTACGTCGCAGCTCCATGTACAGAAAAATAATGTAATTAAAAACATCGCTCCAAGTTCTCTGGTTCTTATAATGATCATGAAAGACCAGGGCAGTATAACGTATGCTATGCCTACTATTGTTGCTCCCATATTTTGCAGAGCAAAACTTTCTCCTGACATTTGGCGGCGCATTACCTCAAAAAAGAGCGAGATAAATACTATTAAAGATATAGCACATAAGATTGATGTCAGACTCATATCTAAAGAAGAACCTAAAAGGATAAAGGCTCCTGCTGCCATTGTTAGCCAAGGGGATATGTCATGTTTGGTAGAGAGCAATTTACAAAATTCCCATAGAGAAAGCATTGCGGCGATAAAAACAACAATAGCCCAAACAGTGCCTCCCGCCAGTATCCCTCCGATTATTGCCGTCACAACAAAGATGCTACTAAAGGCCCTTATCGATAAATCAGGGCTTGATGAAAAAATATTTTTAAGCTTTTCCATATCGTCTTTCCCTCCCATAGTAATCCCTTATTGCCGCTTCTAAATCTGCTTTGTCAAAATCGGGCCAATATTTGTCAGTGAAATAATATTCGCTGTATGCTCCCTGCCAAAGCCAAAAGTTGCTCATCCGAAGCTCTCCGCTGGTTCTTATAAGTAAATCAGGGTCAGGAACGTCAGGCAGGTAGAGATTATCCCTTATATCTTTCTCTGTAATGTGTTCTTTCTTACCTGATGAGACAATGCGATTGACGGTATCAATGATTTCTTGACGGCCGCCATAGTTAAAGCAGATGATTAACTGCCTTTCTGTGTATTGCCGTGTTTTCTCTTCGGTCTCTTTGAGAATACCTTGAATGTCTTCTGGCAGTGCGGATAAATCACCGGCGAAGCGCATTCTTGTCTCTTCTTTGCATAATTCCGCCAGTTTTGATCGCATGTAGTATCTGAATAGACCCATTAACCCCATAACTTCGCTTTTTGGGCGTTTCCAATTTTCAGTAGAGAAGGCATATAAAGATATGTATGGTATGTCCAATTCCTTTGCCGCACGTACAGTGCGCTCTACAGCCTTCACGCCTTCGTGATGTCCCAAAACGCGAGGCAGTCCTTTAGCTTTAGCCCAGCGGCCATTACCATCCATAACTATGCCTATGTGTTTTATTTTATAGCTTTGGTCATTAGCCGAATTTAATGTCATCTGAAATTTTCCCCGTATTTATTACTGAATCCCACTGTCTTTTAACTTCCTGGATATCCAGCCAAGTCAAATGTTTGGGACTACCTTCGCGCGACGATGAATTCCTCAGCAGATAACTGGGATGGAACATAGGCATTACTGCCATTCCATGCCACTCAAACCATCTTCCGCGAATTCTGGTAATCCCTTCTGTGGTCTTTAATATCCATTTTGTAGGTGTGTTACCCAACAGCACTATAAGAACCGGATTTATTAGCATTATCTGCGTTTGCAGGTGCTGGTCGCAGATAATCATCTCTTCTGGTAGGGGGACTCTATTCTCTGGTGGGCGGCATTTTACTATATTGGTAATGTAAACATTTTCTCTCTTTATGCCGACAGAGGTAAGTATTTGAGTAAGAAGCTGCCCCGCTTTACCAACGAAGGGTATCCCCTGAGCATCTTCATCAGCTCCGGGGCCTTCTCCTATGAATAGCAATTTACTTTGCCGGTCTCCATCCCCAAAAACAACGTTCGTCCTCGTTTGGCAAAGAGTACAGCCCTTGCAGGCAAGTGCGTTGATCTTTGCATATTGCCAAAGGACCTCACGAGATTTTTCTCTCTCCGCTAGAGTCATGGAATATAGCTCGGCTTTTTCATTTGTCATATAATTACCTCCGCAATATTGACGTCAACTGTCTTGACATCAAGCCCGGTAAAGAACCTAATACTGACAGCAATCCTCTCTTTAACAAGAGCGGCTACGTTAAGAAAGGATTTATCTCCCAAAGAAACAGCTATTTTGATGCCAATCGATAATTTTTCCTCTTCTTCAGGACTGACATTAACTTCTGTTACCTTGGCGACCTGCGAAGTTCTCGTTGCGATAAAAGACACTAACTGTTCAATTGCTTGAGGTTCAATGTGAACCTCCCCATAAAAGCTAAACGGCGGACGAACAATGGTTTTTTCTCCCTCACCACGTTCTTTTGATTTCCAAAAAACGCGCAGTTGTCCTACCAGTTTTCCTGCGAAGTTCTTTCTGACAAGCACATGTGAAACAGGAATTACATGCTGTCCTTTGTTAAAGCGTTCTCTGCGTGCTTTGGCGATCTCTTCGGGTGTTGCGACCTCTTCTATTCTGACAACCCGCTCCGGCTCGTTTAGCCCCAGCTTCTTCAAAATTTTATTAATCATATTATCGGAAGTAGCTATTATCATTACCGAACATGGGGCCGCCTCTGCAAAGAAGGAGGTAACCTCTTTACGGTGGTCATCAAATTCAAATATCGCACGCCTGATAGCACTCACTTGGTTTCTTTCAGATTTAGCACTTTTGCCGCACACTATGCTGCCTTTATATATTACCAAACCATCATCTATGATAAAGTCTGCATCAAGAAGTGAAGCCACGAGCTGAGCTCTTTGACTTTTTCCTGTGCCGGCCGGGCCGACAAAGGCATATGTTTTTATTGTTTTTAAAATGTTTTTATCCGGTGATGTCATTACACACGCCCCAATCTAGGGGTTAATCGACAAGCTCAATGTCCGCGCCCAAGGCCCGAAGTTTCTCCGGCATGTTTTCGTAGCCTCGCCAGACATGCTGCAAATCGCAAACCATGCTGTCTCCTTCAGCTGCAAGTCCCATCAATATCAGGGCAGCTCCTGCGCGAAGGTTGGAAGATTCCACTGTTGAAGCTAAAAGTTTTGTAACGCCTGTGACAATAGCAACATTATCCTGGACTTCGATTTTTGCCCCCATCTTTTTAAACTCGTTAATGTGGTGGAGACGAGAATCAAAGACGCTCTCATGGATAACGCTGGTGCCAGATGCAATGCATAGCGCCGCCATCATCTGCGGCTGCATGTCAGTTGGAAACCCTGGATATGGGAGGGTCTTTACAGTAATTCCCTTAAAACTATCCTCATATTTGACCGTTATTTCTTTGTCAAAGATATCTACGGAGATTCCTGCTTCTTCAAATTTATCCAATATTGATTCTACAAGCGATGGAGCTATCCCGCGAACGGTCACAGCACCCTTTGTGATGATGCCTGCGGTTAAATACGTCGCTGCCTCTATTCTGTCCGGAATTATTTCACCCAATGCGGAATGAAGGGTTTGCTGTCCTGTAATTTTAATAACAGATGTGCCGTCACCTTTAATTTGACTGCCCATAAGCCTCAGAACCGAAGCCAGATTTTCAATTTCGGGTTCACGTGCTGCATTTTCTATATAAGTTACCCCGTCCGCTAAAGTAGCTGCCATCATTAGATTTTCGGTAGCGCCGACCGAGGGAAAGTCTAGCGTGATGGTGACACCCTTCAGGCATCCGGATGTCGCATATACAGAACCATGATTTAGGTCTATCTCGGCTCCCATCTTGGCGAGACCCTTTAAATGGAAGTCGAGTGGGCGGCTTCCAAGAACGCAGCCACCAGGTAACGGAAGGACTGCCCTTCCGCATCTGGCAACCAACGGACCTAAGACTAGAGAAGATGCTCGCATCTTGCGCACTAAATCTGCTGGAGTTTCTGATTTCAGTTCTTCGGGAACGGCAATCGTCATAAAATTGTTATTAAATGTTACCTCCGCACCCAAGTGACGTAGAAGGTCACACATAGTATTTATATCATACAAATCAGGGACTTTTTCAAGGGTCAGAGTCTGTCCCTTAAGAAGAATTGATGCGGCCATAACCGGTAAAGCAGCGTTCTTTGCACCCTGAACGTCAACGGTACCGTTTAAGGGTTTTCCACCGCGAATCAACATTTTATCCTGCAATCACATCCACTCCAGTCTTTACATTACACATAGCATAGGTTATTTCAATTAAATTTTAAAGTGTAATTTTAGAGCCTCTGCGATCTGAATAGAAGCAGTTCCGTCTCCGAATGGCTGGTCTTCACACTTGAGTTCAATGTTCTCAATACTCGTCTTGTTATTTAACAGGTCGTTGGCATGGAATAGTATCTTTTCCTTGCTGACACCGACAATGATGCCGCTGCCATGTTCAACTGCCTCGGGACGTTCTGTAACGTCACGCAGAATCAGCACCGGTTTTTTAATTGCGGAGGCCTCTTCCTGAACTCCGCCACTGTCGCTGAGGATAAACTGTGAACTGTTCATCGCCCAAACAAAGTCAGGATAATCCAACGGATCACAAAGGATGACCTGTTGCCTGTCAGCTAAGTGTTTTTTGATAATTTCACGTACAGCCGGATTTTTATGCATTGGGATAATCATCCACAGTTTTGGATGGCTGTCAAGCAGTTCTGTAAGGGCAGAACATATCTCCTCCAATGGTGCGCCCCATGATTCCCGCCGATGAGCGGTTACAAGTAGGAAAGGAGCTCCATCGGGGAGTTTGTTGAACTCAGGTATGTTGGGCTTGGAAGTTTTAGCTACAGTGTAAAAGAGAGCGTCAATGACAGTGTTTCCTGTTACGATCACATTCTCTTTTAATGTCCCCTCTCTAAGCAGATTTTCTTTTGCCAGCTCAGTAGGGGCAAACGACCAGGCTGTAATTCTATCAGTGAGGACTCTGTTCATTTCTTCGGGGAAAGGCAGATACATATCACCGCTTCTGAGTCCTGCCTCGACATGTCCAACAGGTATTTTACGGTAGAAAGCAGCTAATCCTGCGGCAAATGTGGTTGTAGTATCACCATGTACCAACACTGCGTCAGGGTGTACAGTGTCAAAGTACTCACCAGCACCTGTAAGTACGGATGATGTAATGTGGTCAGGAGTCTGGCGGTCTTTCATTATATGTAGATTAACATCAGCGGTAAGGTTAAAATGTCCCAATGCCTGATCCAACATGGCGGCATGCTGCCCTGTGGCCAGTATTTTAACATCAAAGTAATCCTGTTTTTGCAGTGCGATAACAACAGGAGCCATCTTTATCGCTTCTGGACGTGTACCGACAACACAGACAACAGTTTTTTTATTCAAAGCCAAGCCTCCAGTTTGTTTTAAAATAAATCAAAAAACTTGAATCCAATTAGATTTAACCCAAAAGTCACAATAGTAAAATGGGCGACTCCCATCACTAGTAATGTCACAGTTTTAGAGAGTCCTGCATCCTGCAATTTATGGTGAGCATGTCCCCTGTCTGGTGAAAAAGGAGATTTTTTTGTAATAATACGCCTTGTCATCGCTATAAGAGTATCAATTACGGGCACGCCTCCGATAAAGAGAAGCACAAATGATAGGCTGATAAAACCGCTGCCAAACAAATCAGGGAAGATGCTCCACAGAAGGTGTGAGGCGCAGATGTAACCTAAAAGAGTGCTGCCGCCATCGCCTAGAAACGTACGAGGTGAGGGAAAATTCCAGAGCAATACTCCTAACACGAGTCCTGAGAGAGGCAGCCAAACATTAAAATTACCGGTAGCCAATGCAGATATAGATGTAATTAAGGTCATTGTCAGACAGAGACCATCCATTCCGTCAATGAGGTTGAAAGCATTGGTAGCGCCGGCAATCCAAATAACAAACAGCATCCTCTGCCATAAGGGCACTGGCAATGGATAAGCGATCCAAGCCGCCGCCGCAAGATGAAAAACAAGCCTAAACAGTGGCGGCAGCGGGTGCATATCATCCATATAGCCGATTATGAATACAAGAGTGGCTCCCGTAGCAATGTATGGGACTTCTACTCCTGGGTTGGCCGTAAAAAGTGCCCATAAAAGGTAGCCGCTCCACAACACAATTCCAGCTCCACGAGGCATCACACTCTGGTGTTTTTTTCTTCCTCCGGGCTTATCAAGCAGCCTGAATTTTTTTGCCAGTCCGATGGAGACGGGCGTGGCGATAAGCCCCCACATAAACGTGACAAGGGTGAACAGATAAATTGACAGCATCAGTGCACCCCTCTCATAAACTCAATCGTTATTTTGTACCGAACAGTCTGTCGCCGGCATCGCCAAGACCAGGCACTATATAGCCATGATCGTTCAGGTGACTGTCAACTGCGGCAGTGTAGATATCAACATCAGGATGTTCCTTATGGAAAGTCTCGATCCCTTCGGGTGCAGCGAGTAATGAGACCAGCGATATTCTCTTGCCGCCTCTTGCCTTAATATGGCTGACAGCGGCAGCTGCCGACCCTCCGGTCGCAAGCATCGGGTCTACTACAAAGATGTCACGTTCAGAGATATCGTTCGGCAGTTTGCAATAATAATCAACAGGTTTGAGAGTATTGGGGTCTCTGTATAAACCAATGTGCCCAACTTTAGCATTAGGAACGAGTTTCAGTATGCCTTCTACCATTCCCAGTCCGGCCCTTAAGACAGGAACAATTGCAAGTTTTTTCCCAGAGAGCGTAAAAACATTCGTTTTGGCAACTGGCGTTTCAATCTCTACCTCTTCAAGTGAAAGATGTCTGGTGATTTCATATACCATCAGTCCGGCAACTTCTTGAACAAGATCCCTGAAGTCCTTAGACGAAGTATCTTTGTTTCTCATCAGTCCCAGCTTGTGGCAGACAAGCGGATGGTCAATCACAACAGTGCGTCCGCCAAGAGCCCCGCTGCAGCAGGACATATTTTGTTCTGACGCTCTGTCACGTTCAAAAGCGTTTATTTTATCCAGCCTAAACAGATGGCGTCCGCCTTCAAATTCGGTATTCAGCCATGTTTTTACTATATCACGGGCGGTTTCTGTTCCAGTCACTCTGCTGCCGATAACCAAAATGTTGGCGTTATTGTGCTTGCGGCTCATTTCAGCAGTGTAATGGTCATGGCAAAGCGCGGCGCGGATACCGTTAACTTTGTTGGCAACAATACTCATTCCAATTCCTGTGCCGCAGAAAAGTATACCAAGGTCCGCTTTATGGCTTGCTACAGATTCAGCGGTTTTGAATCCCCAATCAGGATAGTCCACCCTGACATCTGCCGATGATGTGCCGCAGTCAGTGATTTCATATCCGGCATTTGCTAGTTCGTTCTTTATTACTTCTTTGAGTTCAAATCCTGCGTGATCAGCGCCCATTGCTATTTTCATATAACAGATCCTCCCAGTGGATAAATTTTATTTTAAAATTTTGGAAACAATTTCTCCGGCGAGCGTGTAGGGATCTCTTGTTCGCGCTGCAAGGTCATCTAGCACACCCTCTGACTTGCGGCCATTCCACGCATTCTCAACCACCAGAGAAATTTCACCTCTTAATATGGCTTCAACTTCCATGGCAAGCTGTGAATATCTTCTTTTCCTGCCTTCTTCTGAATTGTGCAGGTAGCTCCAGTGCTGGTTCATGATATCTTTCGCCGTGTCGGCTCCGGTATTATTCTGCGATGATACGAGCGTTACAGGTGGGATCCAGTTGCGTTCTCCGAGCATTTTCAGCATTACCTGCACATCAGCGGCGACTTTGTCTGCTCCTTCTTTGTCTGCTTTATTCACGACAAATAGGTCTGCGATTTCCATGATGCCTGCTTTCATAATCTGCACATCATCACCCATGCCAGGAACCAGAACAAGGCAGACTGTGTCGGCAATCTTGATAATATCCACCTCCGACTGTCCAACTCCCACTGTTTCAATGATCACTACATCATAGCCACAGGCATCTAACACCAAAGCGGCTTCGTGGGTTCCTCGGCTGACACCGCCAAGGTTTCCCCGCGAGCCCATACTGCGAATAAAGACATCATTCTCAAGAGCATGTGACTGCATACGGAGTCTGTCACCTAAGATAGCTCCTCCTGTGAAAGGGCTTGACGGGTCTATCGCGATGACACCTACTTTTTTATTTTCTGATTTGAACTGAGCGATCAGTCTGTCTACAAAGGTGCTTTTCCCAGCGCCAGGGCTGCCGGTTACACCAATAACCTGAGCTCTTCCGGTTTTAGGGTATACCTGTTTCATAATTTCTTTAGCAGACGGAGCATCTGCCTCAACGAGGCTAATCAATCTTCCTATTGCTCTTGGATCTCCTGCAAAGGCTCTGTTAAGCATAGCTTCCATATAAATGCACCCCTTGTTTATTTGTTAAAAAGAACATCTATTCCTGCGAAACAATAAATACCAAGACCTATTGATGCTGCAAAAGTAAAGCCAAGAACAACTCGAAGGTAGGTAACAAAGAGTGGTGTTCCCGGCCATTTTCCTGATTGAATATTAACAACAATTCGCGCTATTAACAGTGATACGCCAAACAGCGCAAGAGCGACCAATGCCTGCAAATTGACGGGAGGTACCGTTTTTATAAAGTCAAACAAACTTATGCACCCTTTCATAGCGGAGCCCATGGACAATAAAAAAGAGAGGAGTACGCTCCTCTCTTTATAATAACTCTAGTTCCTGTGAATGTCATTGATTTATTGCTTAAATTGCTGAAAGTAATGAACTTGTTTCATTTTTTTCTTCGTGAATCTGTCTCAATGCGGCAATACACACCTCAAGGGCTCTTTTTCCGTCCCTGATACCAACCATGGGCTGCCTGCCATCTCTGACACATGAAACAAAGTGCTGGAGTTCAAGTTTTAAAGGTTCGGCTTTGGGGAACACCGGGTGTTCCATCACTTCAACTATATTACCGCCGCTTTGTCTTACACAACGTTGAACAGAGATATCCTGACTTTCATAATTTACAGTAATATAACGTTCAGCTTCGGTTATTTCCATTTGTCTTGAACGTTTTTCTGACACTCTGCTAACGAGTATTTGCGCCATAGCACCGTTGGCGAACATTAACTGGGCAGATGCGATATCCTCATGGTTTGTGCGGATGCACCTTCCCATCGCTGAGATGGAAACAAGGTCTGAGTTTATCATCGACAAAATAATATCCACGTCATGAATCATTAAATCCAAGACCACCCCCACATCTGATATTCTGGGAGAGAAGGGACCCATTCTGTGTGTTTGAATCAGGTAGGGGTCTTTGACAAATTCTCGTACGTGCTGGACGGCACTGTTAAAACGCTCTATATGCCCCACCTGTAAAATCAAATCTTTTTTGTTTGCCAGGCGCAGAAGCTGTTCTGCTTCATCAACACTCGTGGTAACGGGCTTTTCAATTAAGCAGTGTACACCGTTTTCCATTGCTGTTTTCGCTACTTCAAAGTGCATGCTTGTGGGTACAACAATACTTAAGGCGTCTGGTTTAGCATGTTTTATAAAATATTCTATATCTGTAAATGCAGGAACACCTAGAGGATCGGCGATTGAATGAACTCTCTCTTCATTAATGTCCATGACTCCGACTAGACGCGCACCCAATATTTCCGTATACACACGAGCGTGGTGCATACCCAGGTGCCCTACACCAATTACCCCAACTTTAATTTCGTCCATTACATTCACCTCTTAGCACAAATTGGTAATTTAGACGTTTATAACATTTTCACACAAGAGGTGCATTTTGTGGTACGCCCCCAAGAAGAAACATCCTATTTAACGCGTCGCCGGCGCGGTATGAATAAAATTTATCACTGTTGCAGAACGTGCATTCGCCATAGCGGTGTATTTTAGCAGCGTCCAGACCAAAGTCAGAGAGCTGTTTATATATCTGCCCTTCGATATCAATGTAGCACATAGTATCTTTAAGTAAAAGGTTCTCCTCACCGAATGCTTCGAGCGCAGCCTTTGTCTTTTCGTCTTTGAGGCTGCGGCTGTAGCATGAACGACAAATAGAAGGCCCTATCCATGACCACATGTCATATTGACGAATCTCATTTTTATATCGGTTCTTCAGCGAATTCAAGGCATTTCCTACAATATTATTTAATGTTCCGGTAAACCCCGAGTGGAGCATTAAAAGCCATGGTTCAGGCCAATTCCCCGCGATAACGACCGGCGTGCAGTCCGCAAATCTTAAACTGCCAAAACATTTACTTTTGTGGGTGATGAGAACGCCGTCACAATCCGGTCTATGCGGCAATGCCACTTCAAGCTCCGCTTCAATGATTTCTGTTCCGTGAACTTGATGCGGAGCCACTAAAGGCGCACCGCCATAATTAGCCGATATTTTTTCCCAAACTTCAGATGGATCACCACCAGAGGCATCGTTAATGGGACTTTTGCACAACAAAGAGACTGTGAACACACCGCTTAAAGAGCACGGCATAATAAAATCAACGGCGTAACCGTTATTGTTCTTTGTTGTCAAGAATCCTTCGTATTCCATGTTATCGCTCCCTTTTAGAGCTTCGGAGGCCTGTTGTCTTCTAAGATGCCATCAATGATCTTGACAGCGCTTTTTAAATATCCGACAAGATAGAGGCTGCCACAGCAAATTGTTACGCTTCCCTTTGATACGGCGGCACTTAACGCGCTTTGTGGATCTTCATGCACGGAGATCACGTTAAGCCCTGACTCTGATGCCAGGAGAGCAAGTTCCTCCGCTTTCATAGAACGGGGTATTCCGGGAATCTCAGTGCAGTATAGTGATGGATTAAGCTCCGCCAACATTGTTAGAACCGAAGGAATGTCTTTATCTTTCATCATCGCCATGACAACATTCAGATGGCCACGCTGTGTGATTATCGCAAGAGTATCTGTCAGTCTCTTCATTGCATGAGAATTATGTGCTCCGTCCAATATCAGCATCGGGCTTTTAGAGATGACTTCCAGCCTCCCCGGCCAGTTGGTGACGGCAACACCGTTATAGATTGCGGGGATATCGATTTTGGAAAAATGTTTTTTTAACAAACAGGCTGAAGCTATTGCCAAAACAGCATTTTCTGCCTGATGTTCCCCTATCAAAGGGGTGTGGTAATCAGCGCTGAAGCTATCGTTTTCAATGTAAAAATCTGTCCCGTCAGGGGAAACAGCCGTCATTCCATAATGCCATGAATCACAGACTATCATCGCGTTAACAGATTTTTTGCGCGCTATTTCCGTGAATAGTCTGTTTATCTCCAGTTCTCCTCCGGCAAAAACTGCATCCGCGCCTTTTCTCATTACAGCAAATTTTTCAGCAGCAATATCTTTGATCGTCGGGCCTAAATATTCCGTATGGTCCAGCCCTATAGGCGTAACCACCGATAATTGCACATTTTTTAAAATATTTGTGGCGTCAAGCCTGCCGCCAAGACCTGCCTCCACTACAGCGATGTCAATATTTTCATCGGCGATAATCATAAAGGCAACAGCTGTAATCAGTTCAAAATATGTGGGGTGGTTGTCTTCAAAATAGCTGTCACTAGCGATTAACTTTTCGGCAATCTCGGTAAAGTTCCACCATCTGGACGCTGCGACAGGCTTCCCCGATATTGAGAGACGTTCTCCAAATGAAACAAGATGCGGGCTAGTGTATAAGGCTGTTTTGTACCCTGCTGTGTTTAGTATTGATGTAATTGTGGCTGCGGTTGAGCCCTTTCCGTTTGTTCCGACGACGTGGACAGCAGGAAATCTATTCTGAGGATTTCCCGAGAGGGCGAGCAACTTAGAAAGCCTTGCAAGTCCCGGAATAATACCGGGGCTCGCAAGGTTCATCAGTCTATCTTCAAGCCTTGAAAAAAGTTCTTCTTCGTTCATTGTTTATGCAGTCAGGCTCGAAAGATTTTCTGTGATACGTTCTTTTTTGGCTTTGTTGTCAGCAAGCGCCGCCTTCTCTTTTTCTATTACTTCAGCAGGAGCTCTCTCTACAAACTGAGCATTAGCCAGCTTCGCCTCGCTCTTATCGATATCTTTTTCCAACTTGGCAAGGTCATTTCTTAACCGAGAAACTTCCTTCTCCACATCAAGTAATTCTCCTACAGGAAGGTACACCTGTACATCATCAAGGACAGTGGCCAAACTGCGTTCCGGTTTTACCGCGCTGTCTGCGAGCAGTTCAATTTTTTCGACTTTAGTAAGCAGCTTAATCTGTGTCTCTGTATCTCTAAGAAGTGAAAGTTTAAGTTCGTTATGCACAGAAAACGCCACGCTAGGTATAGCTTGCTGCGGAGATATCCTGGCCTCAGCGCGCAGGTTTCTGACTGTACGAACGATATTTTGTACGAAATCCATGTCAGCGATAACTTTTTCGTCTACTGTACCAAGTATCGGTTTAGGCCATTCGGAATGTTCGATGATATCGCCGCCAAAGGGAAATGCCTGCCACAGTTCATCTGTGACAAAGGGAATTATCGGGTGCAATAGCTTAAGCACATCTTTAAATACCGCTAGGAGAACAGCCTGGGTGGTCTTCCTTCTGGCTTCACCTTCATCGCCGCGCAGTGCCGGTTTTGAAAGTTCAAGATACCAGTCACAAAGCTCGCCCCACGTAAAATCATACATCAGGCGCGCTGATTCACCGAAGAAGTAGCCGTCAATCAGCCTCGTCATCTCCGATGAAACTTGTGACATCCTGTTGAGGATCCATCTGTCCTGGATTCTCAGTTCTTTCTCATCCCATTTCTGACCTAACTCGACATCTTCTAAATTCATCAGCGCAAAGCGGCTGGCATTCCAGAGCTTATTCATGAAGAGCCTGTAGGTGGAAATTCTCTCTGTAGAAAGGAAGATGTCGCGCCCCTGAACAGTAAGAGCGGCCATCGTCAGTCTGAGGGCGTCAGCACCGTAGTCTTTTACAATCGTCAGGGGATCAATGACGTTGCCTTTCGATTTACTCATTTTCTGACCCTTTTCATCTCTCACAAGGGCGTGAATATAGACATCGTTAAAAGGAACCTCTCCATGCATTCCTTCAAGTCCAAACATAATCATTCTAGCAACCCAGAAGAAGATAATGTCAAAACCTGTGACAAGAACAGAAGTCGGGTAGAACTTCTTAAGCAACTCCGTGTCTTCAGGCCAGCCCATGGTTGAAAACGGCCACAGACCACTTGAGAACCAGGTATCAAGGACATCTTCGTCCTGTCTGAGGTCGATTGAGTCGCATTTCGGGCACTTATGTGGAGCTTCAGTATCAACAATTATCTCACCGCATTTATCACAGTACCACGCAGGGATACGGTGTCCCCACCAAAGCTGGCGTGATATGCACCAGTCGCGGATATTTTCCATCCACTGATAATATACATTTGTCCACTGGTCTGGCACAAATTTTATTTTACCGGCCTGAACAGCAGCTACGCCGGCATCAGCCAGCGGACGAGTGCGCACAAACCACTGTTCCGATAGGTAGGGTTCAATCACTGTGTGGCAGCGATAACATTCACCTACAGAGTGCTTGATGTCCTGTATGCCGAGCAGTACGCCCTCTTTTCCAAGGTCTTCAACGATAAGATCACGAGCCTTAAAACGGTCAAGCCCAGCATATTTACCTGTGTCTGCTGTCATAATGCCCTGTCCGTCTATAACCTGAATCTGCTCAAGGTTATGCCTTTGCCCCACGAGGAAGTCATTGGGGTCATGAGCAGGGGTTATTTTGACGCAGCCGGAACCAAACTCTGGGTCAACCATGTTGTCTTCAATGACAGGAATTACACGGTTTACAATGGGAACAATGACGCTCTTGCCTACCAAATGACGGTTTTTCTCATCGCGTGGATGGATAGCGATAGCACTGTCTCCTAGGATCGTCTCTGGGCGGGTGGTCATGACAACAAGATGTCCTTCCTCACCGGCAAATTTGTATGCGACCTCGTAGAACTTGCCATCATGCTCATGGTGCTCGACCTCTAGATCAGAGAGGGCTGTTTGGCACCTTGGGCACCAGTTAATAAGGTATTTCCCGCGATAAATAAGGTCTTTTTTATAAAGCTCTACAAATATTTTGCGAACAGCAATAGACAATCCTTCGTCCATCGTGAAACGCTCTTTGTCCCAATCACAGGAAGCGCCCAGTTTCTTCAGCTGATTAATAATTGTGCTTCCGTACTGGTGTTTCCATTCCCAAACTTTTTCTACAAATTCTTCCCTGCCAAGGTCATGACGAGTAATCCCCTTAGCGGCAAGCGAACGTTCTACAACATTCTGTGTGGCGATTCCGGCGTGGTCTGTGCCAGGAAGCCACATAACTTCATAGCCCTGCATGCGCTTGGCTCTGCAAAGGATATCCTGAAGTGTGTTGTCAAGAGCATGCCCCACATGCAAAGACCCTGTTACGTTGGGCGGCGGTATAACAATGGAAAATGCCGGCTTAGGTGAGGCTGGATCAGCTTTAAAAAGCCCCTCTTCAATCCATTTAGCGTACCATTTGTCTTCGATTGGAACAGGATCGTAATTTTTACCTAATACTATCTTCTCGGAATCCATCCGGTCTTCCTCCTTGTTGGATATGCCTGGTGGCCATATCCGAATCTATTCCCCATCCCGACGGGCCGGCCGTTCCGGTTCCTCGGGTATACAGGCGGTAAGTTACTGTTCTTGTTCTGATTTTATTGCTGCTCTTTTCGCAGCCTTCGCTTCTCTTTTGGCCTCTTGCTTCGCAATTTTAATCTCTTCCTGCTTGTCTAAATCAGACATTTCCTGCATGGCGTCGATAATACCGCACCGTAATGAATCCATCTCTTTGTCATTTGCGCCGCTGGTGATAAAAGGCGGAAGCATTGAGTCAATGCCCATTTTCATGTGCTGCTGATACAATCCCTTACGCCTGCCGGGGGATATTTTATCACCTTTTGTAAAGACTACCAGCCTCGGCATATTTAATTCATCAAGCCAAGCGGTAAGTTCATCATCATTCGCAAGAGGCCCGTGACGAAAGTCCATCAGATGGACAACATAAGAAATGTTCCTGCCCTCATTAAAATAATCATCAATTAACTTCCACCATGATTTTCTCTCATCAAATCCCCTTGCGGCGTATCCATATCCTGGTATATCCACCAGATTGAAGGTCAATCCGCCGGCATTTATTTTGTAAAAGTTAATGCTGCGTGTCTTGCCTGGCTTAGCGCTGACTTTGGCAATTTTACGCTCCAACAGAGCATTGATCAAAGTCGACTTACCGACATTGGACCTTCCAACAAAGACTATCTCCGGCTCTGCCGACGGCGGTAACTGTGACTTGTTAAAGGCGGTGCAATATAGCTCTGACTTCCACAATGCCATTTTAATTCTCCTGTCTTAGGGCCAAAGCAAAGACCTCTGTAATCTTTGAGACATAGGAGATCGCAATATCCTTTGTTATCCAGTCGTTCAATTCAACAACGTCGGGGCGGTTGTCTTCCGGAACTATCAGCTTTTTAATACCAAGCCTCTTGGCTGCCAATAACTTCTCTCTAATTCCCCCGATTGGTAAAACATCTCCATGAAGTGTCATTTCTCCCGTCATCGCAAACGACATATCGACATACCGACCGGTAAGTGCGGAGCAGAGAGAGAGTGCCAATGTTATACCTGCAGAAGGACCGTCCTTAGGAACAGCACCTTCAGGTACATGTATGTGCAGGTCATGTTTTTGCCACTCAAAATCTGTCAGCCCATACAATGGCGCATTTGAGCGCAAATAAGCAAGGGCTGTCTGCGCTGATTCCTGCATAATATCACCAAGATTGCCGGTATATGACACATGACCGGAGCCATTCATAACCGCAGCTTCGATTAACATGACTACGCCTCCCGTCTCAGTCCACGCAAGCCCTAGCGCCGTTCCAATTGGATCAGATTGAGGGATCTTTGTATTATGCAGCTTAGGAGCACCAAGCATTTTTGCCACTTCAGCCTTGGTGACTGCAACCTTATTGCAGGGATCGGCGTTATCTTCTGTTATGCGCACTGTCACCTTGCGGGCAATTTTGGACAGTACTCTGTCGAGTGCACGGACACCTGCTTCCATCGTATACATAGAGATAATGTTCTTCAAGACCGCGTCAGACATTGATAACGTTTTTTCGCCAAGTCCATGTTCTTTGGCAATCCTAGGCATTAGATGTCTTTTGGCTATCTTGATTTTTTCTTCCGCTACATAGCCCGGAATAGAGATTATTTCCATTCTATCCAGTAATGGCTTCGGGATCGTTGAAACACTGTTGGCTGTGGTGATAAACATGACCTTGCTTAAGTCAAAAGCTGTCTCCAAAAAATTATCGGTAAAGCCAAAATTCTGCTCAGGGTCAAGCACTTCAAGAAGGGCTGATGCGGGATCCCCCCTGAAATCAGTACCTATTTTATCAATTTCGTCCATCAAAAGCACGGGATTATTGGTGCCTGCCTGTTTGATTTTCTGTATAATTCTGCCTGGAAGAGCCCCCACGTAGGTACGCCGGTGCCCTCGTATTTCCGCTTCATCGCGCAGTCCGCCTAAAGACATGTTGACAAATTTTCTGCCCATGGCACGTGCAATGGATTTGCCCAATGACGTTTTTCCCACACCGGGAGGCCCCACAAAACAGATTACCTGAGCACGCATATTATCGGCAGCTAGCTTGCGCACCGCCAAAAATTCGAGAATGCGCTCTTTTACTTCGGCTAAACCATAATGGTCTTCTTCCAAGACTCTTCTAGCGTTTTTCAAATCAAGCTGATCGTTAGATGAAACCTTCCAGGGCAGTTCCATTATCCATTCAATGTATGTTCTAGCGACATTGGCCTCAGGTGAAACAGGTGCCATACGCGAGTAGCGATCTATTTCCTTACTTAATTTTGCAAAAATGTCCTCCGGCAAGTCACATTTAGCAGCTCTTTCTCTCAGCTCGTCGCTCTCATTGGTGGGGTCGGCGTCACCAAGCTCACTGCGAATGACCTTCAGTTGCTCTCTTAAATAATATTGTTTTTGCCCTTTGTCCATCTCTGCATGGACTTTTTCCTGTATATCTCGCTCAAGGGAGAGAAGTTCGTTCTCGCTGTTAAGCATGATCAATAATTTTCGTAACCGTTCGATAACATCCGCTTCTTCTAAAATTATCTGTTTTTGAGACTGTTTTAGAGTGGTATGCGAAGCTGCGACGTCAGCGAAAATGTCAGCATTATCAATATTATCTATAGCGCGGACAACATCATCAGGTATCTTTGGGTTCAGTTGTATATATGTCTCCAATTCGGAAAAGAGACTTCTGCGCAATGCCTCAGCATGATTTGAGTAGGTATTGTTAACGGATAAAACTTTCTCCGCTTCTGCTTCTAAATAGTTGTCACCCGTTATAAAACGCTTCGCCTTTGCTCTCCAGCCACCCTCAAGTATAACTTTTAAGGTTCCATCGGGAAGACGTACAGTCTGCAAAATTTTACATATTGTTCCCATCTTTTGGATGTCGTCAGGCCTGGGATTATCATGAAAGCTATTTATTTGGGCAGTTATAAAAATAAGTCTATCTCTTGAGTTTGCCTCATCAACAGCACGAATCGAGCGAGGCCTTGATACAAAGACCGGCGCTATAACGCTGGGAAATATTATCATATCTCTTACTGGAACAACCGGATATATCGTCATTAAATAACCTCTTTGTCCTCTCGCTGCGTCTGAATAGGTTTTGCCGTACCCTCAACAACTTCCTTTGTGACGGTAAGTTTCATAATATCCGCCGCCTGCTCAGGAAGTTCGTATTGCATATCCAGCATCAAGGACTCCAAAATAGTCCTTAGTCCGCGCGCACCGGTATTTAATTTTGCGCCCTTTTTAGCTATTGTTGCAACTGCATCGTCGGTAAATTCAAGTGAAATACCCTCAAGGGCGAACAATTTTTTATATTGTTTAAGCGGAGCGTTTTTTGGCTCAAGCAGTATCTTAACCAAGGCTTCCTCTGTTAATGACTCAAGAGCAACAAGAACGGGAAGCCGGCCGATAAATTCAGGGATAAAACCATACGAGCGCAAATCATCCGGCTCAACTAGCTTGAGAAACTGATAGAGGTTGCCTTTGTTTATATTCGAGGTCAAATCGCCGCCAAACCCCAGTGATTTTTCATTTGTTCTCTGTGCAATAATCTTTTCTAGGCCGTCAAAAGCACCGCCGCAGATGAAAAGAATATTGCTTGTATCAATGGGGATCATTTCCTGGCTCGGATGCTTGCGTCCGCCCTTGGGTGGAATGTTGGCAACGGTTCCTTCGATAATTTTCAGCAGAGCCTGCTGTACACCCTCGCCGGAGACATCCCTGGTTATTGAGACCGATTCTGACTTGCGCGAGATTTTATCAATCTCGTCAATGTATATTATTCCGCGCTGGGCAGCCTCAATATTAAAGTCAGCCGCCTGTAAAAGGCGTAACAAAATATTCTCTACATCTTCGCCAACATAGCCAGCTTCTGTCAGCGTTGTAGCATCAGCCATAGCAAATGGAACGTTAAGTTTTTTTGCCAAGGTTTGTGCCAAAAGAGTTTTACCGCTGCCGGTTGGGCCGACAAGCAAGACATTACTCTTTGGCAATTCGACATCATCATCAGTGGTGGAGGGGTTCATTATTCTCTGATAATGGTTGTAGACCGCCACAGCCAAGACCTTCTTTGCATGGTCTTGCCCAATAACGTATTGATCGAGAAATTTTTTAATATCAGTTGGCCTGGGCAGTTCTTCTGCTGGAGGCATTGAAACATATTCCTCCTGAGGCCTCTTGGGAGATATCGGGGCAAAATCATTTACTGTATTTTCATCACGGAGAATAATATTACACAGCTGAATACAGTCCGAACAAATATATGTTCCGGACGGTCCGGCTATAAGCTTGGAAACTTCTTCCTGCGATTTGCCGCAAAAAGAGCATTTAGGTTTTCTCCTAGAAGTATTATCATTTTTACTCATACCGCGTTCATACATATTTGAGACACCTCATCACTTGTTTCAGTGTAAACTGCATATATTTGAATAAGGGGACTCCCTGAGGAATCCCCTGAAATAATTTAATTATCTGCTCTCAATTACCTTGTCAACAATGCCGTATTCTATCGCTTCGCTTGCCGACATGAAAAAGTCTCGATCCGTATCCACCTGTAACTGTTCCAGGGCTTTTCCTGTGTGTTTGGCTAAGATCTGGTTAAGCAGTTTGCGCGTTTTTAAAATTTCCTTGGCCTGTATCTCAATATCTGAGGCTTGCCCCTGAGCGCCGCCTAGTGGCTGGTGTATCATTACTCTTGAATTCGGCAAAGCGATTCTTTTGCCTGGTGCTCCTGCTGCAAGCAGAACAGCTCCCATACTTGCAGCCTGACCGGTGCAAATCGTCGATACCTGCGGTTTTATATATTGCATGGTATCGTAAATTGCCAATCCAGCAGTTACCACCCCTCCGGGGCTGTTTATGTAAAGAAACACATCTTTTTCAGGGTCTTCACTCTCAAGAAAAAGAAGCTGGGCTACAACAAGGTTAGCCACGTCGTCGTCTATTGCAGTGCCAAGAAAAATAATCCTGTCCTTCAAAAGCCTGCTGTAAATATCGTAAGAGCGCTCTCCCCTGCCAGACTGCTCAACTACCATCGGTATGAGGTAGGACATGATATCACTCCCTGTCTACAAACTTAATATAAACCGCGAAAGACACATAGCCTTTTATACAGGCTTAGGCCTCGGCAGGTGCCTCTTCTTTCTTTTCTTCGACTTCTGTAACCTTAACCTTGGTGACTATGAAATCAACGGTCTTGCGATTACGAATTTTTTCCGCTATTTCAAACAGGCGGTCACGGTTACTGTATACATAATCATGGAATTTCTTTGGATCGATGCGTGAAGCGATAGCTATGTGCTTAATCTCTGCCTCTAGCTCCTCAGGGGTCCACTCTATGTCGTTGGCCTCGGCAATGGCTTCGAGAACAAGTGCTCTCTTAACCACACGCTGTGAAGCCTCCGTAAGCTCTGTCTCGTATTTTTCTTTGTCCATGCCGCTCTGAGCAAAGAAGTCTTCGAAGGACAGGCCGGATTCTCTCTTTATTCTATCTTCCTGTTCCGCTCTGATCGCCTGCTTCTGGCGATCAACAAGGGTCTGCGGAACTTCTACTTCAGAAGCTTCTGTAATTTTGCTGACAGCTGAATCCTTTAGTGTCTCCTCGCTCTGTCTTTCAGCGGAGGCCATAAGCTGATTCCTGACTTCTGTTCTGAATTCATCAACAGTTTTATGCTTTGATTGTGTTATTGTAAGAACTGTCTCATCTGTAAGTTCAGGCGTTTTCTTCGCCATAATACCGAGAATTTCAATGTCATAGCGCATTGCCTTACCGGCAAAGTCTTTATTTTCACTGTCTTTTTCCACAGGGAATTCTACAACAGCGGTATCTCCGGGCTTTTTGCCGACGATAGCGTCAATAACTTCCTGCCGCATATTTTCCTGAGCGAGGTTAATTTCTGTTTTCTGGTCTTTCTCAACTTCGCTGGAAGAACCATCTTCTTCGACTACATTCGAGGTGTACTTCACAGAGACATAATCTTCTTTGCTCAGTTCACGCTCTTCATAGGTAGGGGCAAGCTCGCTGTGAGCCTCAAGTAAACGCACGATATTTTCTTCAACCATCTCATCTGAGACAGTGTAAACAGTCTTTTCAGCTTCGATTGCTGTAATTTCCGGGAATGTTACTTCAGGAGAAACTTCAAAAGTTAGTGTCACCTCAAAGGGGGTACCTTCTTCCATCTCCGCCGGCTTGATGTCCGGTTCAGATATCAATTTGAGTTCATACTCCTCAATTACCTTATCAATGGCTTCTGGGAGGACGTTCTCCATTGTCTCTGCATATATGCCTTTTTTACCAAAATAAAGCTCTATTGTCTTCTTAGGAACATGTCCTTTACGGAAGCCCTTAATGTTTGCTTTCTGTGAGAGGTTTTTGTATGTCTTCTCTATCGCCTTATCAACTTCTGCTGCTTCAAATACAGTCTTAACAACGACAATATTTTTTTCTTGGGACACTAATTCTGTTTTCAATTGATTCTACCCCTTTCGGATTTTCTGCCAATTGCTGACAATAACCGTAATATTTTATCACAAAAAAACTCTTGCAACATATATTTATGTACAAAATTATATAATACGCCTATTCCGCATAAATAACGCCGTAGCATTATCCGCGCTTCTCGGTGCGGACAGCATGTCAGCAGCTGCTATAGACTGCTTAGGATTTAGCAGCGGGAAATACGCCACTGGTAAGACTTCCGGCGTTGATTTAAATGTATTACAAATCAAAAAGCAAGCAGCTGACGCATGTCAACTCCAGCTAAGTCACACCACAAAGACATACAGTCTAACCTCACTGCTCACTTTAGCAATTCGATAACTAGATAAGCCTTCAAATTCAATGGCAATATTACTTTACCGCATACGTCCACTTCCGCACAAAGATACTTTTGCCTATAAAATGTTTATCCTTGCCTATTTTCATAATTTGGTACATTGGCAAAAAAACTCAAGTGCTTCACACGCGCAATGCAGATACTATATATTTGCAGCAGTGGCTTGCAGCTGTCACTAGATGTCTTTGCATTAGCAGATACTAGTGTTTTACAATCAATTTTAATATTCTCATATACACATTTGTCCAACGAAATAGAACAGTTAGCAAACTATCTCAATAATTGCACATGGGAGGTTTTAGTTTAACCATAAGCATTTTTTCCCCGCTGCTAGGTGGGAATCTTTCTATAAAAAATAATCCCCTAGACTGAAGTCTTGGGGATTATTGATATTTCTGGAGCGGACAACGGGATTCGGACCCGCGACCCTCAGCTTGGGAAGCTGATGCTCTACCAACTGAGCTATGTCCGCATTATCAGTAACAGAAAGGATATTAGCATAACTTTCGCATATTCGCCATAGTGATTTACAAATTTGTAAGCACATCTGTGAAAATATTATTGCTCATTTCTTTTTTGATTTTTCCCACGGCTTTGGCAGAGTACGGTTTTCCAAATCATCCGCAGCTCTCCATGCCCACCCCCCGCCTAAAGAAGAGCACAGGTCAACTATGGCATTAAGCCTGTCTGCGCGGGAACTCTCCAATTGTAGCCTCACCGATAGTAACTGGCGTTCGGCGTCCAGCAGCTCAAGCTGGCTCGTAGCGCCTTCATTGTAGCGTTCACGTGCAAGAACATACGCTCTTGACTGAACTTCTTCTTGCTTCATGAGGTATCTCTCGATTTCCGCGCTCTTGTCCCTCGCCGTTAAGGCGTTCGTTGTTTCGGCAAAAGCAGCCTGGACCGTTTTGTAGTATTGAGCAAGAGCCTGTTGCGCGATTGCCTCTCTCTGTCTGACCCTAGATGAAAGTTTGCCGGAATTGAATATTGGCATCAAAAATTGAGAGGCTGCCGACCAGCCAGTGGCGCCGGTAAAAAGTCCGGAAGGGTCATCGGCCGGTGTCCCAATCAGTCCATTAAAGGAAATTGCAGGATATTGCCCGGCACGTGCGGAACCTAAATTGGCCAAAGACGATTTGTATTTAAATTCGGCTTCCATAATATCCGGTCTTTGACGAAGAAGGTCAGCCGGAACGCCAGAAGGGACAACTGGAGGTTCAGGTAGTTCAGATAAGGATGCTCCTCTGACAATGTCCCTGCTAACATAGTCAAGAGGTTTACGTCCCATAAGTAACAACAAACTGTTTTCATACTGAGTCATAGCTATTTCAAGTTTACTTACTTGGGCGGCAGAAGAAGCCGCTTCAGCCTCGCTTCGGCGTAGGTCCAATTCTCCGATGGCTCCATGCTGATAGCGTAGCTTGTTTAGTTCAACAGTACTTATCTGCGATTGAAGCATTGTTTTTGCAACAGGCAGCTGCTTGTCTGCGGCGCGTAAGGAGAAATATGTTTTTGCCACTTGCGAAGCAAGAGATAGCCTGATACTGTTTTTCGCTGACTCTGCGGCAAGAATTTCTTCTTTGGCAGCTCTGGTGGCTTTCTGCAGTTTTCCCCAAAGGTCAGCCTCATAATTGATGACGCCTGCTCCTACAAGAGAGTTGTACGTCTCATTGTCATTAAGTCCAGCAGTCGATCCTAAGCGTTTGTATCTAGTAGCGTCCAACTTAGCGCCAACTTCCGGTCTCTGATTCGCTCTCGTCTCTTTAAAGACGGAACGAGCCTGTTGAACTCTGGCCAGTGCTATTTCTAAATCTTTATTGGCACGAAAAGCCTCTTCAATACACGTATCCAGGACAGGTTCGTTAAATTCCTTCCACCAAGTGGTGTCAGGTCTAACAACTTTTGTCATACCAGAGGAAGAAACATCTGATGACACAGCAATAACATAGGCGGGAGGCATATCGTAAGATAGAGGTGATTTCACGTCCGGCCCCAAATTAATGTGAAAAAATGATCCTAAAAAAAGTGCAGCCAAAAGCGCGCTGGTGGTCATCTACTTCACCTCCGTCTTTTCTGCGTTCACGTCCGCAGAAGTTGAGGCAAGCTTTTTATTCGATAATCCCATAATCATCGCAAAAAAGCTCGGAATAAAAAATATTGCGATACCTGTAGCGGCCAGCATTCCACCGACAATACCGGTGCCGATTGAGTGGCGGCTCGCAGCGCCAGCGCCGACACTGACTGCGAGAGGCATACAGCCAAGTATAAACGCCAGTGAAGTCATAAGTATTGGGCGGAAGCGCAAATGAGCGGCGGATGCAGCCGCTTCTTTGAGCCCCATACCATTGTGATACTGCATCAGTGCAAATTCAACAATTAGAATAGCGTTTTTCGCAGCCAAACCTATTAGCGTAACCAAAGCGACTTGAAAATACAGGTCGTTTGAGAGTCCTCTCATTATTACCGCTAAGAAGGCTCCGAACAACGCGAAAGGAACAGCAAGGACAACCGCAAAAGGCAAACTCCACCTTTCATACTGGGCGGCAAGTATCAAAAATACCATCAATATGCCCAAGGCAAAAGCGATTGCCGTAGCTGAGCCTGTTTGCTTTTCCTGGTACGCGGAACCTGTCCATGCCAATGTAAAGTTTTCAGGTAATGATTTTTGCGCTGCGGCCTCCATAGCCTTTATAACCTGACCAGTAGTATACCCTTTAGCTGGGGTACCTGTTATTTTGGCCGCAGGAAAGACATTAAACCTTTCCATTGTTTCAGGGCCCGTTATCTCCCTAAGATCCACAAGCGACTGCAGGGGGATCATTTGGCCGCTTTTTGAGCGCACAAATGTATAGCGGATATCCTCAGGTCTGTCACGAAATTCCGAATCTGCCGTCATGAGAACCTGGAACGTTCTGCCATTTTTATCAAAATCGTTTATATAGTAATTTCTGAACATGCTTCCCATGGTGGTAAATACATCTGATAAATTAACACCGAGAGCCTTAGCTTTGTTCCTATCCAAATGCGCAAAGTACTGCGGCACCTTTGTAGAGAACGTTGTACTGATGCTTCCTATTTCAGGGCGTTTCTC
>RRZU011157941.1_pt1 | contig 25236 bp, 26 predicted proteins | sample 2165561 | NCBI WGS metagenome assembly RRZU01 (sample SAMN10456909, study PRJNA506462) | wastewater metagenome | isolation source: wastewater sludge | place: USA: Moscow, Idaho | reverse complement strand
TAAATGATATATAAGAATTGGTGCGTCCTAATGGACTCGAACCATCGACCCCCACCATGTCAAGGTGGTGCTCTAACCAGCTGAGCTAAGGACGCACTTGAGAACTTTTTTGCTATCGAAAGAATGGTGCGTCCTAATGGACTCGAACCATCGACCCCCACCATGTCAAGGTGGTGCTCTAACCAGCTGAGCTAAGGACGCGCACATACATCGTTTCGATGTGCGGGCATAATAGCGGGATGAAGTTATTCAGGCAAGAGCAAAACAGCATCGAATGATTCGTTTGCTCTTTTAGTGAGCAGAGACAAATTCAGTTTAAAAACAACTATGCAGCAATTTTTAAGCTGAACTCGTCTTGCCGACGGTGTTTCGCATGGCGACGATAACTACCTTTTCCTTTAATATTCTCTTCCACACGGCTGCGGAATAATTTGTCAGTGACCAGCGCTTGTAAATGATTGTCGGTAATAGCACCTCGGTGATGCTGATATCCGGTATGTGATGTTTTCGACTTCATCGGGACCTCCTGTTGAAATTGTGCAAATTATGAACGTTTCCATTAAAGCGAACAAGTAAAACTCATGAGGAATATATGAGTATCTGGAAGACATTAAAATCAAAAGTGGTATTTGAAACGCCCTGGATCAAAGTCCGTCATGATGACGTTCTGACCCCGATGGGAAGTCCGGCACAATACGGTGTGGTTGAGTTTAAAAACCGGGCTGTGGGTGTCGTTCCGGTACTTGATGATGGCCGGATCGTGATGGTGCGACAGACCCGTTATGCCATTGGTAATCAGAGCTCGCTGGAAATTCCGGAAGGTGGTGCTCCGCAAGGTGAAGACTGGCAACAGACTGCTGCGCGGGAACTGCAAGAGGAAACCGGGTATACCGCGGGAGAGATAGAACCTTTACTGACAAATTTCTATCTTTCTAACTCTGTAACTAATGAGTGTGGTGCCTTGTTTATTGCCCGCCAACTAGAAGCCGGTAAACAGGAACTTGAAGACACAGAAGACATCCTGGTCGAATTGCATACTTTTGATGAATTATTGCGAATGATTCAGCAGGGGATCATCACCGATAGTCTGACGATCATGGCGCTGCTTTACATCGCTACAGATCGTGCCCGTTACGGTGCATGAGCCGGTCTGGCAGTCGATTGTACTACTGTAATTGCATAGATAGCTGCCAATTTGCAGGCTAATGTCATATTAAGACAGTGATTCTGAATAAATATATTTAATTCTGCGAAATAAATGGGATGCAGAAGATTTTGTTTGTGGCATTCTTTTGATAAGATTTTTATGTGGCACGATCAAGGCTGATGATGCGTGCATTCCGGGACTGATCACTAAGAATAGGAATAAAGATGAAGAACTTTCGCAAAGTCATGCAGTTCGCTGCACTCGCTTTTGCTGTAAATGTAAATGCGGCGGAAATTAAAGAGATACGTTTTGGCGTAGAACCTGGTTATGCACCATTTGAAGTGAAAGCGGCTGATGGTTCCCTGACGGGTTTTGATATCGATTTAGGCAATGAGATGTGTAAACGTCTGCAAGCCAAATGTGAGTGGGTTGAAAGTGATTTCGACGGCCTGATCCCATCGCTGAAAGCGAAGAAAATCGATGCCATCCTGTCTGCAATGTCTATTACTGAACAACGTATGCAGGAAATTGATTTCACGAATAAACTGTACGGTACGCCGGCTCGTTTAGTGTCAGCAAAAGGTTCTGGTATTCAGCCAACAGCTGAATCATTGCAAGGTAAACGTGTGGGTGTGATGCAGGGTACTACTGCTGAAACTTATGCTAAAGATAACTGGCAGAGCAAAGGCGTTGAGCTGGTAGCTTACCAGAATCAGGATCTGGTGTATGCGGATCTGGTCTCTGGCCGTATTGATACCGCATTCCAGGATGCTGTGACTGCAGGTGAGAGTTTCCTGAACAAACCGCAGGGCGAACAGTTTGAATATTCTGGCCCTGAAATTAACGACGAGAAATACTTCGGTGTTGGTGCTGGTATCGGTGTGCGCAAAGAAGATGGTGCACTGAAAGATGCACTGAACAAAACACTGGCTGATATGCGCAAAGATGGTACTTACGACCAACTGGCTAAAAAGTATTTTAAATTCAACATATACGGTGAATAACGCTTCGCGTTAACTGTTATTTGATGACGAGGCTCTTCGGATGAGGAGCCTCGTTGTTTTTCAGTTTCAAAATAAATCAGGTATATCGTTATGCTGTATGGGTATGGCTCCATTATTTTCGACGGAGCTCTGGTGACGATAGAGCAGGCACTGCTTTCGGTTGTGCTCTCTTTTCTGCTGGGATTGATAGGTGCTGCGGCAAAATCATCGCAAAGTAAGTTGGCGAGATTATTGTCTGGCATTTATACCACTCTGATCCGGGGAGTGCCTGATCTGGTGCTGATGCTGCTGATATTTTATGGTCTGCAGATTGTGGTGAATGGTATTACTGAGTCATTGGGTATCGCCCAACTCAATATTGATCCATTTGCTGCCGGTGTGATCACGATTGGTTTTATCTATGGTGCCTACTTTACGGAGACATTCCGTGGTGCTTATTTAATGGTGCCTAAAGGTCAGCTTGACGCTGGAGTGGCGTATGGCTTCTCGCCGTGGCAGGCATTCCGCTATATCCTTTTCCCTCAGTTGATGCGTTTTGCATTACCCGGCATTGCTAATAACTGGCAAGTTACATTGAAGGCAACCGCCCTGGTTTCGATTATCGGGTTGTCCGATGTGGTGAAAGCTACCCAGAATGCAGGGAAGGGAACTTATCAGTTTTTCTATTTCACGATTGTTGCTGCCGTGGTTTATTTGATTTTCACGACTGTGTCGAATCTGGTTTTGCTTTGGCTGGAACGTCGCTATTCAATGGGTGTCCGGAGTGCTGAGCTATGATTGAAATCCTGATGCAGTATGGTAAGGCTTTTTTGTGGAGTGATGGTTACCGCTTTACCGGCGTTGCCGTCACCATGTGGTTGTTAGTGTTGTCACTGGTATTCGGGTTTATGCTGGCATTGCCGATGTCGATTGCCCGTGTATCGCAGAAAAAAGCGTTATGGATGCCGGTATGGTTCTATACCTATATCTTCCGCGGTACACCGCTGTATGTGCAACTGCTGGTATTCTATTCCGGTGTATATACATTAAGTATTGTTAAGGATGTCGACTTTCTGAACCTGTTTTTCCGGAGTGGCTTTAATTGCACTGTGCTGGCATTAGCGTTGAATACCTGTGCCTATACAACGGAAATGCTGGCCGGCGCGATCCGAGCGATCCCGCATGGTGAAATTGAAGCAGCCCGGGCTTACGGCTTCTCTGGTTTTACACTTTATCGCAGCATCATTATCCCTTCAGCATTGCGCCGTGCCTTACCGGCTTACAGCAATGAAGTCATTCTGATGTTGCATGCGACCTCGCTGGCATTCACGGCGACGGTACCGGATATCCTGAAAATAGCCCGGGATGTGAATGCTGCAACGTATAAGTCGTTTCACGCATTTGGTACTGCGGCAGCGATTTATCTGATTATCTCTTTCCTGCTGGTTGGCCTGTTCCGTCTGGCTGAAAAACGCTGGCTGAAACATCTGAGACCACAGTCTGCGCATTAAGATTCATTTTAGAAAGGTTATGAAATGCACAATTACAAATTGGCTGTAAACGATCTGCATAAAAAATATGGCCAGCATGAAGTTATTAAAGGTGTGTCTTTATGCGCAAAGGCCGGTGATGTGATCAGTATCATCGGTTCATCCGGTTCAGGTAAAAGTACTTTTTTACGTTGCCTGAATTTTCTGGAGAAACCGAGTGCCGGTTCCATTTTCGTTAATGGTAAAGAAATCCATATGACGATGGATTCCGATGGTCAGCTAAACGTTGTCGATCAAAAAGAGCTGCAGTTACTCCGGACCAAACTGACGATGGTTTTCCAGCACTTTAATCTGTGGAGCCATATGACGGTTTTAGAAAACGTTATGGCTGCGCCGATCAAAGTATTAGGGATGGACAAAGAAGAAGCAAAAGCCAAGGCCATTCAGTATCTGGAAAAAGTAGGTATTGATGAAAGAGCCAGAGCCAAGTATCCGGCGCATTTATCAGGTGGACAACAACAGCGTGTATCCATTGCCCGTGCATTAGCGATGGAGCCGGAAGTGCTGCTGTTTGATGAACCGACTTCAGCGTTAGATCCGGAACTGGTAGGCGAAGTGCTGAAGATCATGCAAAAGCTTGCGGAAGAAGGCAAAACCATGGTGGTCGTAACCCATGAAATGGGGTTCGCCCGGAATGTTTCGAATCACGTGATCTTCCTGCATCAGGGGAAAATTGAAGAAGAAGGCCATCCGGATGATGTACTAGGTAATCCGAAAAGTGAGCGTCTGAAACAGTTTCTATCCGGTTCGCTGAAGTAACACTTAATTTTAATATTGTCCGGAGAAATCTCTCCGGACAATTATTTTTACTACTTGTGTTTATGTGGCTCAGCCATTTCCAATGGTGAAATCCAAAGATCGAACTCTTCTGCTGTGAGAAAGCCTGATGCAATAGCGGCATCACGTAAACGTAAGCCATCATGATTTGCTGTTTTAGCAATGGCCGCAGCTTTGTCATAACCAATATGTTTATTCAATGCCGTCACCAGCATTAAATTATCAGCCAGATATTCTTCAATTCGCGCTAGATTAGGTTCAATTCCACTTGCGCAGTGTTCATCAAACGCCCGGCAAGAATCAGCCAATAAATGGATGCTTTCCAGCACGTTATGTACCATCACAGGTTTATAAACATTCAGTTGGAAATTCCCCTGACTTCCCGCAAATGCGACCGCAGCATCATTACCAAAAACCTGTACGCAGACCATGGTCAGCGCTTCACATTGGGTCGGGTTTACTTTCCCTGGCATGATAGAAGAGCCAGGCTCGTTCTCCGGAATGACTAATTCCCCAATTCCGCAACGGGGGCCACTGGCCAGCCAGCGCACATCATTCGCTATTTTCATCAACGCACCAGCCAGCGTACGTAATGCAGCCGATGCCTGAACCAATGCATCATGCGCTGACAGGGCAAAGAATTTATTATCTGCCGCGTGAAATGGATAACCGGTAATACTGGCAATATAAGCGGCTGTTCGTTCACCGAATTCAGGGTGAGCATTTAATCCGGTTCCGACCGCGGTGCCACCGATGGCTAATTCAAGTACACCGGCTTTGCTGGCCTGAATCCCTGCTAACGCGAACTCAAGTTGTGCTACCCAGGCACTGATTTCCTGGCCCAGAGTAATGGGCGTTGCATCCTGAAGATGGGTTCTGCCCGTTTTTACTATATTGGCGTAAGCCACCGCTTTAGCATCAAGCGTTTGTTTAAGATGCCCGATCACAGGAATTAATTGTTGTTCCAGCTCTTCAATGACGGCTATATACATAGCAGTAGGAAACGTATCATTTGATGACTGACCACAATTCACATGATCATTGGGGTGAATGGGTTTTTTACTGCCAATTTCACCTCCGCATATTTCAATGGCCCGGTTTGCGATTACTTCATTGGCATTCATGTTTGATTGCGTGCCTGACCCGGTCTGAAAGACTACCAGCGGGAAATGTTCATCTAATTTACCGTCAACCACCTCTTGAGCTGCTTGTTCTATCGGATCGGCAATCGTCCCTGGTAATGTTCCTAACTCAGCATTGGCTTTGGCTGCTGCTAATTTCAATATTCCCAGTGCACGGATCATAGGGCGTTCCCAACGAAAACGGTTAACGCCGATCGGAAAATGCTCAATGGAACGCTGTGTTTGTGCCCCCCAGTATTTATCTGCCGGAACCGGGATGCTCCCCATTGAATCAGTTTCATAACGTAGTCCGGTCATAGTTATATTCCTATTCAATGTCCCGCAGATAATCGCTGTACGAGGGATAATTCTTCTATAATGATAATAGTTCCTATCAGCGAGGGTTGCCTGAAATGGACATTGGAACACATGACCTTGCGGCTTTATTTAGTCAGCTGGGATTAGCAAATGATGAACCGAGCATTCTGCGGTTTATTGAATCTCATCCGCTTACTGAGGGAATGGCATTACTGGATGCACCATTCTGGAGTGCATCACAGGTTGATCTGTTACAACAGGCATTTACTGATGATGCAGAGTGGGCAGAGGCGGCGGATACATTAGCAACGTTATTAGCTGCTTCGGCAAAGTGAGATAAATGTGTAGGGAATGAGAGAGTGGCACCGGTGTGATTCATCGGTGCCACTAATTGTTGATATTCCGGGAATTACAACCAGCCTTTCTTCCGGAAGAAGAAATAGGTACCAAAAGCAGATGCCAGCATCATGCCGATCGAAACCAGATAACCAAATTGCCAATGTAATTCAGGCATAATGTCAAAGTTCATACCATACACACTGGCAATCAGTGTCGGCGGCAGGAATACAACCGCGGCAACGGAGAAGATTTTAATAACCTTGTTCTGTTGCAGGTTGGTAAAGCCCATTGCAACTTCCAACTGGAAGTTGATCTTATCGAACAGGAACTGCGTGTGTGGCAACAGTGATTCGATATCGTGCAGCACTTCATCAATGGTCTTTTTCTGTTCAGATAACAGCTGCTGGCGAACGGTTCGGCGCAGAAAACGCAATGCACGTCGGGTATCGTGCAATGCAAGACGGATCTGACTGTTCGTCTCTTCCTGCTCCATCAATTCCTGTAACATCTCATGAATTTGTTCATCGCTGAGAACAAGCTCAGATGTTTCTTCCAGTGTGGTATATCCATCCTCGATCAGGTCAGACAGATATTCGACTTTCAGATCCATCAGTTCAAGCAGGATGTCCATAGCATCTTCGATTTCCACACGATCGTGACGCATGTAGTGCCGTAGCAGGCGGACAATCCCGATATCTTCTTCACGGAAGCTGATCAGCAGGTTATTACGCAGTGTGAACGACATGTTTACACCACGGGTTTCACCACCGATCCGTTGTGGGAACAGAGATAAAATATGCAGACCATCTGTGTCCCAGTAGAAACGCGCAGATGCTTCAATTTCATCCAGCTCTTCTTCTTCCGGAACTTCTTCCAGAAATAGACTACTTAGCCATTCACGTTCTTCATCGTCAGGCTTATAGGCATCCAGCCAGATAGTATCGGGCGGTAATACGTCCTGAGTTGTTAACTGAACAACATCCAGAACTTTATTACGCAGCATGTAGGCGGTAATCATGGGATCCCCCTTGAAAGGCAAATTTGGGGTCTAATTTTCTGCGGGCACTATACCTGCCCTTTATTACAAAGTCAGGTCATTTAGCTCCGTTTGCTGAAAATATGGCCGTAATTTCAGTGAATAATCAGCAGTATCCGGCCATGTTTTGGCGTCATTACAGGGTACGACTTTTCCGCCAGTGTGGTTTTAACCAGCGGCGCTGTGGATCAATGTCCTGAAGCACAGATAATGCACAGGGAAGTGGTTCATGTAGTAACAATGCGGCCAATAATTCAGCGGCCAGTGGTGCGGAGCATAATCCTCGGGAACCGAAACCCGCTAAAACAAATAATCCGGAATCTGTTTCTGGTAACCAACCGGATTTACTCATGTTATCTAACGTGCTCCGGAGTTTTTCTTCTGAACGTAGTCCACCAGCCAATGGCAAGTGATCCCGTGTAACGCCCCGGATAGCCGCTCGTCCGTCAATCACCCGGTATGATGAGGTATCTGTGGAAAGCGTTTTTTGCATCTTGGCTTTGTTTTCCTGATGCTCATCATCTCTTACCGTCCGATCTTTATCATGCCGGATATAAGTCGCGCCTATTACTTGTTTCCCCTGATGTGCCGGCACGATGTAGCCATCGCCACAAACAACATAAGGGCTGATCTCCTCATATTCAGAAGCTTGCAGCAGGGATATCTGGCCGCGAACCGGTGTGATGGGTAACTCTCGGGTTTGTTCAAAAATACCGATATCTGCGCCATTGGCTAAAACAACCTGCGATGCTGACCAGGATTCACCGTCCTTACTGCTGAGGCACCAGTTATCCTGCTGTTTTTGAAGTGAGGTGATCCCGCACTCATAGTGCTGAGTCAGTAAACCGCTGGCTGCTGATAATTGAAACAGAATTTGAGTTAATTCTGACGGAGCAACCCAGCCACCTTGTGGAAAGAGTGCTCCTTCATCAACACGATAGATCAATTCCTCCGGAAAACCGGCACTGGATAATGCATCAATTTTGCGTGAAGATTTTTCATCAATCGCTTTCAGCAATACACCACACCAGTCATGAGAAACTGATTTTTGCGAATTTACTTCATTGATTAATTGCCGGCAAAAATGGAATGCAGCCGCAAAGAATTGTGAGAGTGAGTCATCCGGTTTGTGTAATAACGGATAGATAGCTCCCTGAGGGTTGCCTGAAGCGGCCTGCGCAACATCTTTATCGGCACAGAATAATTCCACCGGATAACCGCGCTGAGTCAGTAAATAGCTCAGACAGGCAGACGCGATGCCACCACCAATAATTGCGACTGATTTTATATCCGGGGATTGGGGCGATGTTTGTTTCTGACTACGTCCTGTGAGCATCTGCCGTTTTTTGCCATGACCGCGAACTCTCAACATGGCGAAACCGGCATCAGCGAGTCCGCGCCGCACAAATCCGGCTGCAGTAAATGTTGCCAGTGTTCCTTCAGGGCGGCTCAGCCGATATAAATTCGCAAATAAGTTATCTGTCCACATATCCGGATTTTTACTTGGCGCAAAGCCATCCAGATACCAGGCATCGACTAATCCATCGACTGGCGTATACACCTGAGGGAGTAATTCATTTACATCACCAAACCAGAGATCCAATACAACAGATCCATTATCAAACCGTACTCGTTGGCAGCCCGGAATGGCAGAAGGGTAGGCAGTCACTAACTGTTCACTGAATGACGTCAATTCCGGCCAGGCCATTAATGCCTGTTTTAAGTCCTGCCGGGTCAGAGGGAACTTCTCAAAACTGATAAAATGCAGACGTGAAACGTTACCCTCCGGGGTTGTTTCACGGTAGTGCCGAAATGCTTGCCAGGTAGCCAAAAAATTCAGCCCTGTGCCAAATCCGGTCTCGGCTATGACAAAAAAATCATGGTCATGATTTAACCAGCGTTCCTGTACTTTATTCTGTTTCAGGAATACATACCGGGTTTCCTGCAGGCCATTATCGTTGGAAAAATAGACATCCCCAAAAGAGTCTGAAATGGGGGCGCCAGCTTCATTCCAGCTTAATTTGGCGTTTTGCAACGAGGTCTGCATGAAAAAATCTCGACTAATTCACAAAAGTTAGGTGGATTTTACGGGAAAGCAGACCAGTTGTTGAGATAAAACAGGTAAACTATACCAAGGTCTTATAAGTCATATTGGAACTTAAGTTAATGAGAAGAGCTGTTATCACCGGTATCGGGATTGTTTCTAGTCTGGGCAACAACGCGGCTGAAGTACTGGCTTCATTGAAAGCGGGTAAATCAGGTATTACTTATTCAGATCAATTTGAACAACACAGTCTGCGTAGCCGTGTATGGGGCAATATCAAGCTGGATGTGGCTGAACTGATTGATCGCAAAGTACTGCGTTTTATGGGTGACGCTGCAGCATATGCTTATCTGTCCATGCAGCAGGCAATCGCTGATGCCAAATTGACCGAAGATATGGTTTCAAATCCTCGCACTGGTTTGGTCGCTGGCTCAGGTGGCGCGTCTTCTAAAAACCAGATCGAAGCTTGTGACACTTTGCGTGAAAAAGGTGTACGTCGTGTTGGCCCATACATGGTGCCACGGACTATGTCTTCTACTACCTCTGCATGTCTGGCTACGCCGTTCAAAATCAAAGGCATCAACTATTCCATTAGTTCCGCCTGTGCGACGTCATCACATTGTATCGGTAACGCACTGGAACAGATCCAGTTAGGCAAACAAGACATCGTTTTCGCCGGTGGTGGTGAAGAAGTGGATTGGACACTGGCTATGCAGTTTGATGCGATGGGCGCACTGTCCAGCAAATATAACGACACGCCGGAAAAAGCCTCCCGTACTTATGACGCTGGTCGTGATGGTTTCGTTATCTCTGGTGGCGGCGGTATCGTTGTTGTCGAAGAACTGGAACACGCATTGGCACGTGGCGCACATATCTATGCTGAAATCACCGGCTACGGTGCTACTTCAGATGGTTATGACATGGTTGCTCCATCAGGTGAAGGTGCTGTTCGTTGTATGCAACAAGCAATGTCTACTGTTGCTGCGCCAATCGATTACCTGAATACCCACGGCACTTCTACACCTGTTGGTGATGTGAAAGAGCTGGAAGCAATTCATAACGTATTCGGCGATAAAGCTCCGAAGATCTCTGCAACCAAAGCAATGAGTGGTCATGCTCTGGGTGCTGCTGGTGTTCATGAAGCTATCTACAGCTTGCTGATGATGGAAAATGGTTTTATTGCACCAAGCATCAACATTGAAACTTTAGACCCGAAAGCAGAAGGTCTGCCAATCGTTACTGAATATGAAGAAGCAGAACTGAACACTGTGATGTCAAACAGCTTCGGTTTCGGCGGCACCAACGCCACGTTGGTATTCAGCAAATATAAAGGCTAATGATTTCATTAAGCTAAATGGCATAATAAGGGGCTTATAGCCCCTTTTTCTTTTTTTCAGGCGACAGATATGAAGATTGTGGTGGATGAAAATATGCCGCTGGCCGAAGCGTTATTTGCTGAATTCGGCGAGGTAGTGCGTGTGCCGGGCAGAACAATGACTGCGGAACAGTTGGCGGATGCTGATATTTTGCTGGTGCGTTCAGTGACCAAAGTGAATGCAGCGCTTTTATCTCAGGCCACTAACTTGAAATTTGTGGGTACAGCAACGATCGGAACCGATCACATTGATAAAGCTGTTCTGGCAGAAAAAGGGATTAATTTTACCAGTGCACCAGGCTGTAATAAGGTCTCTGTCGGTGAATACATCATCAGTGCATTACTGGTGATGGCAGAGAAATATCAGTTTTCTCTGTCAGGCTTATCACTGGGAGTTATCGGTGCCGGGAATACCGGGACGGCAGTTGCTGAACGAGCGTCCGCGCTGGGGATCGAGGTAAAATTATGCGATCCATTGAAAGAACAGGCGGGTGATCCCCGTAGTTTTGTCTCTTATGACGAAGCATTACAATGTGATTTGATAAGCTTTCATGTGCCGTTATCCCGCGAGGACGAACATGCTACTTTTCATTTGCTGGATAAAAAACATATCCAGGCATTACGTTCAGAGCAGATCTTGCTGAATGCTTCCCGCGGCGAGGTTTGGGATAATCAGGCTATGTTACTCCGACAGCAATCCGCTGAACCGCTGCGGCTTGTGATGGATGTCTGGGAGAATGAGCCAGATATTTTGCATGAGCTCGTACCATATACCGATATCGCAACCCCGCATATTGCCGGGTACAGTCTTGAAGGCAAATATCGCGGCACATATATGCTGTATGAGGCATTCTGTCAGCAATTCGGATATTCAGCGACAAAACAGCTGAGACAACTGTTACCTGTTGCCGATATTAATGCTCTGACATTAAATGCCAATACGGATGAGGCGGTGCTGAAAAAGTTAATCCATCTGGTATATGACGTCCGGCGTGACGATGCACGATTCCGGCATCAAATTGGGTTGCCCGGCCGTTTCGATGAAATGCGCAAGAAATATCCTGAACGCCGGGAGTGGAGTTCGGTAACCATCTCTTCTGAACAGAATAATGACGAGCTTGTTAAGCTGGGATTTTCCGTTTCAGGTAATTAAACATATTCAGGAGAAAGGCAAAATGCCAATGAATATTGCTGTTGCTGGCAGTGAAGAATTAATCAGTGAAAATCTGCTCGAGTTATTACAGGAAAAACAATTTCCTGTTGGAAAACTATTTTTACTGACCGCGCTGGATGCGGAAGATCAGGATTCAATCCGTTTTAATAACCAAACCATCTATGTGCAGGATCTGGCCAGTTTTGACTGGTCACAGGCTGAGCTGGTTTTTCTGGTTGGAAATGCAGATGAATATGCAGCGGCTTTTAGCGCTGCAGAACAGAATGGTTGTAAAATCATTGATTTGCGCAATATTGAACATAAGAGCTCATTGCATGGTCTGAGTCTGCTCGCACAAAAAGAAGATCTGGAATCATCTGTTCATGTATGTCCGGATGATTTAACCGTTCTGATTGCTCATGTTATTCAGCCGTTTTTTGACGAAACCGCGATCACTCAGCTGAACATTGTGGCGCTGGAACCTGTTTCAGTTCATGGCAAGAAAGGAACTGAAGCACTGGCGAGAGAAACAGCTCATCTCATGAATGGCCGACCTCTGGAAAATACCTTATTTTCGTCGCAGCTGGCATTCAATATTTTACCGGTATTGGGTGATTCTCATTTAGTTTCTGAATTGCAGTTGTTGTTCCCTGAAGAAAAACTGAATACATCAGTAACCTTGCTGCAGGCACCAGTTTTCTTTGGCACTACCGTCGTAGCTGACATCGTTCTGGAAGATGCATTACCAAAAGAAGATATAACCAGAATTTTATCATCTATCAGTAATGTGACGCTTTCTGACGAGGTGCTTACACCAGTAACGCATGGGTCAAATCAGAATAAAGTGTACTTGCAGCTCATTGCTGGTGAGTTGGACGAATTACAGACATTCCGTCTGTTGATGATCGCCGACCCATTACGCTGCGGACGTATTCAGAATGCGGTATCACTGGCAGAACAACTAGTTACCCCTGTCATGTCATAAATTGCGAATGTAATAATGGCAGCAGGGATATGCTGCCATTATGATAAAGTGTATTAAATGAATCTGTTTATTTCCGAAATGAAATAATGTGATTTTTGTGGTGCGAGCTACCCAGATTGTCAGTGGTTGGACCTGAAGGGCCGGATAATAAAATAAAAAGGACGTCGAATATGGGATTTAAGCTATCTCGATTGGCTCAGGCAATAATGGCAGCAGTCTTATGTTCGACCGCCGCTATTGCGGCTGATAAAGCAGATGACTTTTATATCGAAATAAAAAAGCCTGACAGCAGTGTGCAGCAGCAACAGACGGTGAAACCAGCGACACCATCAGCCGGAGAACGGTTAGCTCAGCCATATATCCCGGACCGCATGGATAAATCAATTATCACTGCGGAGAGTAAAATATATGGTCCGGTGAAAACGACGGATACTTCCTGGTCAATCGCTAACAGGATCAGAATGTTACATCCGGGGCAGGGTATCAGCACCCGCAAGGTGATGCTTGCCTTATACCGGAAGAATCCGCATGCGTTTGCCGATGGCCGGTTAGATTCTCTGCTGGCGGGGGCTCGGCTCGCTATTCCGTCATTGAATGAAATTAAAACTGCGACGAATCGTGCACCAGCAAAACAGACTGCGTCTGCGGAAACGGCAAAAAGTACTGAAAATTCCCAGACAGTACAACCTGAAACCACTGAACCTGCTCAGGTTGCAAACGTAACATCTTCTGCTTCAACCACAGACACAACTGTAACCGTGCCTGCTGTATCTGCTTCTGTACCAACAGCAGACACAGCTGTAACTGTGCCTGTTGTATCGGCTTCAGCTCCAACTACAGATACCGCTGTCACTACACCTGTTTTACCTGTTTCGGGGGCAGTACCTGTTGCATCCACAGAGCTTTCATTAATCGATAGTAAAGTTTCTGAATTGGTGAATGGAACAGAACCGAAGCCAATAGTTACACAACCTGCGTCCTCTGGTGTAACGACGCAACCTCCGGTGGTTAATGAAGATTTAGTTGCATATCAGACTGAAAACAAAGAGTTAAAAGAACAGCTTCAACGCCTGAATACTGAAATTGGCAGTTTACAGGCGACAGTGAATGAACAGAAAAAACTAAAAGAAGAATTGGCTTCACTGCAGGCTAAATTAAAAGAGCAGGAACAGAAACCAGAGTCTGTCTCTCCATCCTCTGGAACCACAGAGCCAATCGATATATTGGCGTTGCCACTTAACATACAGCTACTGATTTCCTTGCCGCTATTGGCATTTTTAGTTGTGCTGAGCCTCTGGCTGCGTTCCCGTACAAAACGAGAAGTGGTTGTTCATGAACAGCCAACAGCAGAACCGGCTACTTTAGTGGCGGACGAACCACGCATCCCGGTATTCATTCCGCATGAACCTGAACAAGCTGTAGTCAGCGTTGCACCAGCGGAAACACCTTTATCAGCAGATGTGGTTTCTGAAAATTATAACGATATTTTTTCTGCTACAGAAAAGTCGGAAGTTACTCCTGATTTGCCGGATGAAGAACCGGCGATAGTTGTACCAGAAGTAGAGGATCAGGAATTTGCAACTATCCTGTCTGATGCTGAACTTACTGACGCATTGGAAACAGACCTTTCATTCCCGGCTACAACGCCGGAACCGGAAGTCGTTGCGGTAGAAAATATTGAACTACCGGATTCTGAACTGACATCCAAACCTGAAATGAACGATGCTTCCTTAGCTTCTCTGCTAAACCTTAATAAGGTTATGTCTGATCCCGGACTCCAGATGTCAGATCAGGTCATATCTGAACCTGATGGCTGGGAGTTATCTGCAGATGATGATGCAAGTTCTGCGGTTTTAACCGCAACTATCGGTCCGGGCGTTAATCTGAAAGAAGTTAATAATGATTCCGGCAGACCCTGGTTGCGGCAGTTTGATTCTGAACTCTTTAAAACAGAAAAAAATGCGAATACGCAGGAGTATTACGTTTCTATTGACGAGTTGCTGGCTCAGGCTGAGCAACAGGAAGTCGGCGCATCAGTTAATCCTGAAATGATACAGCCAAATCTGGATGTCGGTCTGGATGAATTTCCGGACATGCTACCGAAGCACGATGGTATTGATATTGACGATGATGGCGGTGTCGGCGCCAAACTTGATCTGGCCCGTGCCTATCTCGAAATTGATGATAAAGCCAATGCTAAAGTGTTATTGCTTGAAGTGCAGGCTATGGGTAGCAGCGAACAGATGAAAGAGGCTGAAAAATTACTTTCCCGGATTGTATAAATAAATATAAAAAGTGGTGACTGAGATCACCACTTTTTTTTATCTCTTGCTGACGTATAATCCCGCGCGATAAAGTTCGGAGAAAAATATGCGTATTGCGCTTGGTATAGAGTATTTCGGTGCTGACTACTATGGTTGGCAGCGACAGCGGGAAGTAAACAGTGTTCAGCAAGAGTTGGAAACTGCATTATCGCGGGTCGCTAATCATCCTGTAGAAATACAGTGCGCAGGGCGCACAGATGCCGGGGTCAATGCGACAGGGCAGGTGATTCATTTCGATACAACAGCCAACCGGCAAATGTCCGCCTGGACGCTGGGTATAAATGCACAGCTTCCGGATGATATTGCAGTACGTTGGGCTCATGTTGTTGATGATAATTTTCATGCCCGTTTTTCTGCTACAGCACGCCGGTATCGCTATATCATTTATAACGAACCGCTTCGTCCCGGTATTCTGGCAAAAGGTGTCAGTCACTACTATCATCCGTTGAATGCAGACCAGATGAATGAGGCGGGTCAGCTTTTACTGGGTGAGCGTGACTTCACATCATTCCGTGCTGCACAATGCCAATCCAATACGCCATTCCGGAATATTATGTCCCTGTCGGTTCATCGGGCCGGAAGTTATGTCATTCTGGATATTCAGGCGAATGCATTTCTGCATCACATGGTCAGAAATATTATGGGTTCATTATTGCTTGTTGGTACTGGTGAAAAACCAAAGGAATGGATTGGTGAAATACTGGACGCCAAAGACAGAACGGTGTCAGGTGCCACAGCAAAAGCTGAAGGTTTGTACCTGGTGGATGTTACATACCCACTTCATTACGGGTTACCTAAACCACCGTTAGGGCCGTTATGGTTTAACGCATAAATTATAACGATAAGTAAACAAATTGTGTCTTTTGTGCTTTAATGCACGGTTGATATGCTATCGATCAAAACGAGATTAATCAGTAAGTTTTGGTCGTGTTAAGACTAAAGTAAGGAATCCCATGAGCTGGCTTGAAAAGATTCTTCCCAAAAGCGATAACTCTCGTCGTCACAACATACCTGAAGGTATCTGGACGAAATGCGATGGGTGCGAGCAGGTATTATACAAAGCCGAAGTAGAACGTAGTTTATCTGTTTGTCCTAAGTGTGGTCATCACATGCGGATTGGTGCCAGAGCCCGGTTAGAGCGTTTTCTTGACGTTAATAATCGCAGCGAGTTGGGCGCTGAACTTGAGCCGCAGGATATTCTGAAATTCAAAGATTCAAAAAAATACAAAGATCGTCTGACTTCAGCTCAGAAAGATACTAATGAAAAAGATGCACTGGTTGTCATGAAAGGAACTGTCAAAGGTGTTCCTGTTGTAGCTTGTGCATTTGAATTCGCATTCATGGGCGGTTCAATGGGCTCTGTAGTGGGTGCCCGTTTTGTGCGCGCAGTGGAAGAATGCATTAAAGAGCGTCGTGGTATGATTTGTTTTTCAGCATCCGGTGGCGCACGTATGCAGGAAGCTCTGTTCTCTCTGATGCAGATGGCCAAAACCAGTGCTGCATTGGAGCGTTTAAGCGAAGAAGGTTTGCCTTATATCTCCGTTCTGACAGATCCAACGATGGGCGGTGTTTCTGCCAGCTTTGCTATGTTGGGTGATATTAACGTGGGTGAACCCAAAGCATTGATTGGTTTCGCTGGTCCTCGTGTTATTGAACAGACAGTGCGTGAAAAATTGCCTGAAGGATTCCAGCGTTCAGAATTTTTGCTGGAAAAGGGTGCTATTGACATGATTGTCGATCGACGTGATATGCGCGATAAATTAGCCTCAATTCTGAGTAAATTTATGAATCTGAGCGTTATCGGGGAAAGTCACGCATGACATTGCCAGTCATGACTCAAAGCCAGTCTTTATCCGACTGGCTTTCTTATTTAGAGCAGATACATCCTCAGCAAATTGAGCTGGGGTTGCAGCGTGTCAAAACGGTGACAGAAAGAGCAGCTTTAACGCAATTACCGGGCATTGTAATCACCGTAGGTGGTACAAATGGTAAAGGCTCTACCTGTGCGATGCTGGCCAGTATTTTACAGGCCGCCGGATATACAACGGGCGTTTATGCATCCCCGCATTTGCTGCGTTATAACGAGCGGGTGAAAATAAATGGTCATGAAGTCAGTGATGAAGATTTGTGCTCTGCGTTCACAGACATTGAACAGAAACGAGCAGACATCAGCCTGACGTTCTTTGAATTCGGAACACTCGCGGCGTTTGCCGTTTTTAAAAAATACCAGCCTGATGTCATTCTTCTTGAAGTGGGATTGGGTGGCCGGCTTGATGCCACTAATATTATTGATGCTGATATATCTGTCATTACCAGTATTGATTTGGACCATTGCGATTGGCTCGGTAATACCAGAGATGCAATTGCTACAGAAAAAGCGGGCATCTATCGCTCAGAAAAGCCGGCAATTTGTGGTGAACCTAATCCTCCGCAAACATTATATGCAGCAGTAAATCAAATTAATGCTCAGCTATATACGGTTGGTGAACAATTCAGTTACCAGCTAACAGAAGATAAATGGACATTCACTGGCCAGCACTGGCAATTTACTGATTTACCTGTTCCGGCTTTGCCACTACAGAATGCGGCAACCGTACTGGCAACCCTGGAACATGTTCCTTTATCTGTATCTGAAAGTGCTATCCGGTCCGGATTGGAAAATGCTCAATTAGCTGGCCGATTCCAGACATTACAGAATCATCCAACGGTGATTATTGATGTTGCCCACAATCCTCATGCAGCCCGTTACCTGGCAATGCAATTGGAGAAGCAAAAAGCAGACAAAATAATTGCCGTAGTCGGTATGCTTAAAGATAAAGACATAGCGCATACACTGCAGCATATTGTGCCATATGTATCTGTCTGGCATCTGGCTGATTTATCCGGCCCCAGAGCCGCGGCGGCGGGGGATTTGGCCGCACTTTTACCACCAGAAAGCACTTTCAGATGCCATGGTAGCGTAGAAGATGCTTATCAGGCTGCATTAACTCAAGCTAACGAGCATGATCTGATTATTGTTTTTGGTTCTTTTTTCACCGTCGCAGGTGTATTAGCCTGCACTGAACAACACTAAGCAGAGATAATTCAGAGGTTAACTATCTTGGCTACACAATTTCAAAACCGTTTAATCGGTACCGTCATTTTGGTTTCATTAGGCGTAGTTTTTCTTCCTGATTTATTAATGGGTAAGAAAAATGATATATCAGCACCCGCAGGCAGCATTCCTCTCCGGCCTGAACAATCGCTGGCTGGCGTTACACCTGAAAATCCGGGGATTGCTGCCACTTCAGCTGCAGTAGCTAATGACCCAACATTATCTGTAGCCAATAATGGTTCTGCAGTTGTTGTGGCGAATAGTACTGCAACACCTACAACCGGAGTATCCGCGGCACCAGCTGTGGTAGCTAATAATAATGAAAACTGGCAAGTAGAAGAAGTTGCTGCTCCTGTGACTATTACTGAGAACGGTGCAGTAAGTGGAAAAGAGACAATAGTAGATAATAGCGAAGCTCTGAAATCTGCGGAAATTGCCCAAAATAAAGCACGTGAGCTGGAGCTTAAGAAAAAAGAGCTGCTCGCAGCCGCGAAGGCGAAAGAAGCTGCGCTGGAAGCCAGAAGAAAAGCTGAACAGGCGACGTTGATGCAATCAGTGCCAGTGGAGACAATAACAGAAAAACCTGTTGCTGAACCACAGATGACAGTCAAACGCGATGAAGATGGCCTCATAATCAAAACGCCTGCACAGGTTGAAGCAGAAAGAGCAGCCCTTAAGTCTGGCGCTTCAGTTTCAACAAATTCATCCTATAAACCTGCATCACAACCAACCACCGTTGCTACAAACGGCGGTTCCTGGATCATTCAGGTTGGTGTTTTCTCTAATGCTGAAAATGCTAAAGCTCTGGCAGCCAAATTACGCAGTGCCGGATATGGTGCTTCAGCCCAGCGATCGGGACAATTGACTCGTGTTGTTGTCGGACCTAATGTTTCAAAAGACAAATTACAATCTATGCTAAGTGGTATTAACCGTGTTGCCGGTACATCAGCCCGAGTGATCGCATATTCAGCTATCAGTAATTAAGAAACAGAATGAAAAATACGGATCTCGAGTCATATCTCAATAACTTGCTGACGGTTTCTCTTTTCAAAGACTATGCTCCTAATGGGCTGCAAGTCGAAGGGAAAAGAGAAATAAAAAGAATAGTTACCGGTGTCACTGCTTCTCAAGCATTAATCGATGAAGCAATCCGGTTACAGGCAGATGCGTTGCTTGTGCATCATGGTTATTTCTGGCCCGGAGAATCCCAGCCAATCAGAGGGATGAAAGGGCAGAGGATCCGTAGCTTAATCAAAAATGATATTAATTTGCTGGCATACCACTTACCGCTTGATGCTCATATTCATTTAGGTAATAACGCACAGTTGGGAAAACAATTAGGGTTAACAGGCATCGCGCCTATACAACCTGATGATCCTCAATGCCTGGTTTTTCATGGTTATTTGCCTGAACCGGCCTTGACGTCTGCTTTTTCTGATCATATTTCACTCGCTTTGAACAGAACCCCATTAATCAGTCATCATCAGGAATTCACCCTCAGACATATCGCCTGGTGCACCGGAGGTGCACAGAACTATATCCAGCAAGCCATAGAATATGGTGTTGATGCATATATTAGTGGCGAAGTTTCAGAACATACAGTTCATACTGCCCGGGAAAATAATGTGGTTTTCTATGCTGCAGGTCATCACGCAACAGAGCGTTATGGCATCAAGGCACTGGGAGAATGGTTACAGCAACAATTCAGTGATCTGGAAGTGCACTTTATCGATATTGATAATCCTGCATAACCGGATGGTCGGGCCAATATGTCATATAGCTATATAGATTCAGATATTTTATTACAACCACTGCTGGCTCAAATCAGCTCAGCCTCAACATTGTTACTGGATACCGAATTTATTCGGGTCTCGACCTATTTTCCTAAATTAGGATTACTGCAGCTTCATCTTAATGCTGTCGACTATCTGATAGATCCATTGGCGATCAATTCCATAAACTTATTATGGGACGCAATTTTTTCTGACCATAGACTTTTTGTTTTTCATTCATGCAAAGAAGACCTGGATGTATTACAGGTTTGTGCTCAGAAACTGCCTGGCAGAGTGTTCGACACACAGGTTGCAGCCGCATTTCTTGGCTACGGTGCATCTTTAGGTTATGCAGGTTTAGTAGAAAAGGTCTGTGATGTCACCGTTGCGAAAGATCAGACTTTAACCGATTGGCTGGCAAGACCACTAACTGCCGCGCAGAAACTTTATGCAGCTAAAGATGTTTCCTATTTGCAATACTTATATGACCATCTTAGTCAGGAACTCAATACCACAGGAAAAACAGAGTGGTTTAATGAAGAAATGACAGCATTGCTTGAAGCTAAACAGCAAGCTGTTATTCCCGATGAATTATTCCGAGAAATTAGTGGTGCCTGGCAGTTATACCCATCGGAACTTGCGGTATTACGTGAATTAGCAAAATGGCGCTATCAGACTGCAATATCAGAAGATAAGCCACAAAACTTTATTGTACGGGAAGAAGTACTGGCAGACCTGAGTCGGAAACGTCCTCAGACAGAACGTGAACTTGCGCAAACCGATATTTCTTATCAGCAAAAAAATCGTTATGCGGATGCAATCCTGCAATGTATTCAAAAAGGTATGGAGTGTCCTGTTGAATTACATCCGGCAAGAATAAAACGGATTATGGATTTCCCTCATTACAAACATGATTTTAAGCAAATAAAACAACGAGTCGAAATTGCAGCGCAAGATAATAATTTACCGGTGGAATTATTAGGCTCACGAAAACTGATTAACCAATACTTACTCTGGACTTATGAAGGTAAGAGTTCTGATGTGGAACAGCCTAAAATTACATCGGGTTGGCGAAATAAACTGTTAAACCTGTAATGAGAAGGGCGCTTTCGCGCCCTTCTTGTTTAACTTTTTGTTTCTTCAGTATTATCGTCAGCATTTTGCGGCTTATCATCTGACAGCATAATATTGAGTTCAAGAACAGAAAGTTGCTCACCTTTTTTATCCAGCTGGACAGTTACCTGTTCAGGATCAATCTGAACATACTTCCTGATAACATCCAGTATATCCTGCTTTAATTGAGGCAGATAATCCGGACCGCTACGACTGGTTCTTTCATGAGCGACAATAATTTGCAGACGCTCTTTAGCCAGTTTCGCCGTGTTCTCTTTTCTGGATTTCAGAAAAAAATCAAGCAATGACATCAGGTGTTATCCTCCGAACAGGCGGTTAAAGAAGCCTTTTTTCTCTTCCTGCAAGAAACGGAAATCACGTTTCTCTCCCAGTAATCGGGCAACAGTATCAAGATAAGCTTGGCCAGCATCTGAGGTCTGATCGAATATTACTGGCTCACCAGAGTTTGATGCACGCAGTACTGCCTGAGATTCAGGGATCACGCCCAATAAAGGAATGGCCAGAATTTCCTGCACATCCTCTACACTCAGCATATCACCTCTGTTAACACGGCCTGGAGCATAACGGGTTAGCAGTAAATGTTCTTTAACGGGTTCGAGACTTTGCTCTGCACGACGAGATTTAGAAGCAAGAATGCCGAGGATCCGGTCAGAGTCACGAACTGAAGAAACTTCAGGATTCGTGGTCACAATTGCTTCATCAGCAAAATACAACGCCATTAAAGCGCCGGTTTCAATACCAGCAGGAGAGTCACAGATAATGTAGTCAAAATCCATCTCCTGAAGTTTATTGATGATCTTTTCAACGCCTTCTTTAGTTAAGGCATCTTTATCGCGAGTCTGCGATGCAGGCAGAATAAACAGGTTTTCAACGCGTTTATCTTTGATTAATGCCTGATTTAATGTGGCCTCACCATTTATGACATTAACAAAGTCATAAACGACTCGGCGTTCGCAACCCATGATCAAATCCAGATTCCGCAAACCTATATCGAAGTCAATGACAACGGTTTTTTTACCTCGTTGTGCCAGACCGGTACTGATCGCAGCACTACTTGTGGTCTTACCAACACCACCCTTCCCGGATGTAACGACAATAATTCGAGCCATGAATATTACCCTTGTAAACCGTTAGCTGGTTAATTTGTCAAAAATAATTTTTTCATTTTCCAGGGATATCTGTACCTCTTGGCCGACATGCGGCTCGGGGAGGCTATCACTTAGCAGATAGTGTCCTGCAATTGAAATTAATTCGGCTTCAAGGTGCCCGCAAAAAATTCGGGCATCATGATTGCCCCGTGCACCGGCAAGCGCTCTGCCTCTTAAAGTACCATATACATGAATACTATCATTGGAAATAATTTCAGCGCCATTACTCACAGAACCCAATATAACTACAGGGCCGGGAGAATAAATTTGTTGCCCGGAACGCACGTTACCCTGCACAACTTTAGTCGGAACCAGATTTTCTGGATCAGCAGTAGTGCCTGGTGATGTTTGCTGTTCTTCTCTTAACTCTGAAGGTGTTTTATAAATGCTTTCTTTAGGTGTATGCAAAACAACAGCATCAGTGTTTGTTTCTTTTCCAGCTGTTAATATTGCCAACCCGGCCTGCTTGGCTGCTTCGCGCATTTCATTGCTTTTTACTCCGGTTACACCAACGGGAATAAAGTTAGCGGTCAGAATAGCCGACATGATTTTAGAAAAATCGGGGATTTCAGTAAGCATTTCAACATTAATGACTAAGGGTGCAGAATCAAAAAACTTTGGAGCCTGACTTGCTTTCTGTTCCAGAAGTTGTTGGATTTGCTCAGGTATCGCATCCTCCAGATGTAATACAGTCATTGTAAAAACACTGCCTTTCAGCTCGTAACCGCGTTCGGACATCCGTCCACTCCATACAACAATACATGAGTATTAATGGCATCACATGTTATATTTCCGGACTATTCATAGCAACAAACCCTAGGGAAATTAATCAGAATCATGATCTGTGCTGTCTATCGGAGTAGTAAGCGACCTAATACTTATCTTTTCCTGACCAAAAAAGACGATTTTTCAGTCATTCCTGCCGAGCTCTTGCAAGTTTTTGGCAGACCGGAGTTAGTCATGTTACTGACGGAAGATAAATTAGAAAAAGTGCTCTCAGTTTCTAAAGAAAAACTTCTTCAGGAGTTAACCACTAACCGCTATTGGTTATGGATCAGACAAGAAGAAGAGAATCTGCTGACACAGCATCGTACCTATTTGTCCCGGGAGAATGATCATGAGTAAAGAAGAGCTGATCAAGAGTCGTTACTGGGAGCATAAACAGCTCGAAGAAATGACTGATGATGAATGGGAAATGCTTTGTGACGGATGTGGCCACTGCTGTCTTACCAAGTTAATTGATGAAGATACGGATGAGCTTGTTTATACCAACGTTGCATGCAATCTGCTCGATCTGGAAAGTTGCAGCTGTTCTGACTATCTGAACCGCCATAAATTCGAGCCAGACTGCATTAAACTGGATGTTCATCTGGCTAAAACGTTGCCTTGGTTACCATCTACCTGCGCATACCGGCGTATTGCGGAAAATAAACCGTTACCGTTCTGGCATCCGCTATTAAATGGCGATAAACGGAAAATGTATCGATATGGCAAATCGGTAAAAGGTAAAGTAGTTCATGAGCGTAATCGTGGCGACTGGGAAGAGCACATCGTTGTCTGGAAGCTCTGATTTGTATTTGCTCTTAATTCATTAAGATTCAGGATAATAACAATGACAGATAATTTTCATTTTCCTGTTGTAACTATTGATGGGCCAGGCGGGGCAGGGAAAGGCACACTTTGCATGTTGCTGGCCACACATCTTGGGTGGCATCTGCTTGATTCCGGAGCCATTTATCGCGTATTGGCTGTTGCAGCAATAAAGCACGGAACAGCATTAGATGATGTTGCTTCTCTTTCCGTGCTGGCCAGTAATCTGAATGTCAGCTTTCCAATTGAAAATGAGCAGGTACTGATTGTTCTGGACGGTGTCAATGTAACTGATGAAATCAGAACAGAAGCGACAGGTAATCTGGCCAGCAAGATTGCCGCCTATCCAGAGGTTAGAGCGGCGTTATTACTTCGGCAGCAGAATTTTGCTCAGCATCCCGGTTTGATTGCTGATGGTCGGGATATGGGCACTGTAGTTTTTCCTGCCGCTCCACTGAAAATATTTCTTGATGCCAGCGCTGAAGAACGAGCAAGACGTAGACAATTGCAGTTGCAGCAAAAGGGAATAAATGTTAGTTTTGATAACCTTTTACAAGAAATTCAGGAACGCGATTTCCGTGATAGGAACCGTCCTGTTGCTCCGTTAAAGCCCGCCAATGATGCAATAATTATCGATTCAACAACAATGTCCGTTGATTCGGTGTTCAATCAGGTGTTGGAGCTTGTAAATCAGCGTTTTATCCGGGCTGAGTAGTCAGTCTGGATCGGTCAGACCAAGGAAGGGATGGCTAAATAACCACAACCCCATAGCGGCCGGATTGCCCTGTGGACGTTATTAACTTTTAAGTGTTTTTAAACATGATGGAATCTTTTGCTCAACTTTTTGAAGAGTCTCTGAAACAACTGGAAACCCGTCCTGGTGCCATCGTTAAAGGTACTGTTGTTGCTATCGAAAACGGCATCGTACTGGTTGACGCTGGTCTGAAATCAGAATCTGCAATCCCTGCTGAACAGTTCAAAAATGCACTGGGCGAGCTGGAAGTTGCACTGGGTGACGTAGTTGACGTAGCTCTGGACTCTGTGGAAGACGGTTTCGGTGAGACTCTGCTGTCTCGTGAAAAAGCTAAACGTCACGAAGCATGGTTGCAGCTGGAAAAAGCATACGAAGAACAGGCAACTGTTGTTGGTTTGATCAACGGTAAAGTGAAAGGCGGTTTCACCGTAGAACTGAACGGTATCCGTGCATTCCTGCCAGGCTCTCTGGTTGACGTTCGTCCAGTTCGTGACACTGCTCACCTGGAAGGCAAAGAACTTGAGTTCAAAGTGATCAAGCTGGATCAGAAACGCAACAACGTTGTTGTTTCTCGTCGTGCTGTTATCGAAAC
>RRZU010576060.1_pt1 | contig 25240 bp, 23 predicted proteins | sample 2165561 | NCBI WGS metagenome assembly RRZU01 (sample SAMN10456909, study PRJNA506462) | wastewater metagenome | isolation source: wastewater sludge | place: USA: Moscow, Idaho | reverse complement strand
CTGCTTCAAATGGACTTGAGATTGACATCGACGTCAAATACTTAGCAGATGGCACAAGCGGAAGCGCGACAGTATATGTCTATGATGTCGTAAAAGGTGATGTGGCATGGAATGGTGTCAACTTCTCAGTTGAAGAAGCTATGAGTCAAAATGAAGCGAAACTTAAAAACTTATCAGAAATTGAAGCGTTCATCGTGGGAGATGTTAATGATCAAGCTTATACAGGACCACAAAAAGTAGCAGATGTTAATATTAAAGTGGATAATTATCCTGTTGCGAAAGTAGCGGGTGGAGATCAAGTTTCATTCTCATTAAGTAAGCTTTCGCATAATTCATCACACGAGGTAACGGCTTATGTTTTTGATGAAATTGTGATAGATGGAAGCACTCAAAAAGAGATTGGTTGGTTTGGGACTGATGCTATCACTGCATTAGAAGATCTTGAGTCAGAGGATGCTTACTTTGTTAATAAAAATAAGATTAGAGCATTTGAAATAATATCAAAGAATGGTTCTGTTGTTAGTATTACAGAAGAGATGAGTATAACGGTTGAAAATAAACCTTCCGGAATTACATCAGACTCTGGTCAAACAATTACATATAAAGTACAAGATGGTGAACACACACAAAAACTCTTTGTTTACGATTATGTAGAGGATTTAAACACTAGTTTTGTTGGCTGGAATGGTCATGATTATATTATGCCAATTTCAGACATTAATAATGACGATACATATTATGTAAATCAAGGTGAAGTAGAAGCATTCGTATTAACTCAAACAGGTAAAGAAATAACGAGCACTCCAACAATATCTACTGAAATTACAGTGAGTAATAAACCAACTGCTGTGACTGGAAAAACTGCACATGAAGTGACTTATGCTGTTTCAAATTCCACATTTACAAGAGATGTTTATGTTTTTGATCAAGTGGATCAAAAAGGTCAAGGTTCACCCAATCCGTATCAAATTGGCTGGTTAGGTCATAACTTCATCCTTCAAATTGATGAAGTATCGGACAGAGAACTTATTAAACAATTATCAGAAGTTGAAGCTTATACTTTTAAGAAAGATTATGTCTTGAATCAAATTGATGATTCAGAGGTAGAGATTACTGACTTGCGTGCTGAGTTAACAGGAATTCAAGGGCAAGATGCAGTGTTCACAACGGATGATAAAGACTTTATTCGTACAGCGTTTATCTTTGATGTCGTTGAAAGAAGTCACGAAGAGGCAATGGATGCTCATGATTTTAGAATTGCCTTAGAAGATGTCAACGAAGCAAACTTTAAGATGGAATCTGATGTCCGTGCCTATGATGTATCAGATGATACTCACGTTAAGGAAATTGATGGTGCTGAAATTAGTTTGGAAACAGAATTACCAGAAACAACAGGAACACATGATTTTGTCTTTGCGACAACATCTGGTACAAAGATTCAACGACGTGTTGAAGTTTATGATGCTCATTCAGTGAGTGATGATCAAAAAGAACATCTTTTCGCTAACAATTTTGAAATTAGTATCTTAGATATTAATGATGAAACTGTTAAAGAGTATTCAAATTTAACAGGTGTAATAAAAGAAAACAATAGTGAAACACTCATCGATGTAGAAGACTTAAACATTGTAGGTGAACTACCAACAACAGTCGGGACATTCCTCGTAACGTTCTCAAGTGAAACAGGCACTGAAGTAACGGTGTCAATGAGAGTAATCGGAGAAGTGCTGATTGAAGCAAACGATATCGAAATGAGTAAAGAAGAGTTTACGAAACTTAAAAATGAAGGAAACTTAGAAGCGACAATCTTAAATCGCTCTAAAGCACAAGTCTTAATTGTTGAAACGGGTGAATACGTACAAGGCGTTAAGCTTATTAAAGAAACTTTTGAAACCTTAGAAGTTTCATATGGCCAAAGTTATGAACTTGGTTTATCATATACGCTTCCTGATACACGCGAACGTAATCATGATGTTGAGGAAATTAAAGCGACACTTAATTTGAAAATTTCCGATCAAATTCTTGAACCGGAAGTTCCAACAGGACTCGAAAACTATTTCGTAATGTATCTTAGTATGATGATTGCATCTCTATTCTTATTAATTATCGTACTTAGAAAGAAAAGAGCAAGAATATAGAGGAGTCATTTCTAAAATGACTTAGGGTTTGCGTTGTAAAATAATGGTGGTTGAAATTTAAATGAATCACCATCATAAAATAAGTTGAGACAGTACAGAGTAATCTGAGTTGTCTCAACTTTTTATATTAATATGGGGAGAACCTTTTGGATTAGTGTATCGATGGTGTATGTATTCAAAGTATTAAATAAAATTATAAATCATAGAAACAAGAGTTTCTTTTTGCTTGATTATATACCCCATAGGGTATATAATCATTGAAGGGAGGATTTTATGAAAAGAAAAACAATAGTAGTCGTTGGTGGTGTAGCAGGTGGGATGAGCTTTGCGACACGTTATCGACGTTTAAATGAATTTGATAGAATCATTGTATTAGACAAAGGGCCATATGTTTCATTCGCGAACTGTGGTTTACCTTATCATGTATCAAAAGAAATTGATGATAGAGAAAATCTTATTGTCGTTAAAAAGGAAACATTAGAAAATCGTTTTAATCTTGAGATTTATGAAGAACATGAAGTTATAAGTATCAATAAAGAAGAAAAGAGTATTGTTGCGAAACATAAGGAAAAGGAAATAATGTTTGATTATGATACCTTAGTATTATCTCCAGGAGCGAAACCCTTTGTTCCAAGTACAAACGGGTTAAAAGAATCGAAACATGTCTTTACATTAAGAAATATTCCTGATGTTGATAAAATTAATAATTACAGTGACAATCATAAGCCTAAACATGCAGTTGTGGTTGGAGCAGGGTTTATTGGTCTCGAGATGGCTGAAAACTTAAAGAATTTAGGGTTACGAGTTAGTGTTGTTGAGAAATCTCCACAAGTCTTAGGACCACTCGATGAAGAGATGGCAGCCTTTGCTTATAATGAACTGACGCGAAATGATATTGATGTTAATTTGAATACGAGTATTATTGAGATAAAAGAAGATCGTGTTGTTCTTGAAGATAATACCGAACTAAATGCTGATCTAATTATCATGTCTATTGGTGTTCAACCAGAATCGTCTTTGGCTAAGGACGCAGGATTAAGATTAGGTTTAAGAGATGGTATTGTAGTGGATAAAAAATTCAGAACAAGTGATGATGATATCTATGCAATCGGTGATGCGATTCTTGTTAATAATATTATTTCTAAAGAAGATGCGCTAATATCCTTAGCCTCCCCAGCAAATCGTCAAGGGAGACAGTTGGCAGATATTTTAAGTGGAAAAGAAAAATCATATAGTGGGAGTTTAGGAACTTCGATCTTAAGACTCTTTGATTTGTCGTTTGCTTCGACTGGATTAAATGAAAGACAACTTTCAGGTAGAGACTATGAAGTCTTCCATCTTGAAGGGAAGAATCATGCAGGTTATTTCCCTAATGCCACAAACATTAATCTTAAAGTAATCTTCGATAAAAACACTCACGAAATATTAGGAGCTCAAGCTGTTGGTGAAGAGGGTGTTGATAAACGTATTGATGTAATTGCGACGGCTATTAAATCAAAAATGAAGGTCTATGATCTTCAAGAATTAGAATTAACATATGCACCGCCTTTTGGTACTGCGAAAGATATTGTTAATATGGCAGGCTATGTCTCTGAGAATGTCATTGAAGAGACAACACATATGATTCAGATAAAAGACTTGGATCAGTATACGGATTATGTCTTACTTGATGTAAGACGTGCTGAGGAAGTAAGCAGAGGGATGATTAAAGATGCCGTGCATCTTCCGTTAGAAACTCTAAGAGATCAATTAAGCACTTTAGATAAAAATCAAAAGTATATTGTTTATTGCCAAGGGGGTGGAAGAAGTTATAACGCGGAAAGAATTATGAAACAACATGATTTTGAAGTATATAATTTAGATGGAGCCTACGGTTTATATAAGGAGATGAAAGGAGCAAAGCTCGTATGATTTCAATGAATGATTTTATGAAACTTGAGAACGTTAAAGTTATTGATGTTCGAGATCATATGGAATATGCTTCTGGTCACATTCCTAACAGCATTCACATTCCCTTACAAGAATTAGAATTCCGTTTGGATGAATTGAGTAAAGAAGAAGTTTATTATGCTCTATGTCACTCTGGATCGAGATCAGATTTTGCTTGTCAAATTGCGAACCACAAAAGGTATCAGTTTACAAACATCTTAGGCGGCATTATGAGCTATAAAGGAGCGTTATCTTATGAAGTGTGATGATAGTGTTAAAAATAGAATTAAGAGGACTACAGGACAATTAAACGGCATTCTAAAGATGATTGAAGATGAGAGATCGTGTGAAGATGTTGTAACTCAACTTGCGGCAGTGAAATCAAGTGTTGAAAAGCTCATGGGTATTATTACTACGAATAACCTGATTCAAAATATTGAAGAGAGTTATGACATTACTTTAGAAGATTTAGATAAAGAAATTGACTTAGTGTTAAAGAGTCGTTAAAAACCAGCATAAGCTGGTTTTTTTATAAAAAGGATTGAAGTATTACTGAAATTAGAATGATGCATAGTAAGGTTAGTTGAATATTGTCTCTTAACGATACTTTTTTATCAATAAGGATATATTGTTCTATTCCTTTTGATACCTTTGATAATTGGATAAGGTAGTTGAAGTTTAGAATTAGAGATAATAGCATTGAAATCTGCATTATGGTACTTAAGTAGGTATTTGAAAAAAAGGACGTATCCTTTGAATCAAATAGGTTTATGAATAACATGATAAAAATTAGTATGTTTACAAGTGATAGTTTAAAATCTTTTGATATAAGATCAATTGTGCTTAAAACGGTCTCGTTCGATTTAGATTCATACACTTCAATGAGTTGGTTGGTGAAGAAAGTGTAGTCTTTATAATATGATTCAGGTGCTTGAATGTAATGAGAAGACTCTTTTACTGGAACTTTTTTTTATCAAAAAAATTCCGAAACCTTTATAGTTTACTTGATATCCTTTCTCTGTGAGATCGTTAAGAAACAAATCGTATCTATAAACAGAAGAAGTTCTTAGAAACTGAATTTTAGTTTTCATAATTTCTACTTTCGAAATAAGTGCTCGATTATATCTTATTGTATCAAAAAAATTGTTATAATATAAATAAATGAAACGGTAATTAGAAATGGAGGACATTATGAATACGATTAAGTTAATTGCAACAGATATTGATGGAACATTATTGAATAATGAAGGTAAAATCTCAAAGGAAAATTTAGAGTTTATTGATGAATTAGTACAAAAAAATATTTATGTGGTCTTAGTTTCAAGTAGACCGCTAGAAGGTTTACCAGAAGATGTTCTGGGATCAAATAATATTAAATATTCAATAAGTTCTAATGGGGCTGTAGTGTATGATCATGATCATAATAAAATCATTGCTCATAATACGTTAGAAAAAGAATCTGCTTTAGACTTATTGAACCATGTTCGTAATACAAAGGCAGTCCTTACGGTCGCAACATCTGACGGTATTATGACTGATCGCGGTTCTTTTGTTAATATTGTTTCAACTTCAGATGAAGAACATGCTAAGATTGTAAAGATATTTGAAGATAGTCGTCCGGTATATGAAACTGAAGATTTTGAATCGATCATAAATAACAGCGAATCTATTGAAAAGATTCATTTAAACTATGGAACACTTGATGATAAAGATGAAGCTTTGGATTATTTGTTTTCCGTTTATGGTGAGGATGAATATCATATAACATCTTCGTATATGACTAATGTTGAAATTACTCATAAGGATGCGAATAAATATACATCGGTTATGAGGCTTGCTGAAGAATTAGATATTGATCCTGATCACATCTTAACAATTGGAGATGGAGCAAATGATATTGAAATGTTTAAAGTTTCAAATCACTCAGTAGCAATGTTAAATGGTGATGATGTTGTCAAAGCGGAAGCAAACTTTGTTTCAGATGTTGATAATGATAATAATGGATGGTCAAAGTTTATATCATCCTATTTAAAGAAATAATGAATAAAAGGTCCTGTTCAATTTGAACAGGACCTTTTAAGTATTAGGATAATTCTTTTATTTTTTCTTGTGAAGCAATAACTTGAGATCTTAGATATGCGTTGTCTTCATCGTCTTCCTCATCAAGAACGTATGAGAAATCTGAGATAATTGCTGAGTAACATTGTAGCGCTCCTTCATTATTGTCGATGAGTTCAAATGCTATTCCTATATTATACATTGCCCAAGATACATCATTTGGATAATGGCCCTTTGCTGCGATCGTCATCTTTAATTGACATAGTCTAATGTTAAATACTGAACTGTAGGCCTCATGATCATTATAGTAATTAAAGAGTACCTCTAGCCATTCAATCAATGTGGCGGCAGACAACCAGTTTAAAGCGGATGTGCTTACTTCTGGATAACCTTCCAAGCTTTGTTCAATATCATCAGTAACATGGAGTGCTAATTTTAAGAGAATCTTAGCAAAGATGTCTACTGCCTGATGTTGATCATGGTGTTGTTCAAGGAGAATAAGATAGTATCTTCCAAGTTCTGAATAGTTACTTGAAAAGTTATCATCATAATTATAGTTTAAACAATTTATATCTGTGTGATCAGGACTATCACTGTTCATAAATAATTGTAAACCATTCTTAGTGAGTGTATAGTCAACGTCCTCCGTAATAAAATTAGTGTTATGTAATACTTCTTTTAATGTTTCAATGTTTAATGGGTTAAGTGACTTTAATACTTCTTCGAATTTAATAACTTCTTTATATTCATTGTGAGGGAAATACTTAGTTTCGATTGTACTCATCTTATCGCTTCTTTCTGTGTGTATTATACCTTAATTAATTGTATTAAAAAAGCCCACGTATGGGCTTAAGTTTATTTAGCATCAGGTGTATTCTTATTAAGAATGACCGGAATAATAATTGGATTACGTTCAGTCTTTTGAATAAAGTATGGTTCAAGTGTTTCTTGGACTGTATTTTTTATTTGTCTGAAGTTTGTTTTTCCAGCAAGTTCTTTTTTAAGTGCGTTGTATACTAACATCTCTGCTTCTTTAAGCATTTGTGTACTTTCTTTAACAAAGACAAATCCACGACTTAAGATGTTTGGTCTACATAAGATCTTATTGTTTCTAGAATCGATGGATACGATAACTGAAACTAGTCCGTTATCACTTAATAAGTGACGGTCTTTTAATACTGCGGTCGATAACCCTGTTGAGTCTGATCCATCAACATAAATATCATCTGTATGAATCTTATGAGTACTTCTGTATACTTTCTTATCTCTTAATATTAATGGATCACCATTATTATTAATAAAGATGTTTTCTGGCTTAATACCGACTTCTCTTGCAGTTTGTGCATGAATCTTTAACATTTTATTTTCCCCATGCATTGGCATGAAGTATTCTGGTTTAATTAATTGTAAGAATAACTTTTGTTCTTCTTGTGAAGCATGTCCTGTCGTATGTAAGTTAGATAGTACTGACTTCGTTAATACGTTAGCACCTGCTCTTGTTAAACTGTTTACGATCTTATTAACACTCTTACCATTTCCAGGAATTGGACTTGATGAGAATGCTACTGTATCTCCAGGGAAGATTTTAATGTGTCTGTGAGTACCGTTAGCAATTCTTGATAGAGCTGCCATTGGTTCTCCTTGAGATCCTGTACAAACGATACATAACTTATCAGCAGGGATTCGTTTTAATTCATTTGCTTTTACAAAAGAACTTTTCGGAATGTTAATGTGTCCTAACTGTTGTCCAACATCGACAACGTTTTCCATTGAACGTCCGAAGACAGCGACTTTTCTTCCATTCGCAACTGCAGCGTCAAGTATTTGAGAGACACGGAAGACGTTTGATGCAAATGATGCAATAATTAATCTTCCTTTTGTATTTTTCATAATCTCATTAATTTGTTGACCAACTTTTTTCTCGCTCAAACTAAAGTCTGGAATTTCTGAGTTAGTAGAGTCACTTAATGCAAGTGTTACTCCAGTTGATCCGATAAATGCCATCTTTTGATAATCAGTATTACCAGAATATGGTGTAAGGTCAAACTTGAAGTCTCCGGTACTAATAACAGTTCCGTTAGGTGTTGTGATATAAACACCGTATGCATCTGGAATTGAGTGAATGACACTAAAGAATCCTACTGTGAAGTTCTTTGTTTTAATCATTGAGTCTCCATCAAATTCTTCCATCTTCACTTTATTACGTAATTTGTGTTCATCTAGTTTTCTATTAATTAAGAATCCTGCGAACTTAGGTGCATAAATTTTTGGAATATCCACTACTTTTAGTAAGAATGGAATCCCGCCAATGTGGTCCTCATGTCCGTGCGTAATAATTAATGCTTTAATTTTCTTTTGGTTTTTGATTAAATAATCATAATCAGGAATTACATAGTTAATACCTAAAAGGTTTTCTTCTGGGAACATAACTCCTGCATCTATAATAATAATTTCATTGTCGTGTTCGATACAATACATGTTCTTTCCGACTTCGCCTAGTCCCCCTAAGGCGTATACTAAAGTATCTGATCCGGCTTTATAATCTGTAACGGGATTAGAATCTTTCTGTTTTGTTTTCATAAATTCTCCTTATATTTCTATTGCGTTTTCTATTTCTTTGAAAGGATCTTCCTTATCAATGCGGTCATAGAATAAAACACCATCTAGGTGATCGTACTCATGTTGAAGCGCGATTGCTAAAAATCCTCTTGCTCTAATTGTGACATTCTGCTTTTTGAAAGCATCATATGCTTCTATTGTTATGCGTGCAGAACGATAAACATGCCCCTCATAAACATCTTCTACTGAAAGGCAACCTTCGCCACTACTTACAAAACTCATTTGTTCTGAGTGACTAATTATTTTCGGATTTACAAGTGCATACTCTTCAACCATTATATCATCTTCTTCAGAAGTTTCAAGTCGGACGACAAACATACGTTTATTAACCCCAACTTGAGGTGCTGCTAGTCCTACTGCAGGCTTTAACCCGTATTTTTCTTGTTTATCTTCATCGATTGAATCTTTTACGTACATCATCATATTTTCAATAAGTTCTTGATCGTCATTATTTAATGGGACTTCTACTTCGACATTTTCCGCTCTTAAAAGGGGATCGCTGTCCAAAACGATATCATAATATTTATTTTTCATGTTATTACCTCTTGTCTATTATAGAGTATGTTAATAAAAAATACAAAGTTATTAAACTTATGTATAATAATTTGATAGAATATAGGAGGAGGCGATTATGAAAAAGTTTTTTAGAAGATTTACTGTCGTTGAAGGCAGCGACCAATTAATAAATGTTTTAACACTAGTTCTAGCAATCTTCGGATTAGTTATGGCAGTTTCAGCAAGTATGACAGCCTCTAACAATAGTACAACGCAATTAATTTTGACTTCAATTAAGGAGTCGATGTTTCTTGTCGTAAGTTATATTATGATGGTTATTTTAAGTAAGATTTTTAATTATAAACTCGCACGTTTGATCATGCCGATTTCAGTTATTATGATTGGATTATTGTGCTCGACCTTATTTTTTAGAGAAATGAATGGAGCTCAAGCCTGGATACGTTTAGGGTTTGGATCCTTCCAGTTTACACTTCAACCTTCGGAGTTTGCGAAGGTTTCGAGCATTATTCTTGTTGCAATGTTTTTAGGTGATATTAGCCCGCATACAAAACGAAGTACAAAAGAAATACTAAGTCCCGTCTTGTGGATTGTTTTAATTCAATTGTTTATTATTGTTGGCCCACAGTCAGACTTAGGGAGTGCAGTCGTTTTGTTCTTTATAGTTTTCTTTATTATGTTGATTCCGAGTCATCCGAAATTGCGGAAATTTCAAAACTGGATGATTGGGCTTTCGATCTTAGGGTTTTTTGCAATTGTATTTTTAATGTCAGATACAGGAATTAGTCTTTTAGAAAAAACAGGAATTTTAAAAGGGTTTCAATTGGCTCGATTTACAGACTATGCAAATCCCTTTACAAATATTGGAAATTCCGGATTTCAATTAGCAGGAGGGCTCGTGGCTTTTTCTAGAGGAGGATGGTTTGGAGTTGGTCTTGGACAATCTGTTCAAAAGTATGGTTACATGCCTGAGGGGAACACTGACTTTATCTTACCGTTAATTGCAGAAGAGCTGGGCTTTGTAGGAGTTATGGTTTTATTGATATTATATGCGTTTCTCTTATATCGACTCGTTTACTATGCCCTTAAAGTTAAGAGTGAAAAAGATAAGATTATTCTTATGGGTACAGTCTTGTACTTATTCTTCCATCTTTTATTAAATATTGGTGGCGTCAGTGTATCAATTCCGTTAACTGGGGTACCACTCTTATTAATTTCATCTGGAGGATCAAGTTTAATGTCTACAATGTCTGCGATTGGAATTAGTCAGAGTATCATTAGTAAGTATCGAAAGCAGGCCGCCAGTGAGAATCGTTAGTGGGACATATAAATCAAGAGTCTTAAAAACTTTAAAAGGGGATAACACAAGACCAACCTCGGATAAGATTCGTGGAGCGATTTTTGATAGCATTGCCTTTGATGGAACGTATAAAAGTATCTTAGACTTGTTTTCTGGAAGTGGCGCGATGGGTCTAGAAGCTTTATCTCGAGGGTTTGATCATGCGACATTAAATGACAACAGTAGACAGGCAATTAATATTATTAGAGAAAATGTAAAAAACCTAGGGGTTCAGAAAGAAACAAAAATTTATAATTATGATTATAAACGGTGTTTAAAGTCAGTGGGAAGATCGTATGATTTAATATTTATTGATCCTCCTTATGATAAGTTCGATGTGAATGAGATTTTAGAAACGATTCAGGACTTAAGTCTTTTAAATGAGCATGGGATTGTGATTGTGGAAGGTTCAAAACAACTCGATCTTGATGAAGAAGTAAAAGACTTAATATTATATAAAGAAAAAGATTATAAGAGTACAGTCGTAAAGTACTTTAGAAAAGGGTGAGTGTATGAAAACAGCAGTTTATGCAGGGACTTTTGATCCTCCAACGTATGGCCACTTAGACATTATTAAAAGAGCGTCTGCGGTTTTTGATGTTTTGATTGTCGCAATTATGCAAAATCCAGATAAACGAGCATCTTTTACAGAAGAAGAACGGGTCAACATGCTAGAAATTATGTGTCAAGATCTTGATAATGTTAAAGTTCTTGTTGGCGATGGTTTAACGGTAGACCTTGCGAAAGAAAATAATGCGGATTTCTTAGTTCGTGGTATTCGAGCAATTATGGATTATGAATATGAACTTCAAATTGCATCTGCAAATATGGTCATTGGAGAAGATATTGAAACAGTGTTTTTCTTAGCAAGACCAGAACACTCATATTTATCATCGTCAATTGTGCGCTCAATTGCACAGCATGATGGGGACATCAGTCAATTCATCCCTGATTCGATTATAGATTCAGTGAGAGAAAAATATAAGAAAGAATAAAAGTCGCGAAAGGCGACTTTTTAAGTATTTAATATGAAGTAGTATTTGCTGTTGCCAAGCTTTGGGACATTTTGTATTTCACCAAATAATGTGAATCCGTTTTTTAAATAAAAATTTTTACCTTGAAAGTTTAAGGTGGTGACTGTGATTGTATGACAGTCATTTCTTTTTGCGAATACAAGAAGAGCATTTATCAGTTTTGTGCCGTATCCAAGGTTTCGGCATTCTTTAGTAATTCCAAGACGTTCAATGTGAATGTTATGATCAGTTAATGTTGCGACTAGTCCCCCTGCGTATGTATCCTTATTATATAAGGCGAGTGAAATCTCTTCTTTTCTCTTATATATTTCTTGTCCATGCTCATTTTGATGATCGATCAGTATTTGATTGATCTTCTTTTTGTTATCGTTGTAGTTTTCAAGTTTGATTGTGCACATAAGTTGCTCCTTTTCCTTATTATATATATATATATATATATAAATTAGCAAAAAGAGAAGCGTTTGAAAGTGTAATGTAGAGGGTATTTCACAAAAGTTCAAAAATTAGCACTCATCACTTGACAGTGCCAAACGGCTGTTGTATAATATTAGCAGATGATAAGAGAGAGTGCTAAGGAGGTATTATGTTAACAGAACGACAAAGTCAAATATTCAAACATATTGTTGATGAATTTGTTTCCACTGCGGAACCTGTTTCATCAAAAATGTTAATTGAAAAATATAATATCAACTACTCTTCGGCGACAGTTCGAAATGAGATGGCAGAGTTAGAACGATTGAATCTAATCGAAAAAACTCATACATCAAGTGGTAGAGTTCCTTCAACAGAAGGCTATCGCTATTATGTAGAGTTTTTGATGGAAAAGATTGATACTTCTAATTATGAGGTTGCGATCAAGTCATTTGTTGAAAGTTCTTATTTGAATGTTGAAGAAGCCATTAAAAATGCAAGTGATATTATATCGCAGATGACAAATTTAACGTCGATTGTATTAGGACCGGATGCCAGTGAACAACGCTTGTCTCACATCCAATTATTTTCTATGGATGAAAGAAGTGCTGTAGCAGTGTTTATTACAGATAGTGGTCACACCGAAAATAAAGTATTTAGGTTTAGTGATGATGTATCCGTATTGGATATTCAAACGACTACTGAAATATTAAACAGTCGTCTACAAGGAACAAAAATAAAAGATGTTAGTGAGAAGTTATCGAGCATTCAGCCAATCTTAGAAGAGGCTGTTGTCCGTCACGAAATTATCTACAATGCGTTTGTTTCAGCATTCGCTCAATTTACGCATGACAACATGTACTTCAGTGGAGAGTCTAACATTATTAATCAACCCGATTTTGTTGATTTAGAACGCATTAGACAATTAATGCATATGTTGGATGATCATCAGTTGTGGCATGAAATTGGTAGAGGTGAAGCTGAAGTTTATTTAGAAACGTCAGATAAGTCTCAATTATCCTGGATTGATGATCTCGCAGTAGTTTCTACGAATTTACAAATTTCAAATTCAAAGAGTGCGAAGATTTTGCTTGTAGGACCATCACGAATGGACTATGAGCGGACAATTTCACTAATAGAAGTGCTAAGAGATAGTTTAGAGACGGTGTTTATTGAAGGAGGTAATGATGGAAACGAAGAAGAATGATAAGAATGATGTTGTTGAGGAAGTCGTTGAAGAGGTCGAAGAAGTAATCGAAGAACTCGAGAATGATGAACTTAGCGCATTACAAGATGAAGTTAAAGGTCTAAAGTTAGCTTTGGAAAATGAACAGAATAATTTCTTAAAAGCACATGCTGATTTAGAAAACACAAAGAAGAGAATTGAAAATGATTTTAGACAGCGTGATAAGTATAAGATTTCTGACTTTGCATTAAGTTTATTACCAGCGATTGATACGATGGAAAAAGTATTAGCTGAGGAAAATGATGATAATAAGAACTTGCGTGAAGCAATGGAAATGATTTATCGTCAATTAATGACAAGTTTAGAAAATGAAGGTGTTGTTGAGATTGAAGCATTAGATATGCCGTTTGATCCCAATGTTCATCACGCCGTGATGATTGAAGAAGTAGAGGGCAAGGAAGCAGATCTTGTTCTTGAAGTATTACAAAAAGGATATATGATTAAAGACCGCGTACTTAGAGCAAGTATGGTTAAGGTCTCACAGTAAAAGAAAGATAGGAGAAAAAAACATATGAGTAAAATTATTGGTATTGACTTAGGAACTACAAATTCTGCAGTAGCAGTTATGGAAGGTAAAGAAGCGAAGGTAATTACAAACCCTGAAGGACATCGTACTACACCATCTGTCGTCGCATTTAAAGATGGAGAAAGAATTGTTGGGGATGCAGCTAAGCGTCAAGTAATTACTAATAAGAATACTGTTTCATCAGTTAAAAGATTAATTGGTACAGATAAGAAAGTTGAACTTGAAGGAAAAGAGTTCTCACCAGAAGAAGTTTCAGCAATGATTCTTCAATACTTAAAGACTTATGCTGAAGAGTATTTAGGTGAAAAAGTAAGCAAGGCAGTTATGACTGTTCCTGCATACGTCAATGATGCACAACGTCAAGCAACTAAAGATGCGGGTATTATCGCAGGACTTGAAGTAGAACGTATTATTAACGAACCTACAGCAGCTGCATTAGCATTTGGATTAGATAAAATTGATAAAGAACAAAACGTTCTTGTATTCGACTTAGGTGGAGGTACATTTGACGTTTCAATTCTAGATTTAGCAGATGGTACATTCGAAGTATTATCAACAGCTGGAGATAACTCTCTAGGTGGGGATGACTTTGATAACATTATCGTGGATTGGTTATTAAAAGAAATTAAGACTGCACACAGTGTGGATCTTAAATCAGACTATATGGCAATGCAACGTTTAAGCGAAGCGGCAGAACAAGCGAAGAAAGAATTATCAAGTAAGACACAAACAGATATCTTACTACCATACTTAAGTGTTAATGAAAATGGACCAATTAACTTTGAAGCAACATTAACAAGAGCAAACTTTGATAAGATGACAAAAGCACTTGTTGAAAGAACAATTGGACCTGTTAAACAAGCTCTTAAAGACTCAGGATTAAGTAAAAACGATATTCATGAAGTTCTATTAGTTGGGGGATCAACTCGTATCCCAGCTGTTAGAGAAGCAGTGACTAAAGAGTTAGGAAAAGAACCAAACCACAGTGTTAACCCTGATGAAGTTGTTGCAATGGGTGCGGCAATTCAAGCAGGAGTTATTTCAGGTGATGTTACTGACGTTCTATTATTAGACGTTACACCATTATCACTAGGTATTGAAACAATGGGTGGTGTTATGACAAAACTAATTGACCGTAACACGACAATCCCTACTTCAAAATCTCAAGTGTTCTCAACTGCAGAAGATAATCAACCTGCTGTTGATATTCATGTACTACAAGGTGAAAGACCAATGGCACTTGATAATAAGACATTAGGTAACTTTAAACTTGATGGTATTGCACCAGCAAGACGTGGAGTTCCTCAAATTGAAGTAACTTTCGATATTGATGTTAACGGTATTGTTCACGTATCAGCTACTGATAAGGGAACTAACAAGAAACAATCAATTACAATTTCAAACTCAAGTGGATTAAGTGAAGAAGAAATTGAACAAATGGTTAAAGATGCTGAAGAAAATAAAGAAGCAGATGAAAAACGTCGTAGTGAAATTGAATTAAAACACAAGGCAGAACAATTCATTAACCAAATTAATGAAACTTTAGAAAATGAAGAAATTGAAGTTTCTGATGAAGAAAAAGAAGAAGTTTCTAAATTACGTGATGAATTACAAGAAGCTTTAGATAATGAAGATTATGATGTTCTTGAAGAAAAATTAGAAGCTTTAGAACAAGCGGCTCAAGCAATGAGTGAAGCAATGTATCAACAAGCAGCAGCACAAGCTGAAGAAGCAGCAGAAGCTGAAGCAGATGATGATATTGTAGATGCTGACTTTACGGAAAAAGAATAATTTTATAAACACTAACACAAACTCTCATTGAAGAGTTTGTGTTGTATAGATTAGAAGGGAGATTTTATGGCAGACAACAAAAGGGATTATTATGAGGTCTTAGGTATCGAGAAAAATGCAGATGCTAATGAGATCAAGCGAGCATACCGTAAGCTTGCAAAGAAATATCACCCTGATATGAATAAAGCAGCAGATGCAGAAGCAAAGTTTAAAGAAGTGCAAGAAGCTTATGAAGTATTAAGTGATGAGAAGAAACGTGCTACTTATGATCAATTTGGGCATGCAGGAATGGATGGTCAAAGCTTTAGCGGAGACTTTGGAGGATTTGAAGATATCTTTGGGTCGTTTTTTGGTCAAGGTGGATTTGGAGGATTCGGAGGCTTTAATCAAAGCCGTCAACCGAAAGGGCCAACACGTGGGCAAGATCGTTTCATGCGTATGCAAGTTGATTTCATGGACGCAATCTTTGGTAAGACTGAAAGTATTAATCTAACCGTTGATGAACAATGTGACAAATGTGGTGGTACAGGTGCAAATAGTCCATCAGATGTTAAGACATGTCATACGTGTAATGGACACGGTGTTGTTATGACACAACAAAATACTCCTTTTGGAGTTATTCAAAATCAAACAGTATGTCCAACATGTCACGGTAGTGGTGAAGAAATTACTAAAGAATGTACGAAATGTCATGGTGTTGGGTATGAAACAAAACGTGTTAAAGTTGACGTTAAAGTTCCGGGAGGAATTAATACGGGTCAACAACTTCGTGTTGAAGGAAAAGGTGAGCGAGGCAGTAAAGGTGGCCCTAATGGAGACCTTTATATTGAAATTCTCGTTAAACCTCACAAGCATTTCCAAAGAGATGGTAAGAATATCATGTTAGATATTCCAATCTCAGCGGTAGATGCAACTCTAGGTGCTAGCGTAGAAGTTCCAACAGTCTATGGCGATGTTGAATTAAACATTCCATCTGGAACACAACACGGTGCCTTACTCAGATTAAAAGGTAAGGGTGTAAAAGATTTACGAGGAGGATCTCAAGGTGATCAAATTGTTTCAGTACGTATCGATATTGATAAGAAATTATCAGATAAAGAACGTAAACTTTATGAACAATTAAAAGATTTAGAAAAGACTGAGAAAAAATCAGTGTTTGAAAGATTCAGAAATTCACTATAGTCACTCTAGGAGGACGATATGATGTATAAAATGTATGTAGGTGGATACTCCAGTGAACACGGCAGTATCTATGAAGTAAGTTTTGATTCAAATACGAATGAATTAAAACTTATATCCGTAAACAATGAATCGTTAAATCCAATCCATATTTTAAAGAAAGATGATTTATTGTTTAGCGCGAACGAAATTGATGAAGTCGCAAGAGTTTCTAGTTTCCAAATTAATAAGGATGGTAGTTTAGAGTTGATCAACCGTATTGATGGTAAAGGATTTGGAACGTGTGATATAACAATTAGCGACAACATTTTATATGCAGCCAATTATGGCTCAGGAAACATCTTCTCAGTAGTCTTTGAAGAAGATGGCGTATTAAGTGAAGTAATGTCGAATGTGGAGCATATTGGTGAAGAACCAAGAGCTCATTCGACGATATTAAGTAAGAATAAAAAATTTCTCTATGAAGCAAACTTAGGACTCGATAAAATTTTTGCCTATGAAGTGTATCCAGAAGGTATTATTAGAAACTTGCCAGCTCAAAACTCAGTAAGTTTAAAACCTTTTGAGGGACCACGTCACATGACCATCAGTAATGATGGAAAATACTTATTCATTATCAATGAGTATGGAAATAGTATTTATTCATATGAAATGAATGAACATACAGGAGTACTAAGCTATGTCGATCGTCTTCAGTTAGTAGATGATGTCGAATGTTACTCTGCAGATATTCATTTTGGTAAAGACAATAAGTATTTGTATGTAAGTCTTCGAGGTAGAGATGAGATTGCTCAAGTAGAAGTTAAGGATGGAATGATGAGTCTGATTAAGACTTATCCTAGTGGGGGGAAATGGCCCCGTAGTTTCAAGATTAGTGATGACAATGAATATATGTTTATCACCAATCAACAATCTAATGCACTAACAGTACTAAAGATTGATCAAAACAATGGGGAGTTAAGTGAAGTAATTGGCGAAATTGAACTGTTTCGACCAACAACCGTTGTGATTTATTAAAAGATAAGCGAAGGAGGTATTAATATGAATCCAGAAACAATGAGTGAGAGATTACAGCTCATCATTAATCGAGCTGTACAAATTGTAACTGAGAATAAAAATGCATCTGTCGAAGTACCACATATGGTTCTTGCGATTTTAGAAGATGATGTATCAGATGCGTTTCTTTTAAAGGCGAATATTAATACTAATCGTTTAATTAGTATTAGTTCGCAAGCAATTAGTAAATTAAGCCAAAGTAATGCATCAACAATGCCACAGATGTCACGTGATGTTTATGATGCTTTATCGAAGGCAGAGAAATGGTCTTTTGATTTAGGAGATAGTTTTGTTGCGGTAACACCAGTTCTTATTGAACTTATGTTTACAAATGCTCCAGTTTCAAAAGATTATCAAAATGAAATTGTATTAAGCAAAAAAGAACTTTATGATTTAGAGTTAGAATTAAGAAATGGTAAATTGATGACTAGTGCTACAAGCGAGATGACACTTGATGCCTTGAATAAGTATGGTCGTGACCTTGTTCTTGAAGTAGAAGAAGGTAAGATCGATCCTGTTATTGGACGTGATGAAGAAATTCGTCGTATTGTTCAAATTCTTTCAAGAAAGACAAAGAACAATCCAATTTTAATTGGAGATCCAGGTGTTGGTAAGACGGCTATTGTTGAAGGTTTAGCATGGCGTATTATGAACAATGATGTACCAATAACACTTCGTAATAAGAAGTTAATTGAACTTGATATGGGAGCTCTTATTGCTGGGGCAAAATATCGTGGTGAGTTTGAGGAACGTTTAAAAGCAGTTCTTGATGAAGTGAAGGCAGCAAATGGTGAGATTATCTTATTTGTGGATGAAATTCATAATGTTGTTGGTGCGGGAGCTACAGAAGGTAGCATGGATGCGGCTAACCTCTTAAAACCAATGTTAGCACGTGGAGATTTACGTATGATTGGAGCCACAACATACGATGAATATCGTATGTATATTGAAAAAGATGCGGCTTTAGAAAGACGTTTCCAAAGAATTATTGTGGATGAGCCAACAATCGAGGATACAGTATCCATTCTTCGAGGTTTAAAGGATCGCTTTGAATCGCATCATGGGGTTCAAATCTTAGACAATGCGATTACTGCAGCAGCTCAACTTTCTGATCGCTACATCACCGATCGATTCTTACCGGATAAAGCGATTGACTTGATTGATGAGGCGAGCGCTTCAATAAGAGTTGATATGGATTCCATGCCTCAAGAACTCGATGAGATGCATCGTAAGATCATGCAACTTGAAATTGAAGAAGCTGCACTTGAAAATGAGGATACAAAGCATGCGGAAAAACGATTGAAAGAAATTCGTATGGAACTCAAGATCGTAAAAGAAGATTATGATATTCAACTTGCGAAATGGAATCAAGAAAAAGAAATGCTTGATAAGAGTAAAACTGCCAAGGAAGATTTAGAGAAGGCGAAGCTCGAACTTGCGAAGGCACAAAATGAAACACGTTATCAAGATGCCGCAAGACTTCAATACGAAACAATTCCTGAATTAGAGAAGTTAATTGAGATGAGTCGTACAGAAGAGCGATTCGATATTATTAAAGAAATTGTGGATGAGGATTTAATCGCAGAAATTATTTCTAAGTGGACTCACATTGACATTGCGAAATTAGAGCAAAGTGAGAAGGATAAGCTTCTAAGTTTGGATGATTTCTTAAGAATGAGAGTGAAGGGTCAAGATGAAGCGTTACAGCTTGTAACAGATTCTATTCTTAGATCTAAGGCAGGAATACAAGATATTAACCGTCCGATTGGTTCGTTTATGTTTTTAGGACCGACCGGTGTTGGTAAAACCGAGGTTGCGAAAGCTTTAGCTGAGCAGTTGTTCGATAGTGAACAAAACATTGTTCGTATCGATATGAGTGAGTATATGGAGAAACATAGTGTTTCACGATTAATCGGAGCACCTCCAGGATATGTTGGCTATGATGAGGGTGGACAACTTACTGAAGCAGTAAGACACAAACCATACTCCATAGTGTTGTTGGATGAGATTGAAAAAGCACATCCAGATGTATTAAACATCTTACTTCAAGTACTTGATGATGGGCATATTACAGACAGTAAGGGTGTTCGTGTTGATTTTAAGAATACGATTCTTATTATGACAAGTAATCTTGCGAGTGAGTATGCCTTTGAAGAAGATGTAGATTATAAGAAAGGTAAGTATGACGAAGTGTTACGCTCATACTTTAAACCTGAGTTTATAAATAGAATTGATGAGATTATTATTTTCAATCCACTTGATCAAGCGGTGATTGCTCAAATAGCTCAAAAATTCATTTATGAATTGAATGAACGATTAGAAGTTCAAGAACTTAATCTTAAAGTTAGTGAAGCGGCCTTAGACAAGATTGTAAGAGAAGGTTATGACAGACAATATGGTGCTAGACCACTAAAGAGATACATACAAAAGAATGTAGAAACTCCATTAGCTAAGAAGATATTAGGTGATGATTTGATCGAAGGGACAAGTTTATACTTAGATCTTGCCGATGATGAGTTTGTAATTACAAATGTAACACTGAATTAGAACAAAGGGCCTAATTTAAGGCCCTTTTTGATTTTTATAACAAATAAAGTAAATGTTATAATGTAATAAATAATTATTTGGATGCTTATAATTATTGTTAGAGAGGATTCTGATGCAAATATTATTAGATAAATTTAAGGAGATAGCCTCATCGGTACTTCCGATTATAGGAATAGTGTTAGTACTAAGCTTTACACTAGTACCACTTGAGAGCGATATGTTAGTAAAATTCTTAGTATGCGGGGCAATTATTATTGTTGGTCTTGGACTGTTTTTAGTCGGTACTGAGATCGGTGTATATAAAATGGGGGAAGTTATGGGTTCAAATGCAGTTAAGGCGAATAATCGTCTGCTTGTATTTTTACTCGGTGTCTTATTTGGATTTGTTATTTCAATAGCGGAGGCAGATTTACTAATTTTAGCAAATCAAGTTTCAGCAGTCACCAATGGTTTACTACCACCATTTCTAATTGTGGGGGTCGTATCACTCGGTGTTGGGATAATGATTGGTTTAGGTTTTTTAAGAATACTATTGGATAAAAGTATGAGTAATATGTTTATCATATTCTATCTTATTATCTTTGGTTTATTCTTTTTTGTGAGTGAAGAGTTTCAAGCAATTTCATTTGATGCTTCTGGAGCTACAACGGGTGCTATGACAACACCGTTTATCTTAGCTTTAGGTATGGGAGTTTCAAAGATGAAGGCTTCTAATAAGCGAGAAGAAGATAGTTTTGGTCTTGTTGGTGCTGCTTCAGCCGGTGCGATATGGCCAGTAATGTTAATGAGTTTAATTATGGGTTTAAGTAATCTTGAAGGAACTGCAGATGCCTTTGTTCCGCAGCCAGGTATTATTGCTCCGATATTAAATATCTTTCCAACGATATTTAAAGAGTCTGCGATTGCGATATTACCGATTGTAATATTATTCTTTCTCTTTAATAAGTTTTGGTTTAAACATCCAAAGAAGGAAACAAATACAATCTTTATTGGAATGATTATTGCCTTTGTGGGACTAGTCTTATTCTTAGTGGGTGTTAATGCCGGATTTATGGATATTGCTCGTGTTGTTGGTGATACCTTAGCGCGTTATGATAGTAAGATTTTACTGCCGATTGTGGGCTTTGTTACTGGGTTGGTTGTTGTATTGGCAGAACCTGCAGTATATGTTTTATCAACTCAAGTTGAAGATGTTACTTCTGGATCGATTCCAAGAAAATTAATACTTGCAACCTTATCGATTGGTGTTGCATTTGCGGTAAGTATGAGTATGGTTAAGATTATGGTTGAAGGTGTTAAATTATGGATGTTCTTAGTTCCAGGGTTTTTCATTTCTCTAATCTTAAGTAAAAAGATACCTCCGATATTTGTCGGTATCGCCTTTGATTCAGGAGGGGTAGCATCTGGTCCAATGACTGCGACATTCGTCTTAGCATTGATGCAAGGAGTTGCTGGAGCGATTCCACATGCGAATGTGTTAACCGATGGATTTGGAGTTATCGCAATGGTTGCGATGATGCCAATCTTAAGTATTAGTATCTTAGGTCTTGTATATCAAATCAAGTCAAGAAAAGAGGGGATTTAATGTTTGAGAATAGTGCGATAGTTTCTGTTATTAAAAGAGGTAAGGCATCTAAGATGTTAAAAACTCTTAAAAATAATGGGGTTAAAGGTGGAACGATTGTATACGGTGAAGGGACGGCTAATAACGAATTTCTTAAAATGATTGATTATGATCATGTTCATAAAGAAGTCTTGTTTTCAATCATTGATCGTAATGATGAGAAAGAATTATTAGCGATCCTGAATGATAAATTTGAATTAGAAAAACCGAATCATGGGATCGTCTTTACAATACCATTAAAAGAAGTGATTACAAATAAGGGAAGAACACCAAGAGTTAATACAAAGGAGAGTGCACAAATGGATTATGAAGTAATATTTGTTGTTGTTGAAAATAAACGTGGAGAAGAAGTTGTGGATATCGCAAATTCTTATGGCGCTAAAGGAGCGACAATCATTCATGGTCGAGGATCAGGAATTCATGAAAAAGGTAGTGTGTTTAACATTACGATAGAACCGGAAAAAGAAGTGGTTATGTTACTCGTTAACCAAGAAGTTCATGCTGATATTATTGAAGGACTTGCGAAGGAATTAGAAATTGATGAACCTGGAAATGGAATTATATTTAGTGCAGGCGTTAATCATGCAATTGGTTTAGTTGAATAGTTGAGAAAAGATGAGCAATCATCTTTTCTTTTATAATGTGATAGATGTTATAATTAATATAAGTCTTTAAGGTGGTGATGGTATGGATGAACATAAAATGTTAGAAGATGCTAAAAAAACGATTGATAATATTAAACAAACTCAAGGAGCTCTTGATGAATATCTTCTTCGTTTGGAAAAGATTGTGCGACAATTAGAAAATGAATTGTATAAGGATGCTAAGTTAACGGTGAGTGATGTTACGTCTATTAATGAACAACTCACACCTGAGATGTTAAAAGAGTCTGAGGAAGCCGTAGAAGTAATTGTGGAAAAGAAAAAGAAGTTCAAGTTTAACGTGATACTTTTCTTAAGCGTTATTTCATTAATGTTAACGTTGGGAATTCAATACATAAAACTTCAAGAAGTAATACACTTTGGAAATTCATCATATCTCATTTATAATCAAGTGAATATGGAGCCAAACATAAAAATGAATTCTCTTGTTGTTATTGATAATGAGAAAACAATAAAAGAAAAGGATACAATAGCTTATACATCGAAGCATAATGTTATTAAGATTCAAGAAGTAGATCGTATCGAAGACGATAAATATGTCGTTCAGGATGTTAATCGCGCAATTAAGTCTTATGAAGATGTGCCGAAAGAATCAGCCTTAGGTGTCGTAAAAGAATCCCATTATAAAATTGGGGAAGTCTTGTCAGTACTTCTAAAATATATATTAATCTTATACTTAATGACATTCTTATTGTTTGTTATTGGAATCTTAACTAATTAAAAAAAGTATCAAAATTTTGATACTTTTTTTAAATGTAATGAATTTCAATATTTCCCATTGTTACATCACCATGGATGTATACAGTGTAAGGACCTGTGACATTGTTTGCTTGATTGTAATGAACTTCTACACTACCGAGGTTAGTATTAATACTATCTACAATACTCCATTCCTTAGGAATGAACAGTTCCATGTTTCCGAGTTTACAATCCACATAAATATTCACATCATTTGTTAATTCTCTTTGTTGAAAGAAAATTGAACTTGATCCGAGTTTTGTTTCTAAATCGACTCTTTCTAAATTATCTGAATAGATGTATCGTGTTGTTTCCTTTAAGTAAGTTTGAATACTAATATAATCATCATTCATTGTATTGTATTCAGAACCTACAGGAATATCATAATCGTGATCGAAATCATATTCTACATTAATACGTCTGTGCTTTTTTCCAAATATTAACTGAAGACCTAAAGCTACAAGTGATGTGATTAAAAATAATTGCCAATATCCGACTTGTGTAAAGTCAAGGATATGTTTATAGAAATCTGCACTATATCTAAATCCAAAAGCGATAGCATAAAGTCCCATAAAGAAATTTCTTGAAAATAGTGCACTGAGTCCATATAATACTAAAACGGCACTAATTGCGATGTATATGACATTTCCAACAACAATATCTAAAGCCGAGAGTAATAAGAGTACTCCAATTGTAATAAAAGATAATCCAAAGAGTATTGATTTACTATTTCTTTTTTTCATAAACGTGTCCTTCTTTCTAATTCTTGTTTAAGCGTTTGATAATACCGTCTTGATACGTAAACTTCTTTATGAGAGTTGTTGAAACTGACAATGCTTGAAGAAGTAAGGTATCGACTGATTGACATAATTTTGTCTTTGTTGACAATTGTCGATTTAGAAATTCGGATAAAATTACTGGATAGAATTTCTTCTAATTCATACAATCGATGCGTACTTTCATAAGCGTCAGAATGAGTGTGTGCATAGACAACATTATCCTGTGTTTCAAAAAATAAAATATCATTCATGTTCATAAAGTACTGTGTATCGTTTTGGTATACGATCAAAGGAGTGTGACTTTTGCTTTGATCATTTAGAAACTTGTGTAGTTCATCGATGACTTCACTGTCTGAGTTATGAGTAATTACAATCTCATCATCATCGAGTGTTTTATCTTTTTTAAATGTAAAGTTCATGTCTGCTCCTTTCATTAATATCTTATCGAAATTAAAAGAATAAACAAGAGATTCTTGTTAAGCGGTAAGAATCTCTTGCTAAGTGGTGTTTATTTAGCGCTAAAATAATTTATTTCATCTGCATCTTGTCGATATACAATGTGAACGTGAAGATGGTCAACGGCTTGATTGGCTTCACTGTTGTTATTGATAATGATGTTAAATCCTTTCGCGTTTCCCTCGTTCACATAGCTGCTTGCGAGTGTTTTAGCGACGTTCATAACTTCTTTGAATAAGTCTTCGTCAATATCAATAACGTTCTTATAATGGCTCTTAGGAAGCACTAACGTATGATTTTTTGTTAAGGGATTAACATCTCTAATAGCAAGAACCTTCTCATCTTCATAGACGATTTCAGAAGGTAGTTCTTTATTTATAATTTTACAAAATATACACATATAACTTCACTCCTTTGAATTATTATAACAAAAAACTCTCGCTATGAAGTGAAGCCAATAATTGGTCCTTTGAATTTCTTAGTTTAAATTATACTGGATTGATTTCTGTATTGTACAGGAGTCAATCCTTTTAATTTGAGTGAAATTCGTTTGTTATTATAATATTCTATATATTCATGTATCGCAAGTTCTAGT
>RRZU010147143.1_pt1 | contig 25246 bp, 18 predicted proteins | sample 2165561 | NCBI WGS metagenome assembly RRZU01 (sample SAMN10456909, study PRJNA506462) | wastewater metagenome | isolation source: wastewater sludge | place: USA: Moscow, Idaho | reverse complement strand
GCACGACTACGTCCTGGCCGACGGTGACCTGCTGACCCTCGACCTGGCCGTCTCCCTGGACGGCGTGGTGGCCGACGCCGCCATCAGCTTCGTCGTCGGCTCGGGCACCCAGGAGGAGCAGGACCTCATCGAGGCCACGCGCGCCGCCCTCGCCGCGGGCATCGCCGCGGTGCAGCCGGGTGGGCGGGTCGGGGACATCTCGCAGGCGATCGGCACCGTCTTGCGTAACGCCGGGTACCGGGTCAACACCGAGTTCGGTGGGCACGGCGTCGGTTCGACGATGCATCAGGACCCGTCGATTCCCAATGACGGCCGCGCCCATCACGGCGCACGGCTGCGGGTCGGCCAGTTGCTCGCGATCGAGCCGTGGGTGATGGCCGACACCGACGAGTTGATCTTCGACGCCGACGGCTGGACGCTGCGCAGCGCCACCGGCTGCCTGACGGCCCACACCGAGCACACCGTGGCGGTGACCCGGCAGGGCGCCGAGATCCTGACCGCGGCCCCGCGTCCCTGACCCCGGGGCGTCCGCGGGAGCGTCACCGCGGCCCAGCCCGCCTGAACGCACTCCGCCCCGACAGCCCGTGCCAGGGCCGTCGGGGCGGAGCCATCAGTGGGTCTGGTCAGCGCCTCGGGTGAGCCATCCGGACTCCCGCTGCGCCCACCATGACGAGGAGCAGGCCCAGGACGCCGAAGCCGACCGCCTGGCCCGCCCCCGTGAACGGCAGCGTGCCGTCGGGTGAGGCGCTCGGTGTCGGCGACGACGTCGGCTCCGGGGTCGGGGTTGTCGGCTCGGGTGTGGGCGCGGGTGTCGTCGGCTGCGGGGTGGTCGGTTCCGGTGTGGGCGTCGGCTCGGGAGTGCGCAGCGTCACCCAGTACCCGGCCGAGGTGGACACCGAACCGGAGATCACCGGGGACGTCGCCGTCGGCGCCACCGACAACGTGCCGGTCGTGCCGGACGTCAGGCCGCTGATGGTCGCGGTGCAGGTGGCCGACGCGTTCGGAGCGAGCGTGACCCCGGACTGGGTGATGTCCGGCGAGCACACCGGGGACGACAGGCTCAGCCCGGCGGTGGTGGCGGCGCCGAGGGTCACGTCGGTGGCGATCGCCGTGCCCGTGTTCGTGACCGTGAACGTCACCGCGTAGGCCGCATCGGAGGACACCGTGCGTGGTGCGTCCGCGGTGGTGCCCCCTTCGGAGTCGGTGATCGTCGCGGTGAGCGTGGGGGTGCCCACCGGATGAGCGGCCGGCGCGGACGTGCCCTGCAGGCGCTGGCTCTCCGTGGAGTAAGAGGTGTCCGTTTCCGTGGCCGTCAGCGGGTTGGGCCCTGCAGACAGGGGAGTGGTGAGCGGGAAGGCCCACGTCAGGTCGGGGCCCACCGTCGCCGTCCCGATGACCGCGCCACCGGCTGCGGTGACGGTCACCGAGTCGCCGGGGGAGCTGCCGGTGCCCGAGACCGTCCCCAGGCCGTCCGCGGACGTGTCACTCCACTCGGTGACCGTCGGCTTGGGCAAGCAGATGCTCGCGGTGAAGTCGTCGAGCAGGTACAGCCCGTAGGTGCCGCTGTTGGTCGGCCGTTCTTGAGCGACGCCCGTGGTGTAGGACACGGTCTGCCCGACGCTCAGCGTCTCCTGGACGAGGCGCGTCGGGACCTGCTGTCCGGCGATGTTGTAGGTGATGGGGCTCGTGCGCGAAAGCGGGATCGGCACCGACTCGGCGGCCACCGTGGACGTGATCTTGGAGCCCCGCACATAGCTGGTGCCGTCCCAGCTTCCCGCGTCGTACACCTCCACGGTGCTGCCTGCAGGCGGGGTCACCCGCCCGCTCCACCCCGTCGGGAAGGTGCCCTGAGAGACGAAGGCCCCGTAGGTGGCGTCCCAGACGGACTGGCGGTAGGCGCCGCCGGAGATCGTCGGGGCGAGCTGCGCCGTCGGGTAGTAGGCGGTCACGTGGTGGAGGTCACGGGCCGCATTGCCCGAGGACGTGTTCGTCAGGGTCCGCAGGAAGGAGCGGGTGTGGTAGTCGCCGGCGACCGCCCAGGCGGGCCCCGCCGTGCCGGTGGTCGAATTGCGCCAGGTCCACACGCCGGTCAGGGCGGCGTTATCGGTGGCGTCTCCGCCGAAGTAGAGCGGGGCGCTCAGCTCGCACGTGGCGGCGGGTTCGGGCTCGGCGGCCGGGGCGGTGGCCATCGTCAGCGGTGAGAGTGTGAGCGCGGCGACGAAGGCGGCGATCAGACCGGTCCGGGTTCTCTTCTGCATGAGGCTCCCTGCCTGGGCCGCGGAAGGCGGGGCCGCCCCCCGGCATGCTCGGCGAGCGTGATGCGTCGCGCGACCACGGGAGGCCGACCCGCCCGGGGGCGGCGATGTGGATGAGTCCGGGACACATCGTGGCACAGAGTCGGCGGGGCGGGTCTCGCAGGTGTCGTGCGGCGAGATGCCACGACACCCCCGCCGCGCTGCACCGGGCGTGGGAAGAAGGGTCAGCTTCCGGGCTTGAACCGTCGCAGGCGGGTCGAGTTCGTGACGACGAAGACGCTCGACAGACTCATCGCGAATCCGGCGATCAGGGGGTTGAGCAGCCCGAACGCCGCCAGGGGGATCGCCGCGACGTTGTAGCCGAAAGCCCACAGCAGGTTGCCGCGAATGGTGCGCAGCGTCCTGCGAGCCAAACCGATGGCGTCCGGGATCACGTTGAGGTTGCGGCGCACCAAGATGATGTCGGCCGACTTCAGCGCCACATCGGTGCCCGACACCACCGCCAGCCCGAGGTTGGCCGAGGCCAGGGCGGCGGCGTCGTTGATGCCGTCGCCCACCATCGCGACCCGTCGCCCCTCGGCTTGCAGTCGCTCGATGACGGCCGCCTTCTCCGTCGGCAGCACCTCGGCGATCACCTCGTCGACGCCGACCAGGTCGCCCACGATGTCGGCGGCGGCGCGCCGGTCCCCGGTGAGCAGGACGGTACGCAGCCCCATGCGCTTCAGCCGGGCGATCGCCCCAGGCGCCGACTCCTTCAGGGTGTCGGCGACCGTGATCGCTCCCAGGCAGCGCCCCCCAACCGCGACCAGCACGGCGTTGGCTGCCTGGTTCGCGGCGGCCTCGACGCACGCCAGCGCGTCGGTGGGCACCTCGACGTCTCGCTCGCCCAGCAGGGCGGGGTTGCCGATCAGCACCTCGTCGCCCTCGACGCGACCGGACGCGCCGCGTCCGGGAATGGCGGTGACGTCGGTGGCGCGCGGCCAGCTCAGCTCCGCCTCGGAGGCCCGCCGGACGACCGCACGGGCCAGCGGGTGCTCCGACTGGTCCTCGACGGCCGCCGCGACGCGCAGCACCGACTCGGCGGAAGCGTCGCCGAACGCGTGCACCTCGGTGGCGGTCATGGCGCCCGTGGTGAGCGTGCCGGTCTTGTCCAGCACGACCGTGTCGATCACCCCGGACGCCTCCAGTGCGTCCGGGCCCTTGATGAGAATGCCCAGCTGGCCACCGCGGCCGACGCCGACCATCAGGGCGGTGGGGGTGGCGAGGCCGAGCGCGCACGGGCACGCGATGATCAAGACGCTCAACGCCGCGCTGAAGCTGGCCCGCGGGCCGCCCCCGGCCAGCAGCCAGATCGTCAGCGTGACCAACGCGATCACCAGCACCGCCGGGACGAACCACGACACCACTTTGTCGACCTGGGTCTGCACGGACGCCTTGCGGGCCTGGGCCTGCTCGGCGGTGGCGGCCATCTGCGCCAGCTGCGTGTGGGCCCCCACCCGGTCTGCGCGCACGATGAGGGCGCCCGTGGTGTTCACGGTGCCGCCGAGCACCGTGTCGCCCTCGGTGACCTCGCGGGGAATCGGCTCGCCCGTCATCATCGACGTGTCGAGGGCCGAGGAACCCAGCACGACGGTGCCGTCGGTGGCGATCCGTTCGCCCGGACGGACCGCGAACCGGTCCCCGACCCGCAGCTCGCCGATCGGGATGACGGCCTCGACGCCGTCGCGGATCACCCGGACCGAACTCGGGGCCAGCTTCGCCAGCGCTGAGAGGACGCTGCGGGCCGATCGCTTGGAGCGGGCCTCCATGTAGCGGCCGCCCAGCAGGAATGTGGTGACGGCGGCGGCGACCTCCAGGTACAGCGAGTCCGCGCCCCCGGGGGCGATGCCGTAGCCCAGCCAGAACCCCTCATGGTCCTCGGCCCCGAGGATCGTGGAGATCAGCGACCAGCTGAACGCCGCGAGGATGCCGAGCGAGACCAGGGTGTCCATCGAGGTGCTGCCGTGCCGCAGGTTGCGCCAGGCCGCCTTGTGGAACGGCCACGCGCACCAGAAGACCACGGGGATGGCGGCGACCAGCAGCACCCACTGCCAGCCGGGGAAGCGCATCTGGGGGGCCAGCGCCAGCACGATGGCGACATCGCCGAGCGGGACCGTCAGCAGGGCGGCCACCACGAGCCGGTTGCGCAACATCGTGACCCGGTCGGTGTACCCCTGCGACTCCTCACCCTCACGGACCTCGCTGGCGCCGTACCCCGCCTTCTCGACGACGGCGACGGCCTCCTCCGCGCGCACGGGGGGGAGCCCCAGCACGACCGCGCGCTCGGTGGCGTAGTTGACGGTGGCGCGGACGCCGTCCATCTTGTTGAGCTTCTTCTCGATCCGGGAGGCGCAGGCGGCGCACGTCATCCCGGAGATGTCGAGCTCGACCCGCTGGTCCAGGGCGCTGGGGGTGGCTTCGGCGTCGACGCTCATGGGGTGAACCTCGCTCGGTGTTCGTCCAGGTCGGCTTGGCGGTCCCGGCGGGCCAGCTCGGCCAGCATGTCGTTGTAGGCGTCGAAGGAGTCGTCGTCGCCGGAGTCGTCGGCGGCGTCGATCTCGGCGGCGTCCTTGCTGTCCTGCCGGAACCACTGCGCCGCCAGCACCGCGATCACCAGGAACAGCGGGACCTCGCCCAGGAACCACGTCGCCTGACCGGCGGTGTTCTGCTCGGCGAGCAGATCGGTGATCCACGGCACGGCGAGCGTCTCGTAGAAGTCGGCGCCGATCAGGGTGCGGCTGGACAGGATGCTCACCGCGAAGATCGCGTGGAACGGCATGATCGAGATCACCAGCGCCAGCTTCAGCAGATGCGGGAGCTGGCGTCCGGCCTTGTCGGTGCCGATGATGTGATCGAAGAACAGGTAGCCGGTCGCCATGAAGAACAGCAGCATGAGCTGGTGCGCCCAGTGGTACTTCATCAGGTAGGAGAACGCCGGGGTGAAGTAGACGACGAACAGGCTGCCCACGTACAGCAGCCAGGCCACCAGCGGGCTGGTCAGGACCTGCCAGGGTCGCGACGCCTCCAGCGCGTCCAGGGCCGCGGCGGCCCCCACGCGGCCGGGGGCGGGATCCGAGGCGGCGCGGATCAGGCCCAGCGGGCCGCCGAGAACCGCCAGCACGGGCACCATCATGTTGATCGTCATGTGCACGACCATGTGCCAGGTGTACTGCACCGTGGAGTACTCCCACAGCCCGGTGACGGCCAGGAACAGCGTCAGCGCCCACGCGGCGCACCAGGCCAGCAGCCGCAGCGCCGGGTAGGGCCGGCCCAGCCGCCGGGCCCGCAGCCAGGCGGTGACGTACCAGCCGATCGCGACGACGACGATGACCACCCACAACAGGTTCGGACGCCCCAGCGACACCAGCCGCTCGATGGTCGGCCCCACCTGCACCTGGTAGCCCAGGTAGTTGATCATGACGGTTTGCGGTTCCAGGAACCGGGGCGGCGGCACGTGATTCTCCGCCGTCAGGCAGGCCAGGTAGGCCACGGCGAGCAGGACGTCACGCCCGATCCCCCAGCCAGGACGCGGCCCGCGGAGCGCCCGGACCACCCAGCTCAGCGTCCACAGCGCCGCGATGCCCGCCATGGCGAGCTGCCAGCCGCCGTAGGGCGTGTCCGTGGGGGAGACGCCCGCCAGCTGCTGCCAGGCGATGAGCGACTGCCCGGCGATGGCGGGCACGAGCAAGGGGAGGGCGATCCGCTGATAGCTGCGCGCCGCGTCCTCGGTGCCGAGCAGCCACGCCCCCAGCGCCAAGGTCATCAGCGGGACGGCGGTCAGTGTCGCGATCACGGCGGCGTCGGTGGCCCAGTCGTGGTTGAGGCCGACCGTGACGTTGCCGGTCACGGCCACGAACAGCAGCGCGGCGACCCCGAGTCCCCAGCACCATGCGAAGGTCGCCCATCGCCGCGACAGGTACCCGGCGACGACGCATCCCAGGGCCACGAGCGCGGAGGCGAGCCACGCCAGCGCCGACGGGGAGGCCCACAGGAAGATCCACCAGGTGGCGGGCGTGAGGGTGGTGTGGAGTCCGACGCCGTTGACGTAGGCGGGGTTGGCGAACGTGTTGAGCACGGAGGCCGCGAACCAGACCTGTGCGAGGCGTCCGGCGGCGGCGGCGAACCGGTGCCCGCGCTCCGACAGCGTCCCCTCGGTCATGCCCGACCCGAGGGCCGCGACGCAGAAGCCGAGGGCGCCGATCGCGGACAGCCGGGCCGTCAGGTCGCCGATCAGGGAGACCAGCCCGGTGACGTCGTCAGCCTGCAGCCGGGCGGGCAGCGGCGGCCGGACGGCGAGGTCGAGCCCCACGAGCCACACCGTGACGTAGGCACCGACCACGACGGCGGCCAGCGCGACCAGCAGCGCGGTGCTCGGTATGCGCGGGGCGTGCGACGTGCTCACAGGGCAACCTCAACTCGAGGACGGAAACCGGATCGTGGGCGAGTCTAACCCCGGGGGCTGCGGACGCCCCTCACGAGCGCACCCCGGCCCGGGGCCGCGGAGACCCGCCCCGGCGTCCCGCGGCTTCCGGGCCGTCCGCGTCAATCGCCGGTGCGGATCGGGAAGCAGACGTCGGTCACCCAGGAGGCGGGGTCGGGATTCTGCACGGGGCTCACCCGGTAGATGTTGAACATGGGCCCTGGCTCCAACCGATGCGCGGCCAGGAAGCTGCCCAGGGCGGCGGTGACGTCCCCCATTCCGTCGTAGCTGCCGCGCAGCGTGGCGAGGACCACCTGCCGTGGCGGCACCTCCTGGCAGGTCAGCGGGGCGGTCGCGGCGAACGGCTGGGCCACCTGCAGCCAGACCTCGACGTCGACATCGCTCTCGCGATGGTCGGGGTCCCAGAAGGTGGCACCGCCGATCCCGGCGTCGTGCTCGGGCATGGCAGCCCCGTCGGCGGCCATCAGGGTCCCGATCTCCTGCCACAGCAGCCCTTCGGAGCCGTAGTCGGGCAGGACGCGTCGCAGCGTTGCGACGGTCAGGGCGGGCAAGGTCTCGATGCGTACGTCGATGGTCATGGTGGCTGCCTCCAGGTAGGTGGTGAGGTGACGGAAGGCCTCCTCGCGGCGCTCCAGGGTGAGCCGGTCGGCGTCCAGCCGCGCATGATGCTCGCTCAGGAGACGCTGAAGCAGGCCAGGATCATCGGTGGCTGCGAGCACCCGGCCGATCTCGCTGACGGGCAGTCCCGCGTCACGCAGTCGCACCACCCAGTGGGCGGTGACGAGTTGCTCGGGCCGGTAGAACCGGTGTCCGGTGAACGGGTCGACCCGGGCGGGTTCGAGGATCCCGAACCCCTGATAGTGCCGCAGCATGCGGACGCTGATGGCGCTCAGCCGGGAGAACACCCCGATCGCCAGCAATGGATCCATGGCTTCACTCGACACCCTGACACTGTGTCAGGTGCAACCGGGGGCGGTGACGCGACGGGCCTAACCTGTCGGCATGAACCGACCTGCCTGGGCCGAGACGTCCGATCTGCTGCGGGAGTACTACGACCACGAGTGGGGGCTGCCGGTCCGCGACACCCCGGGGGTGTACGAACGGATCACGCTGGAGGGATTCCAGTCGGGGCTGAGCTGGGAGACGGTGCTGCGCAAGCGTCCCGCCTTCCGGGCGGCGTTCGCCGGGTTCGATCCGGCGACGGTGGCCCGTTTCGGTCAGGCCGACGTCGAGCGGCTCATGACCGATGCGGGCATCGTCCGCAACCGGCGCAAGATCGAGGCGGCGATCACGAACGCGCGGGCGACCGTCGCCCTGACGGCGGCCGGAGAGGATCTGGCCGAACTGGTGTGGTCGTTTCAGCCCGCCGACCCGGGCGATGGGGTCGGGGCGGCGCAGTCGCCCGAGTCGGTCGCGCTGGCGGCGGCCCTGAAGGGGCGTGGCTACGTCTTCGTGGGCCCGGTGACGATGTTCGCCCTCATGCAGGCCATCGGGCTCCTGGAACATCGCCTGCCCTGAGACGCGACCTGGGGCCGCACCAGCGAGGGCGACGCGGAGCCCCGCGTCGCCCTCGGTGAGCCGTGGTGGGCGCACGTTCGCGCCCGGCGGCGTCAGTCTTCGGGATCTCCCTTGTAGGCGCCCGGCCGGTCCACGATCAGCACGGCGCCCTCCGGGTTGTCCTTGAGTTCGGCCGGTGCCAGCCGGTGGGCGAGGTGGTAGACGATGACGGTCACCAGGGTGCCGAACGCGATGCCGCTGAGCTGCCAGTTCCCGAAGTTCAAGGAGACGTCGCCGACGCCGATGATGATGCCCGCGGCGACGGGGACGAGATTGACCGGGTTGCCGAAGTCGACCTGGTTCTCCTTCCAGATCTTGGCCCCGAGCAGGCCGATCATGCCGTACAGCACGACGGTGATGCCGCCCAGGACGCCGCCGGGCGTCGCGGAGATGATGGCGCCGAACTTCGGCGAGAAGCCGAACAGGATCGCCACGAGCGCCGCAACGACGTAGGCGGCCGAGGAGTACACCCGCGTGGACGCCATGACGCCGATGTTCTCCGCATAGGTGGTGGTGGGGCCCGCGCCGGCGAGGGTGGCCAGCATGGAGGTGGCGCCGTCCGCGGCGATCGCCGGGCCCATCTGCTTGTCGAGGTTCTCCCCGGTCATCTCGGCGACAGCCTTGACGTGGCCGGTGTTCTCCGCGATCAGCGCGATGACGACCGGCAGGGCGATCAGCGCGAAGGCCATGTTGAAGTGCGGCAGGTGGAAGCCGACGACGTTGGTGTCGGCGTGCCATTGCCAGGTGGACAGGTTCGTGACCGGGGGCAGCCCGAGCCACGCGGCGTCGGCGACGCCGGACCAGTCGACCCGCAGGTGGGTGGTCACCTCTCCGGCCGAGGATGAGAAGGCGGTGATGGGGCCGGTCAGCACGTCCAGCAGCCAGCTCAGGACGTAGCCGAAGATCAACGACACGAAGATCGCGATGCGTCCGATGAAGCCCTTCACCCCGACGCTCAGCACCACCACGAGCAGCATCGTCACCAGCGCCACCCACTGGTCTTGGGGCCAGTACGTGTTCGCGACGACCGGGGCCAGGTTGAAGCCGATCAGCATGACCACGCCGCCGGTCACCACCGGCGGCAGGGCCCGGTGGATCACCTTGGCGCCGACCGCGCTGATGATCAGGCCGACGATGAGCAGCAGGACGCCGACCCAGAACATGGCTCCGGTCAGGTCGGATGGGTTGCCGCCCGCCGAGTAGATCGCGGTCGCGACCCCCACGAAGGACGCGGACGAGCCCAGATAGCTGGGGACCTTGCCCTTCACGACCAGGAGGAACACCAGCGTCGCGATGCCCGACATCATGACGGCCAACTGCGGGTTGAGCCCCATCAGGAGCGGGAACACGAAGGTGGCGCCGAACATGGCCACCACGTGCTGGGCACCCAGCCCGATGGTCTTGCCCCAGCTCAACCGTTCGTGGGGCGCGACCACCTCACCGAGCTTGAGAGAACCGTCACCGTGAAGCTTCCACAACGCCATCGGGCATCCTTACGAGTACGTGGCCAACCGTCGGCTACGAGGCCAAACGGCTGCACAGTACCGTGATCCGACCAGCGTGGATCAGGATGCCCAGCCCACGTCTTCCCAGTCGGTTGAGCCGAAGGCGGGGGCACCATAGTTGGCCAGCCCGTCACGAACGGCGACCTGTTGCGGGATCTGATACAGGGTCACCGTGGTGGCTTCCTGCCACAGCGCGCGGGCCAACTGGCCGGCTTGATCGGCGCGGCGAACGGCGTCCTGTTCGGTCGAGATCTTGGTTACCAGGTCGCTGTAGAGGGTCTGCGTCGCGGCGGCGGGCAGGTGAGCCAGCGGGAACGGGCTGACCGTGACCTTCTCCGGGGTCAGATCGCCGCCGTGGGACACCGGCAGCAACGTGATCCCCACCGCCAGCAGTTGGCCGCTGAGCTGGGTGAACTCGGTGTTCGCGGCCGAGTCGGCGGGGTCGAGCGTGTATGTGAGCTCCAACGCCTGGCCGTTCTGACGGCGCAGGCCGTCGCTGCCGGTCACCCAGCCCGCCTGCGTGAGCGTCGTGGACGCCTGGGCCGCGTCGAAGGAGACCCCGGTGGCGCGCGCCTCATCCACGTAGCCGGGCTGCGTGGGCAGCAGCAGCAGGTTCGACCACGCCGTCACGGTGCCGGGGGCCACATCCAGTTCCACAGCGGCGAGAGTCGCCCGGTCGATGGCCTGGATGACGCCGCGTCGGACCTTGATGTCGGACAGGGCGCCGGTGGTGGCGATCTGGAGGATCCGGCCGCGTTTGCCGGGCGCCGTGCGCAGGGTGGTGTCGGCGGCAGCCTTGCTCTGCTGCAGGCGATCCTCGGAGCTGCCGATCTCCCACACGTCGAGCTCGTTGTGCTGGAACGCGGCGGCGACGGCCTCCGGCTGGACGGTGCGGAACATGATCTGGTCGAGCTTGGGCGAGTCGCCCCACCACAGCGGGTTGCGCTGCAGGGTGATGACCCCCTGGACGGTGTCGACGTGGGTCACCGTGAACGGGGATGCGTACCGGGAGGCGTCGTAGGTCGTCCACGACCACGCGTCCGCGCTGCCGACGGCGCTGCCGCGCAGCGGACCGGCGACGAGGGGCTCGGCCCAGTCGGGCTCCGAACCGCTGAAGGTGATGACGACATCGGCGGGGGTGTCTCCGGCGGCGACCTCGGTGACCCGCTGCCACCCCGGCAGGTTGGAGGCGGTCACGCCGGCGACGCGTCCGGTCGCCACCCGCCAGGTTGCGATCCAGTCGTCGGCGGTGATCTTCGTCCCGTCCCCCCACCGTGCGAGAGGGTTGAGGTGAAGCGTCACCCTGGTCGCCGGGGAGTTCTCCACCTCCACGGACACGATGAAGTCGGGGTTGGCCGTGGCGCGGCCGGCCGCGTCCAGGGTGAAGTGCTGCGGTGTCAGGGGGGCCAGGATCCGGGAGGCGTCCTCGGCGGCGGCGTCGGCGTGGCGGGGGTTCCACTGGTTGGGCAGCGTCGTGAGGGAGAACCGCAGCAGGCCGCCGTCGCGCACCCGGTCGCGGGTCAGCGCGTTGACGTCGCGGGTGGCCGTCGCGGGAATGGCCGCGGTGGGGCTGGGGGTCGGTGACGAGCCCGTGGTGCAGGCCGCGAGCGTCAATGCGAGCACGGCGCACAGTGCCGGTACGAGGCGCCGGACGTTCACGGACACCTCCTGTGTGTCTCGGGGTTGAGGCCGGGAATCAGCCTATTCCCCAGGCCGCGGGGCTTCCGCACGAACAGGTCACGATTGCCATCGGTTAGGTCACAGTTCGGCAAACGGCTAGATCCAGGAACGCAGCCACATGCGCGCCAGCCACTGGCTGTAGGGCAATGAGGCGTCGGTGAGGACGGGATACAGGTAGGCGAAGTTGGCCACCACCAGGCCGGTCAGTGTCCCGGCGATGATCGCGCCGCGTCGCCGCCCCGGCGAGCCGGGCGGCCCGATGAGCAGCCCGAACGCCATCGCGAGGGCGGCGACGGTGAACGGGATGAGGGTGATCGCGTAGAAGAAGAACTCGGGCCGGTCGGCGGACGCGAACCAGGGCAGCCACAGGGACAGCACGGCGACGACGGGGACGCCGAAGCGCCAGTCCCGCCCGGCGATCCACCAGATGGCGGCGATGACCAATGCGATGGCGGCGAGCCACCACAGGATGGGGGTCCCCATGCCGACGATGACCCGGACGCACGTCTCCGGGCCCGCGCAGCCGTCGGTCCCGGCGGGGATCGCGTTGGTGGCGTCGAAGCTGATCGGACGCAGCATGAGCAGCCAGCCGGCGGGGTGAGCGTCGTAGGGGTGGGTCTGCTGACGCATGTAGTCGCCGGTGTGGAAGTTGTAGATCTCCTGGTGGTAGTGCAGCAGGGAGGCCAGGCCGGTGCCGAACGCCGCCACCCAGGGGTGGTCGGGGTTCTCGGCGCCCCACTGGCGGCCCCAGCCGCCCGAGGTGGCCAGCCAGCCGCTCCAGGAGGCCAGATAGACGACGAACGTGGTGCCGACCAGGGCCACGAAAGCGGTCAGGCCCTCGCGCAGGATCGACGTCCACGACACGAAACCGGCCCCCGCCAGCCGGCGGGCACCGACGTCCCACAGCACGCTGAGGACGCCGAACGCCGCCAGGGCGAACAGGGAGTTCCACTTGGTGGCCACGGCCAGCCCGAAGAGCAACCCGGCGACCCACCGCCAGGGCCGCCACCACAGCACGGGGCCGAACTCGCCGCGCAGGTCGGTCCAGCCGCGGGCCTCGATCGCGTCGGCGAGCTTGTGGCGATGGTGGTCCCGGTCGGCGACCAGGGCCGCGACGGCCGCGACGAGGAAGGTCGCCTGGAACACGTCGAGCAACGCGATCCGGCTCATGGTGAACGCGAGGCCGTCGAAGGTCAGCAGGATCCCGGCGAGGGCGCCGATCAGCAGGGAGCGCGACAGCCGCCGGGTCAGGCGGATGGTGGCGACGACCAGCAGCGACCCGAACACGACGGCGGCGATCCGCCACCCGAAGCTGTTCATCCCGAAGGCAGCCTCGCCGAGGGCGATCAGCCACTTCCCGACGGAGGGATGCACGATGAACGACCCCGTCGCGGTCAGGCCGGACAGGTCCCCGTTGACGATCTGCTCGTTGACGCCCGTCCCGGACCATTCGGCCTCGTAGCCGAACTGGAGCAGCGACCAGGCGTCCTTGGCGTAGTACGTCTCGTCGAAGATGATCGTCCGGGGATACCCGACGTTGACGAGGCGGATCACGAAGGCCAGCAGTCCGATCGCCAGGGTGACCCCCCAACTGATCCAGGGGTTGTCGCGCACGCCGTCGCGCAGCCGGTCCAAGGTCACGACGGCCATGGTAGCCATCGGACCTGTCCGCACCCGGGCGGATGCGGGTTCGCCATACTGGGGGCGTGAATCAGACCGAACCCGGAGTCCTGGTGCTGGCCGCGACGCCGATCGGTGACGTCGAGGACGCGAGCCCGGCGTTGCGCCGCGCGCTCCTCGCCGCCGACGTCATCGCCGCCGAGGACACCCGCCGGTTCAAGGAACTGTGCCGACGCCTGGGGCTGGAGCCCGCCGCGAGCGTCGTGTCGTACTTCGAGGGCAACGAGGCCGGACGCGTCGAGGGCCTGCTGACGTCCCTGCGCGAGGGCGCCACCGTGGTGGTGGTGACCGATGCGGGCATGCCGGTGGTGTCCGATCCCGGGTTCCGGATCGTCCAGGCCGCCGCCGAGGCGGGGGTCCGGGTGACGGCCGTTCCGGGGCCTTCCGCGGTGCTCACCGCGCTGGCGGTGTCGGGGCTGCCGAGCGACCGGTTCACGTTCGAGGGGTTCGTCTCCCGCAAGCCCGGGGAGCGGCGACGCATCCTGAGCGAGTTGGCGGGCGAACGCCGCACCATGGTCTTCTTCGAGGCCCCGCATCGGCTGGCGGCCTTCCTCGCCGACGCCGCCGCGGAACTCGGCGCCGAGCGTCCCGCCGTCGTGTGCCGTGAACTCACCAAGACGTATGAGGAGGTGCTGCGCGGCACCCTCGGTGAGCTGGCGGCGTGGGCGACCGGGGAGGTGCGCGGCGAGATCACCGTCGTCGTCGCGGGCGCCGTGCCGCGGGCAGGGTCGCTTCCCGATGCCGTCGCTGACGTGTTGACGCAGGTCGATGCGGGGGAGCGGTTCAAGGCCGCCGTCAGCGCCGCCGCCGAGCGCCACGGCGTGACCAAGCAGGCCCTCTACGATGCGGCGCTGGCCGCACGGAAGGAACGCGCATGATCGCGCCCGCACTGCCACCGGCCCCGGAGCGGCTGCCGGTGGCCACCACCGACGCGCACACCCACCTGGCCTCCACGGCCACGAAGACCGGGGTCGGCGTGGCCGACCTGCTGGAGCGGGCCGCCGCCGTCGGCATCGACCGCGTCGTGGACGTCGGCTGTGACCTGCCCAGCTCGGTGGGGGCCGTTCAGGAGGCGCAGGCCCACGACGCGGTGATCGCCGCGGTCGCGATTCACCCGCACGACGCGGTGGAACTGGGCGACGGGCTGGACGAGGCGTTGCGCGGCGTCGAGGCGCTGCTCGGCAGCACCGATCGGATCCGTGCGGTGGGGGAGACCGGCCTGGACTACTACTGGGTCACCGATGAGCCGGGCCGGGCCGTCCAGCGCGACGCCTTCGCCGCCCACATCGGATGGGCGCGGGAGCATGACCTCGCGCTGGTCGTCCACGACCGGGACGCGCACCACGATCTGCTCGACGTCCTGGACGCGGAGGGCTGGCCGACGCGGGTGCAGTTCCACTGTTTCTCCGGGGACGCGGATCTGGCGCGGCGCTGCCTGGATCGCGGCGCCTACCTGTCGTTCCCCGGCACGGTGACGTTCAAGGCCAACGAGGCGCTGCGGGAGGCCGCCCGGATCACCCCGGCCGATCGGCTGCTCGCCGAGACCGACGCGCCCTACCTGACGCCGGTGCCGGTGCGGGGGCGTCCCAACGCGTCCTACCTGCTGCCGCACACCGTGCGGTTCCTGGCCGCCCTGCGGGGCGATCCGGTGGAGGAGGTCTGCGCCGCGCTGGCCGCGAACGCGACCGCGCTGTTCGGGAACTGGGGGAGTCATGGCTGAGGGACTGCTGGATCCGCGCACCATCCGGGCGCTGGCCGCCGAGTTGGGGCTGCGGCCCACCAAGCAGCGGGGGCAGAACTTCGTCCACGACGCCAACACCGTTCGGCGCATCGTCGCCGCCAGCGGGGTGGGCGCCGACGATGCCGTGCTGGAGGTCGGCCCCGGCCTGGGGTCTCTCACCCTCGGGCTGCTGGAGGCCACGCGGCATGTGACCGCCGTCGAGATCGAGGCCTCGCTCGCGCAGCGGCTGCCGCGGACCGTCGCCGAGCGCCTCCCGGAGGCGGCCGACCGGCTCACGGTCGTCGAGGCGGATGCGCTGGAGGTGGACGCCTTGCCGGATCCGCAGCCGACCGCCCTGGTCGCGAACCTGCCCTACAACGTCAGCGTCCCGGTGCTGCTGCACGTCCTGGCGCGCTACGACACCCTCGAGCATGGCCTGGTGATGGTGCAGTTGGAGGTCGCCGACCGGCTGGTGGCCCAGCCAGGCAGCAAGGTCTACGGCGTCCCCAGCGTCAAGCTCGCCTGGTATGCCTCCTCGGCGCGGGTCGGGACGGTGCCGCCGAAGGTGTTTTGGCCGGTGCCCAACGTCGACTCGGGGCTGGTGGCGCTGCACCGCCGTCCCGTCCCGGAGACCTCGGCGTCCCGCGTCGAGGTGTTCAGCGTGGTGGATGCGGCCTTCGCGCAGCGCCGCAAGATGCTGCGCGGCGCCCTGTCGGGGCTGTTCGGCGGTTCCGCGGCGGCGTCCTCGGCGCTGGAGCGCGCAGGAGTGGACCCGCAGGCCCGTGGCGAGGTACTGACGATCGACGACTTCGTCGCCATCGCCGAGCAGCTTCCACGGTGAACGCTCTCGCCGTGTTTCTCCCCGCCTGGTAGGAAAGGCGCATGGAGAAGGCCGAGCGGATCAGGGTCCGGGCCCCGGGCAAGGTCAACCTCGCGTTGCGGGTCGGCGGGCGTCGCCCCGATGGCTACCACCCGCTGGACACCGTGTTCCAGGCGGTGTCCCTGTTCGACGAAGTGGAGGCGCTGCCCGCGCCCCGCGGCGTCCGGAAGGTCACCGTGCACGGCGATCAGGCGTCGCTGGTGCCGACCGACGCGAGCAACTTGGCGTTGCGGGCCGCCGAGGCGCTGGCCAAGTACGCCGGGATGCGCTCGCCGGGGGTGGAGCTTTCCCTGCGCAAGACCATCCCCGTCACCGGCGGCATGGCGGGGGGTTCGGCGGATGCCGCGGCGGCACTCATCGCCTGCGCGACGCTGTGGCACATCGACGTGACCCCCGATGAACTGGCCGTGGTCGCGGCGGGTCTGGGGGCCGACGTGCCGTTCTGCTTGATGGGCTCGACCGCCCTGGGGCGGGGACGGGGCGACGAACTGGTGCCGATGCTGAGTCGGGGCAGCTACCACTGGGTCCTGGCGCTGCCCGACGTGGAGTTGTCGACCCCCGAGGTGTTCGCCCGCTTCGACGAGCTCAACCCGGACGCCGGGCCTGCCCGGCAGACGCCGCCCGGTTTGCTGTCGGGCCTGGCCAGCGGCGACATCGCGCTCGTGGCCGACAACCTGGTCAACGATCTGCAACCCGCGGCAGTGTCCCTGCAGCCGCATCTGGCCGACGTTTTGGAGGCGGGCCTGGCGGCGGGTGCCCTGGCGGGCATCGTGTCCGGCTCGGGCCCCACCTGCGCGTTCCTGTCGGAGAACGAGGACGCCGCCGTGCGGCTGTCGAACGCGCTCGCCGGCAGCGACCTCGCCCGCGCGGTACGCCGGGTGTGCGGGCCCGTTCCTGGCGCCCGGCTGCTGTCCGCCTGAGCCGCTACTCGGCGTCCTCGACGGGCGGCAGCGGGTTCTCGGCGACGCGCAGCACCGGTTTGGGCTGCAGGTTCCGCATGCCGTTCCAGGCGAGGTTGACCAGGTGCGCGGCGACCTGCGGCTTGGTCAGGGTCGTCTGGTTGTGCGACTCGACCCACCATTGTCCGGCCAGCGCGACCAGCCCGACCAGCATCTGGGAGTACAGCGGGGCGGTGGCGGGGTCGAAGCCGCGGCGGTCGAACTGGGCGGCCAGCAAACCTTCGACGCGGCTGCCGATGCTGGACAGGATCGTCTGGAAGGTGCCACCTGGCGCGTACGGGGAGGAATCGCGGCTGATGATCCGGAACCCGTCGGGTTCTTCTTCGATGTAGTCCAGCAGGGCCAGCGTCCCGAGCTCGATGAGGGACCGCGGGTCGGCGTGGGGACGCGAGATGGCCTGGTAGATCGCATCGTGCAGCCGCCGCACCTCCTGGTCGACGACGACCGCGTACAGCCCCTCCTTGCCGCCGAAGTGCTCGTACACCACGGGCTTGCTGACTTCGGCGTGAGCAGCGATCTCCTCCACTGAGGTGCCGTCCAGACCTTTGTCGGCGAACAGCCCGCGGGCCACGTCGATGAGTTGCTGGCGGCGCTGCTCCCGGGTCATCCGGACGCGTCCGCGGCGGGCTCGCGCGGTGCTCGGCTGACTGGTCACCCACCTAGTCTCTCGCGCCGCAAGTCAGGGCGCCAATGGGGGCCGCCGTCGGCGCCCGCGTGCGGAGCGTGGGCGTCCTCGCCTACACTCACCCAAGGACGCCGCGGGCGTCCGTTCCCCGGTTGGTCTTTCGGTAGGGCCCGCCTGACTTTGAATCAGGATTAGCGCAGCAGGTTCGACTCCTGCCCGGGGAGCGCGGGCGGCCTTGACCGGTCTGTCACCATCGCCGTATGACACACCCCATCACGCCCGGCCCTCGCCCCCACGAGGTGAGCCATGGGTGAGCGTCCTGTCATCCTGCTGGTCACCGACTCCCACCGCGCGACGCTGCTGGGGGAGTTCCAGCGCTACTCCCGCGACTACGAACTGGTGCCGGCCACCAGCGTGGCGGACGCCGTGTCGGTGGTGGAATCGCTCGTCCACCAGGGCCATCAGTTGGCGCTGGTCGCCGCCGAGCACGACCTGCGCGACGGTGACTCCCTCGACGTGTTCGCGCGGCTGCGGCCGCTCGTGCCGACCGCCCGGCGGGTGGCGCTGCTCGCCGAGAACTTCCTGGCCCATGTCGACCGGTTGCGGATCGCGAGCCTCGACAACGAGCTGGACGCCTACCTGGCCGTCCCGAAGGGGCTGCGGGACGAGGAGTTCCACACCGCGCTGGTCGAGACCTTGTCCGATTGGGGCTGGTCGGTCGCCGGTCCGGTCGTGGCCCGCGTCGAACTCGTCTACGAGCGGCCGGACGCGAACGTGGCCGCGCTGCGGGACTGGCTGGAGCGTTCCGGCATGCCCTCGCGCGCCTATCAGGCCGACTCGCCGGAGGGAACGGCGGTGCTGGAGGCGGCCGGCCCGGATGCCGAGTTGCCGCTGCTGCGGACCTTCGACGACCAGTTCCTCAGCGGGGCGACCGTCGCGAAGGCGGCCGAGGCCATGTACGGCGGCCACGATTCGATCCCAGACGATGAGGTCGCCGATGTGGTGATCGTCGGTGCAGGTCCGGCCGGGCTGGCGGCGGCGGTGTACGCGGCGTCCGAGGGACTGGACACCATCGTCATCGAGTCGGAGGCGATCGGCGGCCAGGCCGGGTCCAGTTCGATGATCCGCAACTACTTGGGGTTCCCGCGCGGCATTTCGGGGATGCGGCTGGCACAGCGCGCCCGCATTCAGGCGCTGCGGTTCGGGGCGAAGTTCTACACGGGCCGCCCGGTCACCGACATCCAAGACGCCCCGCCCGGGGAACCCACCCACCATCACGTGTTCGTCCGCGGAGCCCGGATCTGCGCCCGGGCGGTCGTCCTCGCCGCAGGCGTCGCCTACCGCAGGCTGGGGGTGGCCGCCTTGGACGCCTTCCTGGGCAGCGGCGTCTACTACGGTGCCGCGACCGCCATGGCGCGGGAGATGAAGGGCCGCCACGTCGTCGTGGTCGGCGGCGGCAACTCGGCCGGGCAGGCGGCCCTGCACCTGGCCAAGTTCGCCGACAAGGTCACGATCGTCGTGCGCCGCGACGGGCTGGCCGCGACCATGTCGGAGTACCTGATCCGTGAGATCGACGCGACCGGCAACGTCGAGGTGCGCACCAGCACCCAGGTGGTCGGCGGCGGTGGCGATGGCCGCCTGGAGTGGCTCGACCTGGAGGTGCGTGAGGCGGGCGGCGGCGTCCATCTCGAACGCGTGGACGCGGGCGGGCTGTGCCTGCTGATCGGCGCCGACCCCGCCTGCGACTGGGTGCCGGCCACCGTCACCCGCGACGCCAAGAACTACCTGCAAACCGGACGCGACGTCCCCAAGGACCGCTGGCGCGACGGCCATCCGCCCGCCAGCCTGGAGACCGCCGTTCCGGGCGTGTTCGCCGCCGGGGACATCCGCGCCGGTTCCATGAAGCGCGTCGCAGCGGCCGCAGGCGAGGGCGCCACCGTGGTGGCGCTGGTCCACGACCACCTGGCGAAACTGCGCGCCGAAGAGTTCACCGATGTACTCCCGGAGGCGTCTGCTTGATCACCCGGTGGTGTGGTGGAGGTAGCACCAACGCCAAGCCTCGCCGGGCTCGGCCGACTCCATGACGGGGTGGTGGCTGGAGCGGAAGTGGGCGGTGGCGTGGCGCGAGGGCGAGGAGTCGCAGCAGCCGACGTTGCCGCATTCGAGGCAGCGGCGCAGGGCCACCCAGTCGGTGCCCTCAGCGACGCAGGCGGGGCAGACGTCGGCTTCGGCGTCGTCGATGGCGGGGTAGTGCTCCAGGTCGGCGCAGTCCTGGGCGTGGGCCAGGCGCAATCCGGCCGTCCGGAACGCCTCCACCTTCTCGCTGCTGGTGTCGATCATGGATTCCTCCACGTCGAGCATGTGGAGCACCTCGGCGACGATGTCGCCGGGCACGGTGCCCGTGCTGCGCACTTCGAGCACCTTCTCCCGTTCGGCGGCCAGCATTTCGCGGCGCACGAAGCCGTACATCTCGGAGGGGGAGCGCTGGTCTCCGGCGGTGCTGAGCCGCTCCCAGGCGGCGAAGGAGCGCTCGTCGATCCGCTTGCGGACCAGGTCGACGACGTGGTGCGGATCCTCCAGGTCGAGCGTCCCGAGCCGTTCCAGCCCGGCGCGTCCTGCCTGCTCGAGGAGCACGGCCCGGTGAGCGCGTCGGAGGCGGGGTCGGGGGACTCCACGTCGAGGCGGCGGGTCAGCCACGGCAGGGTGAGGCCCTGGAGGAACAATGTGCCCGCCACCACCGAGAGGGCGATCAGCAGCAGCACCTCCCGGTAGGGCACGTCGGTCGGGATGATGAACGCCGCCGCCAACGTGACGACGCCCCGCATGCCCGCCCAGCCGACCAGGAAGGCTCCGGCGCCGCCGCCCGCCTTCTTGCCGCGGGTCAGCGTCAGCGGGGCGCGCATGACGAATACCCACAGCAGCCGGACGCCGATCACCGTCACGAGGACGGCGCCGCAGATGAGGGCGATCCAGCCCAGCGGCAGGTCGGAGTTGAGCACGTCTTGGACGATCCAGTTCGTCTGCAGCCCGATCAGCAGGAAGACGGCGTTCTCCAGCAGGAACGAGATGGCACCCCAGGTGGTGCGCTCGGCGATCCGCGACGGTGCGGTCTGGATGATGGGCGCCTTGTGTCCCAGCAGCAGCCCGGCGACGACGACGGCGATGACGCCGGAGGCCTCCACCGACTCGGCCAGCATGTAGGCGGCGTACGGCGTGATGAGGGAGATGGTGGTGTCGATGACGGTCGTGGTGGTGCGGCGTCGCAGCCACGCGACGACCACGAACACGAGGAACCCGGCGAGCGCGCCGCCCCCGGCGGCGATGACGAAGTCGAGCCCGACCTCCCCGATGCTGACCGCCCCGGCCAGTGCGGCGATGGCGGTGCGCAGGGCCACCAGTGCGGTGGCGTCGTTGAGCAGCGATTCGCCTTCCAGCACGGTGACGACGCGTCGCGGCAGCCCGATGCGGCGCCCGATCGCCGTCGCGGCCACGGCGTCCGGGGGTGCGACGACCGCGCCGATGGCCAGGGACCCCGCCCAGCCCAGGCCGGGGATCAGCCAGTTGACGACGGCACCCACCGCGAACGTGGTCACGACGACCAGGCCCACCGACAGCAGCATGATGGGACGCCGGTTCGCGGTGAAATCGACCAGCGGGGTCTGCAGGGCGGCGGTGTAGAGCAGCGGCGGCAGGAGCCCCAGCAGCACGATCTCCGGTTCGAGGTGGATCTGCGGCAGGAACGGCAGATAGGACGCCGCCGCGCCGACGGCGATCAGCAGAAGCGGCGGGGGAACGTTCAGGCGTTCGCTGACGGCTTCGGCGGTCAGGACGACCACGGCGATGCCGACGAGGATGAGGGCGATGTCCACCGGACCATTGTGCCGTCGGTGTCGAGGACGCCTTCCCTAGGCGGGTGCACGGCCCGTCGTGGGGCAGCCGCCTCGACACGACCGGCGCTCCCACATGCGCGGTTGAGCCGTTGCCGTCCCGGCACCACGGGTCACGACGGTAGGCTTCACCACGCGAATCACCCCAGCGTCGACAAGGAGCCCCTGATGGACGACCAGGTACCCGGCGTGGCAGGAGTGGTGGTGCTCGCGGCCGGCGCGGGAACGCGCATGAAGTCGCGCACCTCCAAGCTGCTGCATCAGATCGCGGGGCGTTCCCTGCTCAGCTACGCGATCCGCGCCGCCGAGTTCCTCGATCCACAACGGCTCGTGGTGGTCGTCGGGCATGAACGTGAGCAGATCGAGGTGCACCTGGCCGACATCGCACCCCAGGTCAGCACCGCCGTGCAGGAGCAGCAGAACGGGACCGGCGACGCCGTCCGTGCCGGGCTGGAGCGACTGGCCGACGCCGAGGGCCAGATCGTCGTCACCTACGGCGACGTGCCGCTGCTGACCGGGGAGACCCTCGCGGCCCTGGTGTCCGCCCACCGCTCCCACGGGGACGCGGTCACGGTGCTGAGCACGCTGCTGGAGGATCCGACCGGGTACGGCCGCATCGTCCGCGACGCCGACGGAGCCCAGATCGCCGCGATCGTCGAGCAGAAGGACGCCACCCCCGCGCAGGCGGCCATCACCGAGATCAACGCCGGAATCTACGTGTTCGACGCCGAGATCCTGCGCGAGGGGCTGTCGTCGCTGACGTCCGACAACGCCCAGGGCGAGCTGTACCTCACCGACGTCATCAAGTTCGCCCGCGGCCGGGGGCGCGACGTCCACGCCCTGATCCTGGAGGACCGCTGGCAGGCCGAAGGCGTCAACGATCGCGTCCAGCTCTCCCAACTGGGACGCGAATACAACCGGCGACTGCTGGAGAAGTGGATGCGCGCGGGTGTGACCATCGTCGATCCGGACACCACCTGGGTGCATGACACGGTCGACCTCGCCCCCGACGTGACGCTGCTGCCCGGCACGCATCTGGAAGGGGCGACGTCGGTCGCCTCCGGCGCGACGATCGGACCCGACACCACCCTGGTCGATGTGGAGGTCCACGAGGACGCCACCATCGTCCGGACGCACGGCTCGCTGGCGATCATCGGGGCGGGCGCCTCGGTGGGGCCGTTCGCCTACCTGCGTCCCGGCACCGAGCTGGCCGACCGCGGCAAGATCGGCACATTCGTCGAGACCAAGAACGCCAAGATCGGCGAGGGGGCGAAAGTGCCGCACCTCACCTACGCGGGCGACGTCGAGATCGGGCCGGACGCCAACATCGGCGCGGGCACGATCTTCGCCAACTACGACGGCGTCACCAAGAGCACCTCGGTTGTCGGCCGGGCGAGCTTCGTCGGCAGTAACTCCGTGATCGTCGCCCCCGTGACGATCGCGGACGGCGCCTACGTCGCGGCGGGCTCGGCCGTCACCGACCCGGTCGGGCCGGGCGAACTGGCGGTGGCCCGGGGACGCCAGCGTAATATTCCCGGATGGGTGGCCGCACGGCGCGAAGGCACCAAGACCTTCCTTGCCGCCCAGGCAGCGAGCGAAGGGACGCCCGAGCAGTGACCGGGATCAAGCGTCAGTCCGAAAAACACCTCATCTTGGCGTCCGGACGGGCGTTTCCCGAGTTGGCCGACGAAGTGGCCAGCCTGCTGGGGGTGGACCTGGTCCCCACCCGCGCGCTCACCTACGCCAACTCGGAGATCTACGTCCGGTTCGAGGAGTCGGTGCGCGGCGCGGACGCGTTCGTCATCCAGTCCCATCCCGCCCCGGTGAACGAGTGGCTCATGGAGCAGCTCATCATGATCGACGCGCTGAAGCGGGCCTCCGCCAAGCGGATCACGGTCGTCTCGCCGTTCTACCCGTACGGCCGGCAGGACAAGAAGCACGCGGGCCGCGAGCCGATCTCGGCACGGCTCATCGCCGACCTCTACAAGACCGCGGGTGCGGATCGGCTCATGTCGATCGACCTGCACGCCTCCCAGATCCAGGGCTTCTTCGACGGCCCGGTCGATCACCTCATCGCCTTGCCCGTCCTGGAGGACTACATCAAGGCGACCTACCCGCTCGACAACCTGACCGTGGTCAGCCCCGACGCGGGCCGGGTCCGGCTGGCCGACGCGTACACGGATCGGCTGGGCGCCCCGCTGGCGATCATCCACAAGCGGCGCGACCCGAACAAGGCCAACGAGGTGGCGGTCGGCGAGGTCGTCGGCGACGTCCGCGGCCGGGTGTGCCTGCTGGTGGACGACATGATCGACACGGCGGGCACCATCGCGGCGGCCGCCCACACGCTCAAGGAGCACGGGGCGTCCGCGGTGATCGCCGCGGCGACGCATCCGATCCTGTCCGGGCCCGCCGCCGAGCGGCTCAACTCCGCGCCGTTCGAAGAGGTGATCGTCACCAACACGCTGCCGATCCCCGACGGCGTGAACGTGCCGAACCTGACGACGCTGTCGGTGGCTCCGTTGATCGCCGAGGCGATCCGGCAGATCTTCGAGGACGGCTCGGTCACCAGCCTGTTCCGCGGCGCCAGCCTGTAACTCCCTCGCGCACGCAGGGAGGGCTCTCACACGCGACGAACCACTCGCGGCAACATCGCGCGGGAGGGGCCGCGTCCGCGCCAACGGCGAAGGGTGCCTCAGCGGGGGCGTGTGAAGATCAGCGCTACCGCCCGGAGCGCCAAGATCACGCCGGCGAACGCCAGCAGGAAGCCCAGCAGGCTGAACGTGTCGATCCCGGCGATCAAGGGCAGCCCGCCGCCGGTCGTGACCAGGAGGATTCCTCCCAGCACGGCGGCCCCGGCGAGCAGGGCCAAGACGAGTTGCTGCACCAGCGAGGTGACGAAGCGGCGGTCATCCCGGTCGTTGAACAGGGAGACCCGCACGGTGAACCGGCCCTCGGCGAGGTCCTCGGTCAGCTTGTCGACGCGTCGGGGCAGATGCTCCAGCACGGGCAGGACGCGCACCAGCCGCCGCTGCGCCTGGGCTGCCACGCCTTCCGGCGATAGGTCCCCGGTGACGTCCTTGGCGGCCGACCGGGCCGCCTCGACCAGGTCGAGGCCCGGGTCGAGCCGCTTCAAGGTTCCCTCGAGCGCCCCCAGCGACCGTAGTGCGGCGGCGATCTGCGGGGGGACGCCGAACCCGTAGCGCATCACCAGCGACAGCAGTTCGCCGAACACCTTGAGGCTGCCGCCACGCCCGATGCCGCCCCGGTAACGGGTGATGAGCAACCCGATCTCGCGCTGCAGGGCCCGCTCGTCCAGGGTGCCGGGTCGGTCGAGCAGTTCGAGGACGCAGTCGGTGGCCAGCACGGGATCGTCGGCGTCGATGGACCACAGCATGAGCGCCAGCGTCTGCCGGGAGGGTGCGTCCAGGCGCCCCACCGACCCGAAGTCCAGCAGCCCGACGGAACCGTCGGGCCAGATCAGCACGTTGCCCGCGTGCAGATCGGAGTGGAAGATCCCGTCGCCGAGCAACTGGCCCAGGACGGCCCCCAGCAGTTGTTGCGCCGACGCGGACCGGGCCTCGGCGTCCAGCTCCCCGATCAGCGCGTCGGCCTGGGCGATGGGGGTGCCGGTGAGCCGCTCCATGACGATGACGTGGCGGCCCGAGAGCGCCTCGTACACCAGAGGAATCCGCACTCCGCGCGCCTGGGCGCTGGGGCGCAGCGCCTCCATGTTGTCGAGTTCGGCGCGGTAGTCGAGTTCCTCGTTCAACGAGGCGGCGAACCCCTCGACGAGCCCGCTGACGCCCAGCTGGCGCGCCCACGGCGTGCCCCGCTCCAGCCGCCGGGCGAGGCGACGCAGGATGTCCAGGTCGAGGTCGACCTGGGCGTCCGCCCCGGCACGTTGCGCCTTGACAACCACCGGTTCTCCGGTGGTCAGCGTTGCGATGTGGACCTGTGCCAGCGACGCGGAGGCCAGCGGCTCGGGATCGATGTCGGCGAAGACCTCCCCCAGCGGCCG
>RRZU011191901.1_pt1 | contig 25273 bp, 18 predicted proteins | sample 2165561 | NCBI WGS metagenome assembly RRZU01 (sample SAMN10456909, study PRJNA506462) | wastewater metagenome | isolation source: wastewater sludge | place: USA: Moscow, Idaho | reverse complement strand
TCTGTACAATTTTTGAAAACATCCCTCTCAATCTCAACTGCAATATTTGAAATAGCATTAAAAACTTCTATCATTTTTCTAACCTTTGTATATGTAATGTTCAAAGATTGTATTCTAATTTTGATTACAAGAGAGTAAAAACAGGCTTTTTAGACTCTAGTTACTTTGTAAGTAATATTCAATCTCACTTCTACCCAAAACATTTATGGTATTGGTTGAACCAGGTATCCTTACAGGATGTCCGATAGTCGCAACATAAGGTCCATCAATATCTAAAATACCAAGTTTTTCCATAGTTTGAAGCATCGCTGCATACATATTGTGTTTATGTTCCCCTTGAATCGTTGCGGTTGGTTGAAGCCCCCATGCGATAGTAAGTTTTCCAAGCGTCTCTTCGTTTCTCGAAAAAGCATAAATAGGTGTTTTTGCTCTATATCGTGTCATTTTGATAGCAGAGGCTCCAGAGCTTGTAAGTGCCAAAATCCCTTTTGCCCCGATATCATCAGCGATTTTTGTAGCACTCGCTTGAATCACATCAAAAGTATCATACTTATCCATTTTATCTTGCTTATCAAAAGGATAAATCGATTCAGTTTGCTCGATAATATTAGTCATAGTTTGTACTACATTGACGGGATTGACCCCTATTGCACTCTCTTCACTAAGCATCACCACATCTGTTCCATCAAGTACAGCATTTGCCACATCACTAATCTCAGCTCTTGTAGCTCTTTCATTTTGTGTCATACTTAAAAGCATTTGTGTTGCAGTGATAACTGGCAATCCTTTTTGATTTGCTTTATCTATAAGCATTTTTTGTATTACAGGCACTTTATAGTAAGGGATCTCTATCCCTAAATCTCCTCTAGCAACCATAATACCATCGCTCACTTCTAATATCTCATCTATATTTTCAACTGCATCAAATTTTTCAATTTTTGCTATCAATTTTCCATCATAAGAGCCAAGAAGTTCTCTAGCATGTAACATATCTTGCTTGTTTTGAACAAATGAGATAGCAAAAAAATCAACTTTATTTTCAACCCCCCAAGCGATATCTTTTGCATCTTTTTTTGTAATAACATCGATATCTATTGCAGTATTTGGAAAATTAATCCCTTTCTTTGAACTCAACAATCCATGATTTTCAACAATCGCTACTAGATGAGGTGTCGTTTGGACAACTTTTGCTCTAATCGCTCCATCATAAAGATAAATATACTCATCCACTTGCACTTTTGCTAAAATATTTGGATAGTTGATACTCACCACATAGCTATTATTCGATTCTTTATATCCAACGATTTCGTTTGGTAAAAAAGTGATTTTATCTCCACTATTGAGTTCAAAAGTCTCTTTGATATCCCCTATTCTTACCTTTGGTCCAGAAATATCTTGCAATATCCCGACTCTTATTTTAAGCTCATTTGATGCAGCTCTTATATTTTCAAGTACAGTTTTATGATACTCGTAACTTCCATGACTAAAATTGAGTCGAAAAAGATTTGCTCCTGCTAAGATCAACTCTTTTATCATCTCTTTATTATCACTTGATGGTCCTATTGTTGCTAAAATTTTTGTCCTTTTCATTTTTCCCCTATTTATAACTTCTAAAATTTAAAAACTTAAAAAGTGAATTTTTCGTTGCTATTTCCAAATAAAATAGCTCATCAAACAGATTTTCATCCACCATTCTTGCTAGTTTCCAAAAATTTGATATATGCTCTTTTGTTCGCTCAGTACTATACTCTGTTGCTGTGGCTGTTGTCATTAAAAATGCCCAATCGCTACTTTGTGCTAAAAGAAGCTCTCGTGCCATTTGATTGAGGATTTTTTCCTCATTTTCATTTGCACAATTAAAATACCTATTGGCATATTCACACATCTTATTTGCCATATGATGAAGATGCCTATATATCCAGTCATTTGAAGGATTCAGCCACACTTCATAATATCCCTTATCTCCCCACGAAGATGGATGTGGAATAGCTACTGGATTTTGCGGATTTTGGTCTAAATATTGTGCTGGGGTGATAGCTTTAATAACTTTATGCTTATCTATCTCTTTAAACATATTGTACAAAAATTCAACTCCCTCAAACCACCAATGCCCAAACAATTCAGCATCATATGGAGAAACAACACAAGGAAGTCTACCACCCATATATTGAGAGATATGTTCAATTTGTTTTTCACGATTAAAATGAAAATTTGCGGCATGTTCTTTTGTTTTTTGAGCCCCAACATATGAATTATAAATCTCTTTATGGTCGGTTTCCCCTGTGATTTTATGGTATTTGTATCCTGTAAATACCCTATGTCCATCTGGATTGATATAATCTTTAATATACTCAAAATCTAAGTCATATCCAATATCTCGATAAAAATCACGATAATTCACATCCCCAGGGTATCCCTCTTTTGAACTCCATACTTGTTTTGAAGATTGATGGTCTCTCCCAAAAGCTGCTACACCATTTGGTGAGATAATTGGAGAATAGACTCCATATTGTGGTGTCGGTTCACTATAAACTAACCCGTGTGCATCCATAATAAAAAATTCGATGTTGTTCTTTTTTAAAACGAGATCCAACCCCTCATAATAAGCACATTCAGGGAGCCAAATTCCCCTTGGTTGTTTATGGAAATGTTTTTTATGGCTTGCAACTGCCACTTCAATTTGAACATCAACAGCTTTTGGATTGATACTTAAAAGAGGTAAAAATCCGTGTGTTGCCCCGCAAGTTATGATTTCAAGTTTTCCTAAATCATAAAAATATCTATACCCATTTAATACTTTTTTATCCAAAAATCCACAAAAAAACTCTTTTGTTTGAGTAAAAAAATCAAGATAAAACCGAGCAATTTGTTCATATTCACTATTTTGTGTTCGAACAACCTCTTTTTGCCCAAGTTCAATAAGTCTATCAAGATATCTTTCATATTTTTCCATCAAATGGATATCATTTAGCATCTCACAAAGGGGAGGTGTCACAGATACAGTCAAAGAAAAATCACTATTTTCCTCTTCAAGTTTTTTAAGTCTTTGAAGGAGTGGAATATAGCATTCACTAATAGCTTCAAATAACCAAAACTCCTCTAAAAAGTTTTCATATTGTGGATGTTTTACAAATGGTAAATGGGAATGTAATACTGGTATCCAATATCCTTTTATCATCTAATTTCCCCTGTTTGAGTGAGTATGGGAACTCAAAAAGATTGCTTCATCATCTTGTCGTAAATCTCCAAAAACAAAATCACTATAAACTGGGGAATTTGGATCCATTTTTAATGTTGCATCAAAAAGTTTTACACTATTTGATTCAAGTATAGGAATAAGACTATTATCATCTAATTTTAAATGTAATTTTGCGGTTAAACTCTTTGATTTCATATCGTAAGAAAAATAATAATCCCCAACACTTAAAAACGATTCAAAAGAGGTTATCACAAATTGATGCTCATCAACAATAGCAATACTCAATTTTACATCATTTGGGTCTATCCCATACTTTTCTAAAGTTGCATCTATCACTTCCCAGTAGATATATAACCGAGAAGGATTTATAGCCATCAAAGTTATACTATCAACAAAATATCTATCAGGTATCGCATAATCACTTTTTAAAGGAGCTAATTCTTCGTTATTTTTAATAACCCCACTATGTCCAATATCACCATCACTTAAACTCTCAAAAATTATTTGATTCATATTGTCCATAGTTTCTCAATCTCCTAGCTGATTTAAATTTACAACACCTGGCAAAATTTTACCTTCAAGAAGCTCTAAACTAGCACCTCCACCTGTTGAGATAAATGAAAAGTTATCTTTTTCACCAGATTTGATGATTGCATTTACCGTGTCACCACCACCTGCTATAGTGTATGCATAAGTATCTGCAATCGCATGTGCTATTTTAAAAGTCCCTTTTGAAAAAAGATCAACTTCAAACATCCCCATAGGTCCATTCCAAATGATTGTGTTTGAAAGCCCTATCACCTCTTCAAAAAGTCTCACAGTCGCTGGTCCAATATCTAGAGCTTTAAAATTATCCTCTATCTCTTGGACTGGAACTATTTTAATATTACTTGGATTGTTAATATCATCACTCACAACAACATCTACTGGTAAATAAAGATTTACTTTAGCTTGTTTTGCCATCATTAGGATAATTCTAGCTTCTTCTAAAAAATCATCTTCAACCAAAGAAGCTTTCATATCATGCCCCAAAGCTTTCAAAAATGTATTACTCATCGCTCCACCAATGATGATTTTATCGACTTTTTGAATAATATTTTTTAAAAGGACAATTTTAGATGAAACTTTTGCTCCACCAACAACCAAAGTGATAGGTTTAAGAGGTGTAAAAAGAGCTTTAGCAAATGCACTTATCTCTTTTTTGAGTAAAAATCCACTTACACTTACAGGGGCAAACTGAGCAATACCACATGTTGAGCTATGTGCTCTATGAGATGTTCCAAAAGCATCATTGACATACACATCGCAAAGTTTTGCTAAGTTTTTTGATAAATCCTCATCATTTTTCGTTTCCCCTTTAAAAAATCGAATATTTTCAAAGAGATAGATTTTCCCATCCACTGGTGCAAAACTTTCAAAGTTTTCTACAAACTCTACATCTTTATGTAACAATCTACTCACCCTTTTTAAAAGATGTTTTGTAGAAAAATTCTCATCAATCTCTTTTGGTTGCCCAAGATGTGTTACAAGGAGGATATATTTTGCTCTATGGTCAATACAATATTCAATCGTAGATAACGACTCTTTTATCCTCGTATCATCAGTGATAGTACAAGTATCATCCATTGGTACATTATAATCAACTCGAATCAGTATTCTTTTATCTTCAAGTTCGATATCTTTAATCGTTTTAACATTTTGCATTCTTTCTATATTTGATAACATTTGTATATCCTTTTAAATACTTTAATTATTATACATTTTAATATAATACTCGTGAGCCATTCTACCTGAGTCAAAATCATTCAGTGTATCAATCATAGAATTTCTCATAATCTCCATCCACTTTTTCTTGTTTTTATAATATATTGGTAAAGCTTCATTTTCAAGTATCTCCATAAGATGAAGATTATCAAGTCTGTCTTGCTCTTCATGAGATAACTCTTTTGCAATTGCTGGAATTGTAAAACAATTATGACCATGTTTTTCAAATTCAGGGTGCCAACCATCTGGTATTGAAATATTAACAGCTCCATTCATGGCCGCACTCATACCACTTGTACCACTTGCTTCTCTAGTAACTCGTGGGGTATTGAGCCAAATATCTGCACCTTTTTTGAGCATCATAGAGAGATTTAATTCATATCCAATCAAAACAGCAATATTTTTGTACTCTTTACTAATATAATTAAGCTCATTAAAAATATTGATTGCTCCACTATCAAATGGATATGGTTTTCCCGCCCAAATAATCTGAACCGGCATATCTTGACTATTTACAAAATCCAAAAACCTCTCAAAATCATATTTTAAAAGTCCTGGTCTTTTGTATTCTGCAAATCTTCTTGCCCAAACTATAGTGAGAACATTTGGATCAAACATCTTCCCAGTTTGATTTGCAACTTCTATAAACAGCATCCTTTTAAGATGTTTTTTTCGCGCTTCTAGTTCATAGTCTTCATGCTCATCTAAAGCTTTTAAAAGTCCTTTATCTGCCCAATATCGTCTATTTTGTGCATTTGTTATGTAAGTTATTTCACATCTATCTTGGACCCATGACCACATTTTATTTGACACTTCACAGTGCATCTTTGATACCGCATTTGCAATTTTAGAAGCTTTCAGTGCTCCAACTGTAAGGCTAAATAGGTCATGATGTGTTTCCATAACTTCCCTAACCTCTTCAATTGGTAGTCCATTAAAAAAGCCCATCTTGTGAAGTAAAAATAGACTATGTTCTTCATTTCCAGCAGCTTCTGGAGTATGCGTTGTAAAGACAACTTGCTTCCTTATCTCTGCAAGATTTTTATTTTTTCCATACAATTCAAATACTAAAGGGAGTGCATGTCCCTCATTCATATGATAAATCTCAGGTCTGATTCCCAATGCTTCTAGCACCTTAACTCCACCAATTCCTAAAATAATCTCTTGTGCAATTCTTGTTTCATTATTAGAGTCATAAAGTTTATGGGTAATAGTTCTTGCAAGATAATCATTCTCATCAATATCAGTTGAGAGTAAAATAATTGGAGCTGTTCCAAAAGTCTCACTAGGAACAATATAAGCTCTTACTTTTACATCCTTTGAATTGATTGTGACATTGACTGTTATCTCTGTATCTTCTAAAAAATAGTATCTTTTTCTTCTAAATTCAACTCTAAGATTTCTATCTTCATCTCTTGCTTGGTCATAATATCCATAACTCCAAAGCATCCCTATACCAATCATATTTTGTTGTAAATCATAGGCACTTCTCATATGAGATCCAGCTAAAAAACCAAGCCCTCCACTATAAATTTTCAGTGCTTGATGGATAGCAAATTCCATTGAGAAATAAGCTACACTTTTAGAATATTTTGAATTTATTTTATACTGTCTATATCTTTCCATTATTATTTTCCTTTATTAACAATTTTAAACCTTCAATATTTCCATATTTTGAATCTGAAATTGCTATTTTGAGTTCACCTCTTAAATTGTAAAAAGAGCTCTTTTTATACTCCTCCACTAAAAAATCCAAAAGCCAAATATTATTTTGGATAACACTTCCACCCAAAATATACACATCACAATTGAGAATATTTAAGAGTGTAAAAAAAGAATGTACCAATCCATCTAAAAAGATTTGTTTTGTATTATCACCTACTTCATTGAGTTTTAATCCTCTTAAAGCATTACCACTTACACTAAGCTCCAAACAATCATCTCGACCACAGCCACATATTGTAGTGGTTTTTTTATAGGGAATATGTCCAATTTCACCTGCAAAATTATCTTTTCCGTATAATATTTTATCCTTTATAACAATTCCACACCCAAATCCAGTTCCGATATACAGAACAGCCATCGAGTTAATCCCTTTATATAAAGAATACTCATAGATAGTTGCTGCATTTAAGTCGTTCTCAACTACCACATTGATATTATATTTTTCTTCAATATATCTCTTTATATATAACTCTTTTAGGTCTATATTTGGTGCATTTAATATCACACCATCTCGAACTTGTCCTGCAAATGAGATAGCAATATTTTCTAATCTTTTTTTTAGATTTATTTGAGCTTCAATAAATTCAATCAAATCAACCTTATTGCTTTCTAAAACAATAACCTCATCGTTATCAAAGCAATATTTAAAATGTGTTCCACCAAAATCTATATATAAATTCATTTATACAACTTTAGATACTCTTTTGAAGAATTTTTCCATGAATTATCGACGTTCATATTATGGATAGCTAGTTTTTCAAATCTACTTTTATGTGCATATAAAGAGATAGCTTTTGAGATAGCATGCATATACCAAAATAATGAATGTTCTTTATACACTATCCCTATTCCCACTTTTTTTGAATAATTTTCTTTATCTGTAAAATCAACCACACTATCTTTTAAACCACCTGTATATGCAACAAGAGGAAATGCTCCATATCTCATAGTGATCATCTGATTGAGTCCGCAAGGCTCAAATTTTGAAGGCATCACTAAAAAATCACATGAAGCATAGAGCCTTCTACTATAAGCTTCATCAAAACCAACAGTAATATGGATATTTGGATATTTTCCTATCAAATTAGAAAATATGTGATTATAATAACTCTCGCCACTTCCCAAAATAACAAAATTAATATCTAAATCTTTTATAAGATGCAAGCTTTCAATAATTAAGTTAACACCCTTTTGTTCTGTAAATCGTCCTATAAAAATAAATAACGGCTTATCAGCTCCCTCCAAACCTAACTCTTTTAAAAGTTTTATTTTGTTTTTTGATTTTAACTCATAACTTTTTACATCAAAATTTTGTGCAATATGTGTATCTGTTTTTGGGTCAAATACATCATATCCAAGCCCATTTAAAATCCCCTCTAATTTGTAATTATTTACTTGTAGAGTATCTTCTAAAGTATGCCCAAAAGCACTTGTTTGTATCTCGTTTGCATAACTAGGACTTACTGTTGTTACCTTATCACTGTAAAAAATTCCAGCTTTTAAAAAATTAACATTATCAAAATACTCCAACCTATCATTTTTAAAACACTCATCCCAACTAAGTTCAAGTTCATCTACAACACTTTTAGGAAATATCCCTTGATATGCCATATTATGTATAGTAAAAACAACTTTTTGTGGTAAAAAATATTTTGTTTTTGCCAAAAGTGCCACAAGTGCGCTCTGCCAGTCATTGATATGAATAGCATCAATCTTAAGATTTAGTCGTAGCATAGTTTCAATGATTGCATAAGAAAAAAGTCCAAAACGAAGAGCATTATCTCCAAAATCGCCAAATGAATCGTTATACATCCCATCTCTATCACACAAAATAGGATTGTACAAAAACAATTCAAATCGATTCTCTTTGTTTGCAAATATATCAATCTGATGCCTTACTCCACCTAGCCATATATCAAAACTATTTCCTTGATACTCTATTTCGTATTTAACTCTATCGACAATCCTATAGAGTGGCATAATTGTATAAACAGTAGCTTTTGTTCTTAAATCTTGCGGCAAACTATATGCAACATCGGCTAAACCACCACTTTTTGCATAGGGAAACATTTCACTTGAAGCAAATAAAATATTCATCATTCTCTCCTTAATTTATTAGCAACTTCACTTGGTAACACACTATTGATATATATTCCGCTATCAAGTTCAAATCCAGCGATTCCAGCTAGTCGTGGATAGATATTGATACAAAATCTAAAATACTCTTTAGCTGTTGTTGTACAATTTTCATAAGGATGATTCTTAAAAATCATATTAAACGAAAACTCCCCTAAAGTATTTTTATATTTTGTAAAAATAAGATTCAAAGCGGAAGCTAGATGAACTATTGTAATCTCTTTTAATTCCATAATGGTTGCAATCTTCTCTTTTGCAACAATCTTAACTTCATAAGGAAATTTTGAAGCATAAGGGGCATAACACACAAACGATTCATTCTCAAAAATAAAATTTTTCTCATATTTTTTCTCTTCATATACCAAATCATCCAATAGTGCCCTTTTGAATTGATGGTAATATTCTTTTTGATATCTTATCTCTTCTTCTATATCATTTGGTACAAAAGGGGTTGCAATAATCTGCGAATGTTCATGAGTTTGCGAGGCACCAGCAAGTGAGCCAGAATTTTTAAATAAACTCACATATTGCAATCTTGTATCTTTTTTCAAATTTTTTACTCTATTTTTACAAATAGTCAAATAATCAATAAACTCATCCAGCTCATATTCAAACATCGTTTTTTTATGATTTGGTGTTTCTATAATCACTTCATGTGCTCCAAAACCATTAAAGATATCAAAATAATCATCTTTTTTTCCAATTGATTCGGTATCAATTGATAAAACATTATACAAATTTGGGACAACTCTCGTTTTCCAAGTTGCACTGTCCCCAATTCTTTCAATCTCTGCTGGCGTTAGATACTCATTTCCAACATCAAATGGACAAATATTACTCTCTATATTCTTATCTACTTTGTTTAAAAAATTGTTTGGTCTATGTGCTCTATTAGGTGCAAACAACACCCATTTTTTACTTAATTTACAATATCGAAATTCTGAAGTTTCATCATTTTGAATTGTTGTTTTATGCATAGCACTATTTGATGAACTTGAAAATTCATTTTCAAAAACAATCGGTTGAATAATGTTTTGAGGTATCTCTTTATTCATAAGTGTATAAATATTTGCTAAATGAAGCCGAAATAAATCATCAAATTTTCTTTTTTGAATCGTAAAATGGTCATCATCATACCACCAAAACCAATCGCTTCCAAGTGCTATCATAAATTCATTTTTGATTGCTAGTTGTTTTGCATCATCTAAATCATTGCTATATTGTAAATAATCTTTTTTTGTTTGACACAAAAGTTCCCAAGCTTTATTTTTTTGTCTTTTCCCTATCCAAATATCAAAATTTCCATTTATCCAGCTTCCTGTTGCTATATTTTGTATATCCTTTGGAGCTATAGATAAATTTTCTACTTCACTTGGAAGTATAGTTGTTATAAAGTTTCCATTATTTTGAAATTCACTATAAAGAGTCTCGAAAAATTCTAAACCATTGTTTTTATAATATTCCCAAGCATTTTCACCATCTAAAATAACACTTACAATACAATCTGAACCTTTTTCTCCATTGATTTTTTGAAGCCTTACAATAAAATCTTTTATAGCATCTTTTGAATTTTGTTTGCTATATTCAAAACCAATCAAATCACTTAAAAGTTTATCTCTAAAAAATAAAGTTATATCATTTCTCATATCTTTATAATTTTCATACAAAAGAGTTTTATCTCCACTTTGAAGTGACTTATAAAGTATCTCCTCATCTGTTGCAATCCATGATATTTTATTTTGGCTAAAAAGCTCCAAGGCTTTCAAACTAACCGATCCCTCAGCTGGCCAAAAACCTTTTGGATAAAAACCAAAAGTATCATAAAAATATTCTATTGCATCCTCTACTTGAGTTGTTATACAATCATAAAAATTACAATCAATATTTGGCAAAACCGTATTTTGATTTGCCTCTTTTGCACTTTGTATATCGATTAATATTGGGGCAATTGGATGATAAAAAGGTGTTGTTGAAAGCTCTATTTGCCCTTTTAAAGCAAGTTCTTTATACAAAGGGATAATCTTTCCACAAAATAAAATTAGCTCATCTAACAAATCTATTTTTTGTTTATGGGAAAAATTAGCACCTTGGATCAGTAAACTTTTTACAAGATGATTATTGTTTCTTAAATAATTACCACACCATGAGAGTAAAAACAAAACCTCCGTATCAACTATCTCTTCAAAAGTAAAATCTTGCAAACTCTTATGGGATTTTAAATACTTTATATAAAGTTCATTGTATCGCCAAAGTGGTTTGATAAGATTCTCTTCATTTGATAAAAAAAGATACTCTTCAAGTTTTTCAATCTCTTTATGTTGTAAAAGTTCAACATCTTGTTTGATTATTTCAAGCAACTCATCGTTTGCAGTTTCATCGCTATACGATTTAATCTGCACCAATAAAGATGGTACAAGATTAAATGTTGCTTTTATCCCATCATACTGACTAAGAATATAAGGCATATCGTAGTAGTCTTTTATAGAGTGTAAAAATACCCAAGGCATTTTTGTTTTTTTCGCAACATCATCCCCATAATACGGTTGATGCATATGCCAAATACAATTCAAATAAATCATATTATTCGTTAATCCAAGAGTCTATTTTTGCTTTATAATCATCAAATATTTTATTTGCATTTTCATGGTTTTTTGCTTGAATATAGATATTTAAAAACTCTTGATGTTGATCTGGTATCATTAAAATCCACTCTTTTTCATCAAGCCAAATCTTTACACCATCAGTATGTGATGATTTTTTATTTGCACCATCTTCAAGGAATTTTCTCATCATCTTCCCTTTGTATTCACTAGGACAGGCTACATTTTCACCTCTATAAGCAAATTCAGGTAACTCTTTAATAATTTGACTTAGTTTTCTCCCACTAAAAATCAAACATTCTAAAAATTTAAAACTTGAAAAAACAGCATCGGTGCTTAAACCAAACTCACTAAATGCAAAATGACCATCAGTATTTGCAATCAAATCATACTCTTTAAGCTGTTTTGCTTTAAATCCACCAAACTTTCCTGTTGTTATCTCTAAATTATCATATAAGATATAATCTGGCATCCAAGCTGGGAGGAATATTTTTTTAATCTGATGACAACTATTATTTAAAATTTGAAGCAACACGAGGAGCAAAATATAATCTTTAACCAAATTCCCCTCATCATCAATCACTTGAAATTTTTGCCCATTTGGATAGATTAACACCCCACAATCAAGCCCTAAAGATTGTACAATTTTCCCAACCTCTTGTTGTGATTTTTTGATGATTGATGGGAGTTTTTGAAGCTGTTTATCATCCTCATAAGCATTAAGCATAATAGACTCAATCCCCAAATCATTCACTATTTTTGGATAGATTTTTGAAGTTGATCCAAACATCAAATCAGCCGCAATTTTTATCTCTTTATTTTTGAAAAGATTTTTATTTGTTTTCTCTTTTACTGCTTCTATATAAAGCTCAGTTGCATCCAAATCTTCAAAAATCTCCCCTATCTCATTAAATCTTACCCTTCTAAAGTTTTCTCTAAAGAAAATTCTTTCAATATTTTTTGCCAAATTTGTATCAATCAATAAAGCTTCATTTGTATAAAAAATGATCTCTGTTTCTTCTTGATTTCTTACAGATTGTCTTATATGCACCCCAGCAACTACATCATCTTTGTGTGCAAGGTTATATCTCATAACAACAGAAGGGACACTAAAAATATCAAGTACATTGATACCACTTGAAAGCATTCCACTCAAAAATGATCGTTTTAACATTCGTGAACTTTTGTGATAATCATGAGAGAGATACATTTTACTTCCAGCTGGCAAAATAGAACCAAAAGACTCAGCAAGCTTTACCGCTAACTCACAAGAAAGTTCAATATTTACACGACCAACAACCGTCCCTGATTCAAAGATAGAAGCTTTATATTTATCCCCCCAAATTACATTATTGCTAATAACTGCATCCTCTTCTATAGTTTTATTTGGCCAAACCATAACATCTTTTAAAAAGGATACCCCTTTATCGATGGTGCATCTTTCAGCAAGAATCACACCCTCTTTTGCTTTTACTTTTTTATCTATTTTTATATCGTTACATAAAACAGCATTATAAATTTTTGATTTTTCACCAATACTGTCTCTATTCCAAATAATCGTATTTTCTAACTTCACACTTTCATCAATAAAACAATTTTCTCCAATTGCAACATTTGTAAATTCGCAATTTCCTTTAATATGACTATTTTTACCGACGACCACTATCCCTTTAATACTTGTACTCGGTTCAATTGAAGCACCATCTTCAAGATATAAAATCCCTTCTGGATAATTTATTTTTTCCCCTTTGATAGGAAGTGTAATCGTTTTATCAAAAATGTCTCCATAGACTTCACGATAACTTTCAGGATTTCCAACATCTCTCCAATACCCTTCAATCAGACATCCCCAAAGTGTTACATCATTTTTCATCAAAGTTGGAAATAAATCTTTTGCAAAATCAAAGTTTTCCCCATCTGGAATATAACTCATAATCTCTGGCTCAATAATATAGATACCTGTATTAATTGTATCGCTAAACACCTCTCCCCAACTCGGTTTTTCTAAAAATTTTTGAATTTTTCCATCTTCTGAAGCAATAACTACACCAAATTGTAAAGGATTTTCTACAGGTGTGAGAGCTATCGTAAGTTTTGATTGTTTCTCTTTATGAAATTTATAAATTGTTTTAAAATCAAAATCGGTAACCAAATCCCCACTTACTATAATAAAAGTTTCATCTAAAAAATCTCGAGCAAATCCAACAGCTCCAGCGGTACCATAATCATCATCAGGTAAAACATATGAAATATTAACACCAAAATCTTTTCCATCTTTAAAATAATCTTTGATAACATCTGGCATAAAATATAACAAAATAGCTATATCTTTAACTCCCAAATCATCTCTAAGTTTTATGATGATATGTTCCATCATGGGTCTATTTAAAATTGGTAACATAGGTTTTGGAATACTATTGGTTAAAGGCTGTATTCTTGTACCAAATCCCCCCGCTAATACTATTGCTTTCATGTATTTCCTTTTTTATATTAATTTTACCACTAAAATTATGACACCATTTTACTTGATATCTAATTGTAAATCATAATGTAATCGAATTACAGTAAGATTACGAAAGTAAAATATGAGGAAAAATAAATGAATACAACAAAACTACTCTTTGGAATCCATTGTCATCAACCAATTGATAATTTTGACCATGTTGTCTACGAAGCGATTGTAAAATCTTACAAACCTTTTTTTGAAACTTTAGAAAAATTTCCAACTTTTAAATGTTCTGTCCATTTTAGTGGTTGGCTTTTGGAATTTATCAAAAAAAATGATGATGAACTTTTTTCACTTATGAAAAAACTCTCTCAACAAATTGAATTTTTCAGTGGTGGTTTTTATGAGCCTATCTTAGCTTCCATCCCATCAATTGATAGAATCGCCCAAATACAAAAGCTGAGTAGTTTTATCAAAGAAAACTTCAATCAAACTCCAAAAGGGCTTTGGCTTACTGAGAGAGTTTGGGATGATTCAATTATCACCGATTTAGTCCACTGTGGGATAGAGTATGTTATTGTAGATGATTATCATCTCCTCTCAAATGGAACAACAAATAATCTTAAAGGGTATTATCTCACAGAAAATAACTCCAACACTATTGCCGTTTTCCCTATCAGTAAAGATTTACGATATGCCATTCCATTTTCTAGCATTGAACAAATCAAAGAACAACTCCAATCTTTTAATGGTAAAGATGGCTCAAACGGTGCTATTATCTTTGATGATGGGGAAAAATTTGGAATCTGGCCAAAAACATATGAGTTGTGTTATGAGCATGGTTGGCTTGAAGATTTTTTTAACCTCACCACCACAAATGAATTGATACAAACACAAACATATAAAGAGTTTTACGAATCAAACAAACCTCTTTGTTTAGTCTATCTCAAAACAGTCTCGTATGAAGAGATGGGGCATTGGTCAAATTTAGATAGAAGTTATCACTATAGTCAAAGTGGGATTTGGAAAAACTTTTTTATCAAATATCAAGAAAGCAATTGGATACATAAAAGGGTTTTAGAACTTTCCAAAAATAAGATAGATAACCCGATTTATCTTGATTGTTTATACAAAGCACAGTGTAATGATGTCCTTTGGCATGGAGTATTTGGTGGGATTTATTTGCCAAACTTACGAGACAATGCTTATAGATATATCATCGAATGTGAAAAGATGCAACCGCTAGAACCACTTTGTATTTACGATATAGATTTTGATGGATATGAAGAGTATAAATTATCAAGTGAAGATTTGGTAGTAATAATAAAGCCAAATCTTGGAGCTAGTATCGTAGAACTTGATATCAAAGATAAAAACTTCAACCTTTTAAATACCCTTACTAGAAGAGATGAAGAGTATCACAAAAATATCAAAAAAGAGGCATCAGTAGCAACAAATGAAATCTCAACTATCCACGACAATCAACTTACAATGGATGAAAATGTAGAGATAGTTTATGATTCTTATTTAAAAAAAGCATCTATAAATTCCCTTTTTGATGATTCACTTGAATGTAATGAACTTATCAATTTTGGTGATGCCTTATTTTTACCAATAGAACTTAAAAAACCTTTATTTAAGCATACTTTTAATCTTATAGGAACAGTTGGAACACTCCAAAAAGAGTATTTTTTAGAAGATAATAGTTTAAAAACAAATATCATTTTAGAAACAAAAGTACAAAAGCAAATGAGATTTGTAGATGAGTGGAATCTCCATTTTGCTATTTATGATATTTTAGAAATCAACGGAAATCTTTTGGAAGATAACACAACACTTATTTCAGATAGATTAGAGATATTTGACCCTTATCTTGGTAAAAAAATCATATTTGATTTAGGATCTGAGAGGGAAATTTTTATACAAAAAAACTTTACCGTAAGTCAAAGTGAATCTGGGCTTGATTTAACAACACAGCATCTCTCTTTCCAATTTGTAACCAATTTTAGTCATACTCTTCATTACACAATAATATTTAAAATCGAAGAGGTACAATGAAAAAAGTAGTAATAATTGGTGGTGGTTTTGCTGGAATCTATGCACTTAGAGAATTAACCAAACAAAATGATATTAAAATCACAATTATAGATAAACACCCTTATCACAATCTCCAACCAGAAGTGTATGACCTTATAGCAAATAAATCAAATATTTCAGATGTGACGATTGATTTACCAAGTCTTTGTGCTGGTTTGGATCACTCTTATTTAGAATTTAAAAATCTTAGGGTTACCTCCATTGATTTTCAAACTCAAAATATTTTCACTCAAGAAAAAGAGATAATCTCTTATGATTATTTAATCTTAGCAATGGGCACAAGAACACTTTTTCCTAACTCAATTGATGGATTAAATAACACAGATGATATAAAAAAACTTCATAAAGCACTCTTTTTTAAACAAAGTTTTGAAACACAACTTTTCAATAAAGTAAGTGATGAAGCAAAAAAATGTGATAAAACACATATTGTTGTCGTTGGTGCGGGGCTTAGTGGAGTGGAGATTGCAGCTGAGATGGCGAACTATGCACAACATTTTTTTGAAAGGGGAAATTTTATTTGTGAAAATCTCAAAATCTCCCTTATTAGTTCAGGAGATACAATCTTAAGTGGATTTCATCCTAAAATTATCCAGATGTCAAACGATAGGCTCAAAAGTTTAAAAATCAATATTATTACCAATGCAAAAATGATAAGTTGTGATAAGAATTTTGTCTATTTAAGTAATGGAACACATATTAGATACTCTTTTGTTATTTTTGCTGGGGGAATTGAAGCTTCAAATCTTTCTACAAAACTGCAACTTTCAAAAAATAAAAAAAATCAAATTATTGTGAATGAATTTTTACAAACAAAAGAGTATCAAAATGTTTTTGCTATAGGAGATATTGCCCAAATTAAAAACAAAGAGGGAATCATTATGCCTGCAAATGTTACTGTTGCAAAAATAAGTGCAAAATATGCGGCAAAAAATATTATAAATAGTATAAACAACAAAGAATTGAAAGTTTGTAATCCAAAACTTGAAGGCACTCTCATTGCACTCGGAGGAAAATATGCTGTTTGTGACCTCTATGGAATAGTACAAGTAAAAGGTTTTATAGGGTATTTGATAAAACAATTTGTCTTTTTACGATATAAACTCCCACTATTACAAATCATTAAAAATGGGCATAAAAAACTAACTATGTAATCGTTAAGAAAGCCAAGGAAGATTATAATAACCAAAATAGAATTTACAAAGGATAGAAAATGGCATTAAAAGTAGCAATCAACGGAACAGGTAGAATTGGTTTAATAGTGACAAAAATAGTAATGAGCCGAGATGACTTAGAGCTTGTTGCAATTAACTCAACTGCTTCAATGGATATGTTGGTATATCTACTCAAATATGACTCAGTTCATACAGGGGTAGATGCTAAAATTGTTGATGGGGAAACTATCTCAATCAATGGTAAAAATATCAAAGTTTTTAGTAAAAGAGACCCAAAAGAGATCGACTTTGGTGGATGTGGTGCAAAAGTTGTTATTGAGTGTACAGGTGCATTTTTAACTACTGAGTCTTGCCAAGGACATTTACGAAATGGTGTAGAAAAGGTTGTTATGTCAGCTCCTGCGAAAGATGATACACCAACTTATGTTTTAAATATCAACACTGATAGTTACAATAACGAAGCGATTATCTCAAATGCGAGTTGTACAACAAACTGTTTAGCTCCTATTTGTAAAGTTTTGGATGATACTTTTGGGATAGAAAATGGTCTTATGACAACTATCCACTCTTATACAAACGACCAAAATATCTTAGATGTCAAACACAAAGCTGATTTTAGAAGAGCAAGAGCGGCAGCAGTCAATATGATACCAACAACAACGGGAGCGGCAAAAGCTATCGGACTTGTTATGCCACAACTGAGAGGCAAACTCAATGGATATGCTATGAGGGTTCCTACTGTTGATGTATCAGTTGTTGATTTGACTGTAAACTTGAAAAAAGAGGTTACAAAAGAGCAAATCAATGAAGCAATAGCAAGTGCAAGTGAAGGAACTTTTAAAGGTTTGATTGAAATTGATACAGATAAAAGAGTTTCAAGTGACTTTATCGGAAGTACTTATAGTGCTACATTTATACCTGATATGACAAGTGTAGTTGAGGGGACAACAGTGAAAGTTTTAGCTTGGTATGACAATGAATGGGGATACAGTTCAAGACTTGTAGATATGGTGACATTTGTAGGAAATAAGTAATGCTTTCGTTTGATACAAAATTTGAGCCAAAAATTGGGAAAAAAGGGAAAGAGTTTATTGAAAATTCTTTTATAAAATTAAAAAAAGAGAAAGATAGTAAAAGTGTTGGCTACTACACACTTCCAAATACTACAACTGCTTTATTTGAAGAGATAGAAACTTACATACAAAATAATGAAGATTTACAAAACAATCGTATCAGAAATGTAGCTGTTATAGGGATTGGTGGTTCTAGTTTAGGGACAAAAGCGATAGATTCTATTTTAAGATTTAAAAATCATTCAGATATAAACTTACTTTTTTTAGAAAATGGTGACCCTATCAATATCAATCAGAATTTAAAAAATATCTCCAAAGACGACACTATTTTTATTGTGATAAGTAAATCTGGAACAACAATAGAAACAACCTCTATTTTTAAATATATACTTGATAGATTTGAGATAGATTTGAATTCAAATGATGTCTCTAAACTTATTGCAATCACAGATGAGGATTCTCCCCTTTGGCAATTTGCGACTAAATACACTATTCCAAAATTTTCAATCCCAAAAAATGTAGGTGGGAGATTTTCAGTTCTAAGTGCTGTTGGTCTTGTTCCGTTAGCGATTGTTGGATATGATATAAAAGCAATTATAGCTGGTGCCTTACAATTTGAAGAGGAGTTTTTTGCAAAAAAACACAATCACCTCCTTACAAAAGCCTATTATTACTATAAAAAGGGGAAAGATAAACCTATCAATGTACTCTTTTCTTATGCAAGTTCATTTTCTTATTTTAACCAATGGTATGTACAACTTTGGGGTGAAAGTTTAGGTAAATTTAACAAAATACATAAAAAAGTGGGACTTACTCCGATTGGACTTGTAGGAAGTGTTGACCAACATTCATTCTTACAACTTGTGATGCAAGGTCCTGAAGATAAAACGGTTACTTTTATAAAAATAAACGATTTTGAAACAGATATGAAAATACCAGATATTAGACTCGAGAGTATCACTGGGGTAAACTTTATCAACAATCATACTTTTGGAGAGCTTATCAATGCTCAGTGTTTAGCGACTTTAGAGAGTGTAAGTGAAGCTGGGATTCCAGTAGATTTAATAACTGTAAATAATTTGAGCGAAGCTAATTTAGGATGTTTAATATATTATTATGAACTATTAACTTCTTGCGTTGGTGTGATGTTTGATATCAACACTTATGATCAACCAGGTGTTGAATTTGGAAAGAAAAAGTTAGTGAAAAAATTTGTTAAAGAGGCTTAAAATTATGGGTATAGCGATACTGACTTCAGGTGGAGATTGTGCAGGAATGAATCCTGCTATTAAACAATTTGTTGATTATTGTTACATAAAAGGGGTGCAACCCTATTTAATCTTTGATGGTTTAGAAGGGTTAATTGATGGAGATATCAAAAAAGCAACCCACAGTGATGTCGCTGGTATCTTACATGAGGGGGGAACGATGCTTCGTTCTTCTCGTTCAAAACGATTTTTTGAATATAGCTACAGAAAACAAGCTTATGAAAACTTACTCGCACATGGGATTACAAAATTAATCATACTTGGTGGTGATGGCTCTTTTAGAGCACTTAAACAATTTTATCATGACTTTGGGGTTGAATTTATAGGGATTCCTGCGACTATCGACAATGATATTTTTGGGACAGATTATTGTTTGGGAGTTGATACCTCTTTAAATATCATACGAAGTGCAACTGATGCAATAAGAGACACTTCGGCTTCTTTTAGAAGGGGTTGTGTCATCGAAACAATGGGTAGAGATTGTGGCTATTTGGCACTTGTTTCAGCACTTACTTGTGGGGCAGAGGTGTGTGTTATCCCTGAAATTACACTAAATTTAGAAACGCTCGCAAAAAAACTTAAAAATCAGCTCTTTTTGGGGAGAAAATATATTGTAGTGATTGTAGCAGAAGGGACAAAAAAAACTCAAGAACTTGTTGATTGGCTCGAACACGATGTTGGGATTGAAACGAGAGCAACTATTTTAGGGCATATCCAAAGAGGTGGAAATCCAACTGTTCATGATAGACTTATGGCTGTTGAATTTGTCACATTTGCTATCGATAAAATTTTAGAGCAAGATACAAATGAAGGATTGGTAATAGTCTATAAAGACGCAAAATTCGATTTCGTAACAATAGATTATGTAAATAGCCAAAAATATACAATAAAACAAAACTTACTTGATATGGCAAAAGGTATGACTCAATAATATGAAAAAACAAATATTAATCAATCTATACAACGAACTAACAAATTTAAAAAGTGAATTATTAGCACACTCTATGGGTGATAATTTCAATCAAAATCAAAGTATCCAAAACCTAAAAGCGTATATTTATCTTCGTTCAAAAGATATCACAACACTTCAAGAAGAGTTAACGAATATTGGGCTTTCTTCACTTGGAAGGTCACAAAGTTGTATTATAAGTTCTATAAATCACGATTTAATTATCCTTAGTGCATTGTTAGGATTGGATACCACTCAATTAGAGATAGAGGATATATTTTTAAACTTTAAACAATCTCAAGAGATAATGAGGGAAAAAGCAACTGTTTTTGGTAAAACTGATAGTTCTTTTAAAACAAAAGTTATGGTTACTTTACCTAGTCTTGATAAAGATACTCCATCGTTGATAAAAGAACTTATATCAGCTGGCACATCTATTCTAAGGATCAATACAGCCCATGATAATTTTTATGCTTGGAAAGAGATGGCTTCAATCATTAAAAAAGAAAATAGTTTACAACAAAAAGATACAAAAATATATGTAGATTTAGCAGGACCAAAAAATAGAACAGGGAAAATTATCAAACATATTCAGCCTTTTAAAATAGGTTCAATAGATGGAAAAAAAGTTGAGATAGTTCCTAAAATTTTAAATAATGTTCAAACAAAACCTCAAACCAACGATAATCAATACGCAACTTTAGTTGTTGATGATACTTTTTATGCGAATGCTTATAAGTCGAAATCAATTCTAATAAAAGATATACATAGAGGGAAAAAACAATCTTTTAAGCTCATGATAGAGAACGAAAGATTATTTGCAATAGTGGATAAAAAGATTTTGATTTTGCCAGATACAACAGTCAAAATAAAAAAACATGATAAAATTTTTAAATCTAACCTCTATGATTTTGAACTACAACCTGAAATTATTAAACTTTTTAGAGAAGATAAAATTATAATTACTCCAATTGAAATTGAAGGTTGTGGAAACTATGAATATGAAAAAAATATCTATTCAGCAATTATCAATTGTAGTAATAAAGAGATTTTTGATTATGTACAAATAGGTGATGTTATCTTTATAGACGATGGGAAAATAGGATGTGAAGTCACCAATCATCTCTCAATAGGCTTGGAATGTAAGATTTTCTTAGCAAAAGAAAATGGAACTGTTCTTAAAGAAGAAAAAGGGATAAATTTTCCAAATACAGATTTAAAAATCAGTGCAATCACTCAAATTGATGAGAAAAACTTTGAAGATATTGTTCAGTTTGCGGATATTATAGGTATCTCTTTTGCTCAAACTAAAGAGGATATTAAAAAACTTCAAAATATGCTTCAAGCTAAAAACAAAAGTGATATTACAATTGTTCCAAAAATTGAGACAAAATTGGCACTTCAAAATCTTCCTGAAATATTGGAACAACTTTTAGAGAGTAAAAACTATGCACTTATGATTGCACGAGGTGATTTGGCGATAGAGGTTGAGTTTGATAATCTTCCTTATATTCAAGAAGAGATTTTCAATATTTGTGAAGCAGCTCATGTCCCTGTCATCTATGCAACACAAATCCTAGAAGGGAAAATGAAAAATAATCTTCCTAGTCGAGCTGAAGTGATAGATGCAGCAAATGCTCAAAGAGCTGATTGTGTAATGCTCAATAAAGGTCCTTTTGTTGTTGATACAGTGATTTCTATTAAAAAAATTTTACGACAAGTACATACACTCTTTCAAAAAAATAGACAACTTTTGAGTGTCTGTATGCTATGGCAAAATAAAGAGTAAATGTTCGCATTTCTAGTTTTTTAATGCTTGTAATATAAATCACTTGTTTGTATCATTAAAATTAAGTACTCTAATTGGTATAATCACATCACTTGATTAATTTTGTATTGATAATACATAAAAGGAAAAGATTTTGAAGATAGTGATTTTAGATAGAGCAACACTAGGATTTGATATAGATGTATCTATTTTTGAAAAATATGGAGAGGTGATATCTTATGAGATAACAAAAAAAGAGGATACTAAGCAAAGAATACAAAAGGCTGATATTATCCTTACAAACAAAGTGATTCTTGGTAAAGATGAGCTTGAAAACTCCACTGCAAAACTTATTTGTATCACAGCAACTGGAATGAATAATGTTGATTTAGCCTATGCAAAAGAAAAAAATATTGTGGTAAAAAATGTAGCAGGATATTCAACTTCAAGTGTAGTACAAGTTGCATTTTCGATGATTTTTCATTTTGTTTCTAAACTTAATTATTATAAATCGTATGTAGATAATGGAAATTGGGAAAAATCACCCATTTTTACACATCTAGATATTCCATTTTTTGAACTAGATAAAAAAAGAGTTGGGGTTATAGGTCTTGGTGAGATTGGACAAAATTTTGCAAAAAAAGCTAAAGCTTTTGACTGTGAGGTAGTGTACTACTCAACAAGTGGACAAAACACAAATAATGAGTACAAAAGAGTGGAGCTTGATGAACTTTTAAGTACAAGTGATATCATCTCTATCCATTCCCCTTTAAATGAAAATACTAAAAATTTATTGCACTACGAAAATATGAGTGGTATCAAAGCAGGTGCAATTTTACTTAATCTTGGACGAGGTGGCATCATAAATGAAGCAGATTTAGCAAAAATTATAGATGAGAAAGATATCTATTGTGGTATTGATGTTGTATCGGTTGAACCAATAGAAAAAAGCAATCCCCTCCTTCAAGTAAAAAATAAAGAGAGGCTTTTACTTACACCTCATATTGGTTGGACAAGTATTGAAGCAAGAACAAGACTTGTGGAAAAAGTAGCTTTTAATATAGAAGAGTTTCTTCTAAAAAATATCTGATTGTATTTTAAAAATTCAAAAGTAGTGAGTTTATCACTACTTCCCTCCTACTTTTTAGAGTTTAAATTTTCCTTTTAACTTCATAAAAATAATAATTGTTTTGTATTGAACAAAAGCAAAAGGGATCATAAAAAGGAAATAAACAACAGAGTATTTATCAATTATTCCATTTGCAACCAATCCAAAGTTGATAAAAAACATCCCAAAAACCATAAATGCAACCCCAGGACAAATAAGAGCAAAACTGACAGGTGATTTCTCATCTCCATCTATAAATGTCTCAAAATAACCAATATCTTTCATAACTTTATACCCAAGAAGTCCAAAAATAATCTGTAAAGAAAGAACTAAACTTGTCAATGCAAATAAAGAAGCATTTGGAAGTTTTTGGTCAAAATTGTGGTCAAGTCCAAATGATATTCTTATCATAGTGATTCCTAGAAGTGTCAAGATTGGTATCACAATCCAAAGTGATGGACTAGCCTCTTTTGATACTCCATGCTCAAACATATTTTTAAATCCTAAAATAAGTTTGATGACTAAAAGTAAAATCGCAATTGCAGAAAAAAAGATAGCACCAAAAATTCCAATAGCATTAACAGCTGTGATGTGGCTCATCGCACCAGGAGCAGCAAATCCAACTGCTATCATAGAAAATGCAAAAATAGAGATCATTTGAGAAAGATTATTGTTTTTAGTAAAATCAAAGTCCCCTTTTTGCAACAATCGTGAAAAGTATTCCATAAAATATTTGATAGCAAAATAACCTGTAGCTGCAAATCCAATAAGTGCAAAAGGGAACATAAACTCTATAACACTCCAAAGATTAGCGACAAAAAGTGCACCCAAAACAAAAAAAACATTGATAGTCATCGCAAACGTAAGTGGCAATGCCATCAATGTTACCTCAGCATTTGAGTTTTTTAGAGTTTCAAAAGCTTCTGTTTCTTTAAATGCTTTGTATTGCTTCATATTCCATAACAATAATTTAAAATGAAATATCGCAAAACCAACGATAAAAACAATTGCAAAAGCACTCACAAAAGAAAGCCAAGTACCCTTTAAAAGAACAGGGTAAACAAAATCAAAAGTTGCCATTGGTACATTTGGATGGGGTACCAAAAACATTAAGTAGATAAAAAACGAAACAGACAATCCCCCCGCACCAAGGGCAGAAAGAAAATAGATTGGTGTGTAGTTTTCTTTGAGCATATATATTCCTAAAAGTAAATTTTTTGCGGATTATAGAAAATAACTCTTAAAAAATGCTCAATAAAATCAACGAGATAGCTTCATTTAATTTTATTTCAAAAAGTCTTTATTCTGATACAAAAAATTTTTACCAAGGTCCTTGAAATCGAGTAGGTTTATGCTCACATTTTTTAATATGTTTTGTTATTCTCCCCTGAACTCTTTGTCTCCATCTCTTGTAAGCTTTTTTAGTTATAAGCTCTCTCATTTTATTTTTGAGTTGATTTTCAGTAAGACCATATTGAGAAAAAATAATATCAAAAGGGAGTCTATCTTGCCAAGCCATTTCAATAAGACGATTTTTGTCAAATTCTTGAAATTCAAGAACTTTTTTCGTCTTTTGCCTAAGTGTAGATTTTTCAGTTATTGTTTGATTATTCGATAATAAAATCTTGAAGATTTGTTTTCCCATAATAAATATCCCCGTTTGAATCTTTTATTTTTTTAGCAACAAATGCCATAAGTATTTTCACACCTTGTGTCTTTTCTGGGTCTGTAAGAGGTAAAAGCCTTACGGTGACAGCGTCACCTTTACTTGAAAGTTGGATAAAAAAGTTTTGGGTTTTACCATTTTCTATAACAATACTTTCAATTAAAGCACTATTTTCTTTACGATTAATATATTTATCTGTGATTTTCAATATTCCATTTGATAATTTTTCAATTATTGGCTCAATTACTTCAAAACACTCTCTCACATTTTTTGCTTTTTCTAGTACGATATGTGGCATT
>RRZU011262889.1_pt1 | contig 25282 bp, 19 predicted proteins | sample 2165561 | NCBI WGS metagenome assembly RRZU01 (sample SAMN10456909, study PRJNA506462) | wastewater metagenome | isolation source: wastewater sludge | place: USA: Moscow, Idaho | reverse complement strand
TTGTGCCCGTCTAATGGGCCTTAGTGGTAGCAGAAATTCCACTTAAGGGCTTGTCCAAATTTTCGGCACCTCTTCTCTGATGTCCAGTTTTTTTTATTTTCCCTCTTATCATAAACATCACCAAACAAAATTAAAAAAAATAACTTCAACAAAATCAGTAAGTTTTACGGTAAATTGTATAAAAAAAAAAGCTCCCCCCGCTTTTATTGCGAGGAAGAGCTTTCTATAAAGTAATTCGTAACGGCGAATAAACGTTTTTTACATCATGCCGCCCATGCCACCCATGCCACCCATACCGCCCATGCCGCCAGGAGGCATGCCAGCACCACCTTTGTCATCTGCAGGGATGTCGGCAATCATGCACTCTGTGGTCAATAAAAGACCTGAAACAGAAGCCGCATTCTGCAAAGCTGAACGAGTTACCTTGGCAGGGTCAATGACACCCGCTTCGATAAGATCACCATAAGTCTCGGATGCTGCGTTAAACCCTTGAGGGCCAGCAAGTCCTTTAACATGCTCAACAATGACAGAACCTTCACAACCTGCGTTGGTGGCGATCTGACGAATCGGTTCTTCCAAAGCGCGACGAATGATATTGATACCCAAAACTTGCTCGCCTTCAAGTTTAAGCGTGTCAAGAACCTTCAGGCAACGCAGGTACGCAACGCCGCCACCAGGAACAACGCCCTCTTCAACTGCAGCGCGAGTTGCATTTAAAGCATCTTCAACGCGGGCCTTCTTTTCTTTCATCTCCACTTCCGTGGCCGCACCGACATTAATAACCGCAACTCCACCAATCAGTTTTGCCAAACGTTCCTGCAACTTCTCACGGTCATAGTCAGAAGTTGTATCTTCTATCTGTGCCCGAATCTGTTTGACACGCGCTGAAAGTTTATCCTTATCGCCAGCACCATCAATAATTGTTGTATTGTCTTTATCAATAACAACACGTTTTGCTGTTCCCAGATCATTTATGGTTATATTCTCGAGTTTGATACCCAAGTCTTCAGTGATAACCTGGCCACCGGTAAGAATTGCTATATCTTCAAGCATTGCTTTCCGACGATCTCCAAACCCAGGAGCCTTCACGGCTGCAATTTGCAAAGTCCCGCGCAGTTTATTCACAACCAGTGTTGCCAATGCCTCGCCATCAACATCCTCTGCAATAATAACAAGAGGTTTGCCCATCTTCGCAACTGCTTCCAAAATGGGAAGCAGGTCTTTCATGCTCGAGATCTTTTTCTCATTAATGAGAATAAGAGGCTCATCCATGCTGACCTCCATGCGCTCCGGATCTGTGACAAAATACGGCGACAGGTAACCTCGATCAAACTGCATACCCTCAACTACATCCAGAGATGTCTCCATGGACTTTGCTTCTTCAACAGTGATGACACCCTCTTTACCAACTTTATCCATAGCCTCGGCGATGATGTTACCGATTGTCTCATCGTTATTAGCCGAAATGGTTCCGACCTGGGCAATTTCTTTCTGCTCCTTGGTCGGACTGGCAATTTTTTTCAACTCTGCAACTACAGCAGCAACGCTCGCATCTATACCACGTTTAATATCCATGGGATTGGATCCAGCGGCAACCAGCTTAGTCCCTTCCCTAAAGATGGCCTGGGCCAAAACAGTTGCTGTTGTGGTACCGTCACCTGCAACATCTGAGGTCTTGGAAGCAACTTCCTTGACCATTTGGGCACCCATATTTTCGAACTTGTCTTCAAGCTCAATCTCTTTGGCTACAGTCACACCGTCTTTGGTGATAACAGGCGCACCAAAAGATTTTTCGATTAGCACATTTCTCCCCTTAGGACCAAGGGTCACTTTCACTGCATTGGCAAGGGTATTGACCCCGTTCAGCATTTTTTCCCGTGCCTTAGCGCCATATTTTAATTCTTTTGATGCCATAATATAGTTCTCCTTTTTCGGATCGCGTATTCGTTTTATTTATGCCTGCACAACGCCCAGGATATCATCCTCGCGCATAATCAGATAATCCTCTCCGTCCAATTTCACATCAGTTCCACCATATTTGGAGAAAAGAACTCTATCACCAACAGCAACATTTAAGGCAACTCGCTCACCGGCGTCATTGAGTTTACCTGGCCCCACAGCCACAATTTCACCCTCGGCGGGCTTTTCCTTGGCAGAATCAGGAATAATAATCCCTCCTGCCGTTTTCTCCTCGCCTTCGAGTCTTTTAACCAGAATTCGATCATTTAATGGACGAATCTTCATGTTGTCTCCTTGTACATAAATCAGTTTCTCAGTGTTCTCTAACGATGACACGCTACCACTATCTTCATGATGCACCTTCAGGTAGCATGCCGCTTTTTTCTTAGTCAGGCGACAAAGTAGTCTTCGTTGATTAAAAATCAAGGGGGAATTCAAGAAAAAAAATCCATGCCAGCTTGCCTTTGCGCGCCGGGCATGGATAGAGGGGGCAATCAAGGGAGCAAATAAATTTATGCGACCGGCACCATCCAATGAAATTCATCCACCTGCCGACCAAACTGAATATCCTGCAATTCCTTATAAAGACGCTTAGCAATGTCTCCAGCCACACCATTATTAATTTTAAAGATCTGACCTTTATAATTCAATTCACCAATGGGCGAAATAACCGCAGCTGTGCCCGTACCAAAGCTTTCCTGCAGACGGTTTTCTTTCATAGCACCTAAGATCTCTTCAATCGTGATCGCCCGTTCTTTCACTGGATAGCCCCAGCTTTTTGCCAATCGAAGAACCGAATCTCTGGTGATGCCAGGCAGGATAGATCCTTGTAGTTTGGGAGTAATAAGTTCGCCATCCAGGACAAAAAAGATATTTGAAGTGCCAACTTCTTCCACATACCGCCGCTCAACGCCATCCAACCAAAGCACTTGGGAGTAGCCCTTTTTCTTTGCCTCTTCTTGGGCCCGCACGCTGGCAGCATAGTTGGCCGCTGTCTTGGCTTCGCCGACGCCACCCGGAACGGCACGCACATAGGTATCTTCTACATAAATTTTTGTCGGACTGAACCCTTCCTTGTAGTAGGCCCCCACAGGGCAGCAGATAATAAAAAAGAGATATTCCTTTGCCGGGCGCAGCCCAATAACCGGTTCACTTGCCACCATGGTAGGTCGGATGTAAAGGCTTGCCCCATCAGCCCTGGGAACCCAGTCGCGGTCAAGGTAGACAAGTGCCTTCAACGCCTTCAGGGCCGCTTTTTCCGGCAAGGGTGGCATACAGATCCGCAAGGCAGATTTAGTCATGCGCTTAAAGTTTTCTTCAGGCCGGAAAAGAAAGAGGGAATCATCTTTTCCCCTGTAAGCCTTCATTCCCTCAAAAACAGCCTGACCATAGTGGAAAACCATGGCCGCCGGCATAATGGAAAAAGGGCCATACGGCTCTATACGCGCATCACACCAGCCCTTTTCCTTTGTCCAGCGCATTGTAAACATGTGGTCGGTAAAATTCTGACCAAATTCAAGGTGGGTTTCATCTGGTTTTTTGCCTCGTTTTTCATCAGCAATCTTGCACACGGTGACATCAAGTTCTTGATTGAGCATTGTCTTGCATCCTTCCTCTTATTCAAAAAATATTTTAAGGCTCTACCTGTCAGTATCAGCTCATTTTTTGCAGTATTACCCTTGGAATGATAGGCTTGTCCATCATTTTATAGGTCTTTTTCCATGCCATTTGGGCCACAGGAACTGAACTTATCCTCTCTTTTTCTTTATAAAAACAAGTGCAACAAGAAAAAAGGAGAGAAAAAAGCAAAACGGGCCAAAATGGTAGCCAAAGCGTGTAAAAAAACTTTTTGAATTCAGCAAATAAACTGTTTTAGCAACAGTCCCCTCGGTAAAGAGCATAGTCTTCCCTGTTATATGACCCAGGGGATCAACAAAACCGCTGATACCGGTGTTTGCAGATCGCACCAAAAAACGGCGATTTTCAATTGCCCGCAAAACAGCCATGGAAAGAGATTGTTCTGCGGCACTTGACCTGCCAAACCAGGCATCATTTGTTAAATTAACAAGGGCATTTGCCCCATGGTAGACTGAATCACGGGCAATAACTGGGAAAATTGACTCATAGCAAATAAGAACTCCCAAACGTAGATCCCCCGCGCTCATTGGGCCGCTCTCCTGCCCAGGTGTAAAATCACCCACATTTTCGACAAGGGGTTCTAAGAATGGCAGGAATTGTCTTAATGGGACGTATTCGCCAAATGGGACAAGATGCTGCTTTGCATGGCTCGCAGTAACTTTACCACTTGGCCCAAACAGTAACGCGCCATTAAAGTACTGCACCTCATTTGTGCCATCTGACCTATCTATATTGTAGAGCGGTGCACCCGTCAGCAAAGACGCCTGTGTTTCAGCAGCAAACCGACTTATTGCCTGCACAAGTGGGTCTTGTTGGGGATAAAAAGGCAGCGCAGTTTCTGGCCAAACAAGCATGGTAGGTTTTTCAGCAAGGGCTTGTTGAGAAAGGCGAAGGTACTTGGCAACTGTCTCCTCTTTCATGTCCTCAGACCACTTGACTGCCTGGTCGACATTACCCTGCACAACCGCAATCTTTGCCTGCGGCGCGTTTTGCAACTCCGCCTCAACAAGGGGTGCTCGCCAGTGCGGATAAACAAAAAAAATAACGAGCACAAATGCTGCCCCAGAGCCAAGAATCAACAAATGAGCGCGGCGCCTTTGCACCTGAGCCCTAAGAAGAAAACACGAACTGATGAGGACATTTGTTAAAATGAGGCTAAAGGTGAGGAGATGATGCCCCCCCAAATCGGCTGCTAAAAGAAGGGTAGGTTTAGCATAAAGGCCATAGCCCAGATCCATCCAAGGAAAGCCGGTCAATAAAAAACCTCGCAGATAATCAAGAGATACCCACATGACAGGCGCTGCCAGCATCAGTAAAAAAAGCGTGCAGGGAGAATAAGATCCGTTCGCGCAGGTAAAACGACGACAGATAGCGGCGAAAAGTGCGCAAAAAAAGGACATGTAAATAGACATATACCCCGCAACAAGCAAAAGGGCAGAAACGCTTAACCAAACGGAAATCTCGCCATAGACAACAAGGACAATAAGTATCCAATAGAGGGAGGCGCACTGGTATAAAAAACCTGCAATAAGACCAGAAATTGCAGCAGTTTGCGGAGCTTGCCGCTGACAGAACAGCAAAAGCGGTACAAGAGCAATAAAAAGAAGGGGCCACCAGCCGCATAGACCTGGCATAGCCAGAGTGAGCATGAGGGCAGAGGGGAGACTGCTGGCTAACAGAGAAAAAAAGCGCGGCCTTTGTGGTAGCATGGGGAAAAAAGATGGTAGTTGATGATTCAAGTCACCCTAGGCCACAGGATCATCAGGTCAGAAAGCTGACAGCAAGCTGAATCAACTTAATTAAAGCCCTCTATTGATACTTACCGTTTTTATGTGACGCGCATCAGCGGCAAGGATGCGAAAGGTCAGCTCGCCTTCCTGCAGCGTCGCTCCAGCAGCTGGAACCTTGCCAAGACGTTGAATAATAAAGCCTCCGATAGACTCGTAGGGCCCGTCTGGTAACTCAACTTGAAAATGCCGTTCCACCTCTTCAATATCTATCTTGGCATCGACAATAATGGTGTTTTCATCAACCACGCGCAAGAAACCCTCGTCAGTATCGTATTCATCATCGATTTCGCCAACGATTTCTTCAATTACATCTTCAAGGGTAATCAAACCGCGCACACTACCAAATTCATCTACAACCATGGCCATGTGCGTTTTCTGTGACTGGAATTCCCGCAGCAATTCAGTTATGGGCTTTGATTCCGCAATAAAAGAAACAGGCTTGATGAATTTTGCTATTTCCATCTCGCCCTCTTCGTCGCATCCGCAGACTTTAAGCAAGTCCTTAGCATGGATTACTCCGAGCACATGGTCAAAGGTATCTGCATAGATAGGGATACGTGTATAGCCTTCTTCTGTAACAATCTTGATGAGCTCAGTTACTGGCACGCTTTGCTCCGCAGCCACGATTTCCGCCGCCGGTGTCATTATCTCGGAAGCGGCTGTTTCTCTGAAGTTAAATATGGATGTAATAAGGCGCTCTTCATGAACAGAGATAAGGCCTTGCTCTTCACCCTCTTCAAGTAACTCCTGAATCTCATGCTCTAGTTCCTCTGTGGTGTCTGGGGTGGCCCGGATACCAAAAATATCACGCACCTTGTCAAGCAAAGATCTACCTGAAACGTCTTCTTCTACTTCCGATGATGGAGGTTGAGATGGTTCTTCCTTATCCATACAGCAAGCCTGCTCCATTTGGTGGGTCTATTATTTTCTTGGGCAAGGTGATGTTTTCACATCTTTTTTGCCTGCAAATATTTATTACCCTCGACAAAACTCGAGAAAGTAATGCGGTTATTAATCAATAATTTTCACCACTCACTATGAAGGCAAGACTGGGAAAAATCAAGCAAGAAACATCTTTACATAAAGCCTTGTTTTGCATGGGGCACCCATTTCCAAACCTTGCTCCAGATTTTATGTCCGCATTTTTCATGGAAAAATGCGCTTATCAAGAAAAGGAATTGTAAAAAAAATTGCATGCATCTACAATTCACTGCGAGCATCTTGGCGGCCACTGTGTGAGCCACACATATGGGCCAATTCCCCCGGTTACAATGAAAAGAGAATTATCTAATGGCTATTTTAAAAGAATTTAAAGAATTCGCCATGAAAGGCAATGTTGTCGACATGGCTGTCGGTGTGATTATCGGTGCTGCCTTTGGCAAGATGGTGAGTTCTCTGGTCAACGATGTCATCATGCCGCCCATAGGTTTATTGCTGGGCAATGTCGACTTCTCGAGCCTTGCCATCACCTTGCGGGAAAAAACCCCCACTGCTGATGCCGTTACCCTCAAATACGGAATCTTTATCAATACGGCCCTGGACTTCCTCATTGTATCCTTTGTCATTTTTATGGTTATCAAACAGATCAACAGGTTTAAACGGGAAGAAACACCTGCCGAGGTAACCACAAAAGAGTGCCCAAGATGCTTCAGCACCATTCCCATTAAGGCAACCAAGTGCCCAAACTGCACCTCTGAACTCTAAGAAAACGAAAGGCAAAGCAGATGCTTTTTCCTATTGTGGGAAACCTTGCTTTGTCGATGTCAGTTCACAACCCAGGTAATCTGAATGAGAGATAAATTGGTCATATCAACCGGCGGCGGTGATGCCCCTGGGTTGAACGCGGTTATTTTTGCAGTAGTCAATGCAGCTTCCCGCAAAGGATGGGAAGTGTACGGCAGCAGATACGGCTATGGTGGATTTCTTGACAAGGATGAACTCATCCGCTTAACACCCGATGACGTGGAAGGAATACTGACCCAGGGTGGGACCATTTTAGGCACCACAAATAAGGGAAATCCCTTTGCAAAACCCATTGAGAACCTGGCCGGTGAAATTCAGATAGTTGATATATCGGATAAAATATTAAATAACTTTAACCGAATGGGGTTTTCTTGTCACATTGCTGTCGGTGGCGACGGCAGCCTTGACATTGCCCACCGTTTTGCCCAGAAAGGTATGCCTGTTATTGGGGTGCCAAAAACTATCGATAATGATCTTGAAGCTACTGACCGTACCTTTGGCTTTGACACAGCTGTTTCAACGGCAACCGATGCCATCGACAAACTCCACTCAACAGCCAAATCACACGACAGGGTAATGGTGGTTGAGGTAATGGGCCGGGATTCCGGCTGGATCGCATTGTACTCTGGCATTGCCGGCGGGGCTGATGTCATACTCATTCCCGAGATACCCTTTAACTTAGATGCAGTCTGCGCCAAAATTGCCGACAACGAGCTCCACCACAAACACTATTCCATTGTGGTCGTTGCTGAAGGGGCAAAGGCAATTGGTGGGGAGGTGATCAGCAAAGGCAGAGGTGAGGTGGGGCGTGATGAGCTAGTTCTGGGCGGCATTGGCGAATGGGTTGCCAACCAGATCAAACTGAAACTGGGCAAAGATACCCGCTCCCTCGTTCTTGGTCATCTGCAAAGAGGAGGCTCGCCCACCAACTTTGACCGTCTCCTGGCCTTACGCTTTGGCGCAGCCGCAGTTCGCCTGGCGGAAACGAGAATCTATGACCACATGGTTGCCTGGGTTCCGCCCGAAATGAAGGCCGTACCCATAGCGGAAGCCATCCGGAATCGTAAAAAAGTAGATCTGGAAAGCGATAAGGTGCTCACCGCACGAGATATAGGCATCTGTCTGGGAGATTCCTTGTAAAGCGAGCTGCCATAACTGGGCACTCTAAAAAGACTATGAGAAGACAGGAAGAAACACTGCAGGCACTTTATGAGCGACTGCTAGCCCATTTCGGACCGCAGCACTGGTGGCCGGGAGAAAGCGCCTTTGAAGTGGTGATTGGTGCCATTCTCACCCAGAACACCAATTGGAAAAATGTTGAAAAGGCTCTGGCAAACTTAAAAGAGGCCGGTTTGTTCGATTTATCCGCTCTTTCTGGGCTGGCGGCACCTGATTTGGCAGAGCTCATCCGCCCGGCGGGTTATTACAATATTAAGGCTGGCCGCCTACACAACCTATTTACCCACGTCAACGGGCACTATGAAGGCAGCCTTGATATGTTCTTTGCCCTTCCGACCCGGGAGCTGCGGGAAGAGCTGTTAAGTATAAAAGGGGTTGGTCCTGAGACAGCGGATGCTATTTTGCTTTATGCGGCAAAAAAACCAATTTTTGTAGTGGACGCCTACACCTACCGTATACTTCTGCGTCACAATCTGATAAGCGAAGATTGTGACTACTATCAAATGCAGGCCCTATTCATGGATAGCTTTGCTGAAGATATAGATTTTTACGGCGAGTACCATGCACTTCTGGTCCGCACCGGCAACATCTTCTGCAAAAAATCTAATCCTCTTTGTGAAACCTGCCCGCTCAATGGCCTATGAGGCCTTAGCCTAGTGGCAACTGTCAGGGGCATAAAAAAAGCGTCTCCTAAACCGGAAACGCTCATGTTTTCTATCTGACTGTCTTAAGATTGCAAGTCGGAGTAATCACTATTTTCTTGCTGCTTTGTTGGCTGTTGGCCGCCGTACCAGAGGAGCTTGCGGCATACCCCCCGAATCATGCTCGCCTCCCTTTTCTTCAGCTGCACCCTCCCTAAGAACTGGCGGACACTGCGCATCCAGTAATTACGGTTGTTTTGCTGGACAAAGGTTATTGAGGTCAGAAGCTCATCAATATGCTCATACATGCCTTCCAGTTCAAAGGAATTGGCATGTTCCGATTTTGGAATACTGGCAAATGGTGCGGTATGCAGGGCCGTATAGAGCTCATAACAGTGAATGGCAACAGCTTGAGCTAAGTTAATGGAAGCAAAGCGTGCCGTGGGAATGGTGGAGGCAAACTGGCAGAGATCCAGATCTTCATTGCTTAAGCCCGAACTTTCCGGCCCAAACATCAGGGCAATGCTGCTCGTCGCCACATGGGGGGCCAGTTCTGTCATCACTTCGCGGGGACTCTGCTCCTGCAGGCGTTGTTTACCAAGGCGTGCAGTGGTGCCTACAATAAACTGGAAAGGAGCGGCTGCCTCCGCCGTAGTCGAACAAATCTGCATCGAGCGGACAAGGTGAGCTGCTTTGTGGGTAGCCATCTTCAACATCCGCTCTTCATCAAAGGTCTCTGTCGTCACAACAAAAAGCTTGGCAATGCCAAAGTTGTAGGCTATGCGGGCAGAGGCCCCGATATTTTCCGGGTATTTCGGCTGAACAAGAATAATGCCGCTGTTGGGAATCTCCCCTAGGCCTTCATGATGCATATGAAAATCTTATTTCCCTGTTTCCTGCTCCAGCTCCAATGCCCTTTTCCCTGAACGATCGGTGGTTGGTGCGGAACTGGTCATACGTTTGAAAAATGGTATGATGCCCTTTTCCGCCTGTTGTATCTCCTCATCTGCCTCTTTCATGGTAATTTGCCAGGCTGGTGCAAAACCAGGCGATTTCTCAAACATTATTTCAATTGCCTTCTGATATACCTGCATCTGACGCAGTTCAGTTTTTCCCGGCTTCTGATTGAGTACCTGCACCATATTACGCAGGTTGTCGCGCTCCTGCTTTACCGTAGCCAATTCTGCCTTACGCCGTTCATTTTCTTCCGAATCAATCTCAAGCTTGGTGTGCAGATGCTCCCTCAACTTCTTAAGCGAGGCATTTAAAGATCTGGTTTTCAACACGCCCCGGGCCCAGACAACCGCGGCCACAATAAGGCCAATTACAAGCCCCGCTGTAAAAGGATTAAAAAGAAGACTGGAAAGCCAGTTGCCATTTTCCATGCATGCACCTCTGTATGCAAATGTGATCTGATAAAGGTTAACAAAACAAAAAGATTTCTTCCCATTTACGGGTCATCGTCATCTTTATGAAAAGGAGCGGAGTTCGTCAAGTAAAAGGGTTTGAAAAGAACAAAGCACCCTAATTGCCTTCGCCTTTCTTGGCTTTTTCCTGCAAAGAAAAAATAAGCCGCTTTGCCAGGAGGTTTGTCTCTTCAAGTCGAGCGAGAATTCGGTCGCCAAGTTGATGTATGACATTGCTCCTTTCTCCGAGCAAACGGTGGCGACGGCCATCATAGAGATAGTAATCATCCTGGAGACTGGCAATGGGAATAAATCCGCTGATACCAGTACCATCAAGCTCAATATAAAGTCCCATGGCTCCCACCCCTGAAATAATGGCGGCGAATGCATCACCAATACGCTCTCGCAAATAGAGAACAGCCAGCCTGGACTGGCAATTGCGTTCTACATCAATTGCCTGCCGCTCACGCTGGGACAGATATTGCCCGGCCTCGGGCAGATGTTCGTCCTCGGCACTTGTTTGCCGCTTACCTGCCAAGAAACCCTGCAAAACACGATGAGCAATCAAGTCGGGATAACGGCGAATTGGCGAGGTAAAGTGCAGGTAATAGTTGGCCCCTAAACCAAAATGCCCGACGTTCTCAGCTGAGTACCGTGCCTGCTGCATGGTGCGCAAGAGGAGGTTATTCACCACATAGGCTGCTGGGGAATGTTTGGTTCGCTCCAACACCTGGGCAAACCACTGTGCTTCTACTTCCGGTTTAGGCAGATCAAGGGCAAGCACCTTGGCCATATCGGTAAATGCCTCCAGCTTAGCTGGATCCGGCAGTTCATGAATACGGTACAGGACTTTTCTCTGAGCCTTGGCCACGGTTTCTGCCACGGCCTCATTTGCCGCCAACATGCAATCTTCAATGAGCATGTGAGCCTGATTGCGAGGGGCAGGATGCATATCAACAATCCTATCATTTTCAAGAACAATCTCTGTTTCCGGGGCATTGAATTCGAGCCCGCCACGAGCCGCGCGATTTTTCTTGAGTAAGCTTACCAAGGCCTGTGCTGCCTCAAGCATGGGGACAAAAGCTGCGTACTGTTCCCTTAAACCGGCATCACCAGCAAAGAGCATCTCCTGCACCAGGGTGTAGGTGAAACGCTTCTGGCTGCGAATCATGCTTTTAACAAAGCGTTCACCTGTTCGTTTCCCCCGATGGTCAAAGGTAAGGATGGCGGTAAAGGTAGGGCGATCCTGCTCAGGCACCAAACTGCACAGAGAATTCGAAAGTCGCTCCGGTAGCATGGGCAACACCCTATCTGGCAGATAAACACTGGTCCCCCGACGATAGGCTTCCCTATCTATGGCTGAGCCGGGCAGCACATACCAACTGACATCAGCAATGGCAACGTAGAGCTGATAGGATTTGCCTTTTTTCAGCACACAGATAGCATCGTCAAAATCTCGGGCATCTTTTCCATCTATGGTTACAAAGGGAAGATGGCGCAGATCTTCGCGCCCCTCTTCACAGCTGACACATTCGTTAAGGGATTCGGCCTCGTGGAGCACCTCTTGGGGAAAACCTCCTGCAAGCGAGAAGGATCGCATGGCCATCTCAACCTGCACATGGACATCCCAGGGGTCACCCAAGATCTCGACAATCTTGCCTTGAGGCTCTTGCCCAGCAGAACCATAATCAACAATATCCACCACAACTGCCTGGCCATCTACCGCTTGCGCCAGGTTATCACCTTTGGCAATAGTTACGGCATAGGGAAGACGATCATTGTCCGGCAAGACCGTTCCACCCAAGTTATTTACCTCATAGATGCCGCAAATCTGGGTAAAGGCACGTTTTATAACCTGCGTTATCACCCCCTCCCGCCGCCCTCGTTCCTCTTTAATGATCCGCACAAGGATAACATCGCCATGTGAAGCTCCACCCAGATTCGCCTGCGGGATGAACACATCTTTTTTTCCCTTTGCCTCTCCTTCTACCATCGCAAAGCCAAAACCCTTGGCCGTCAGATCCAGAACAGCCCGAAGTTCACTAGCAGGTTTTGCCAGCACATAGCCTTTTTTTCCTTTATCGGTAATCCTTCCTTGCGAGCGAAGATTGTCTAATACTTGCAGCAACTGTTCTTCTTTTGGTGGCAATCTAAGCTTTTGCCATAAAGCAGTCAGAGATAGGGGAGTTCTTCTCCCGGCAAGCAAGGCGAGAACTTCGACTTCCAGGGCAGTTTTCGAATTTTTCTTTTTTAATTTCCTTATGGGAATGAGGCTAACCCCTTGAGGCCCTCTTCTCGGTCTTTTTTTTCTCACGAAATATCCTCTTATTTTTTCTGTGTTTTTCAATAAATACCAAAAACATCTTTTTTATGGTGGCTCAGGTGCTTATCTGATAGTGTATAAGCTTTCTCTGACCATATTTTCCCAAAAGTCTCGCTGCATGCAGTACGAAAAATTCGATATTGATGGGTACCGCCAGTCCATGCTGCCAATCATTGGCAACACACCTGAAACCAAGGTGTTCTGGGATGCCCTTGATTTTGCCTACCGTGCCCACATTGATCAACGCCGCCGTTCGGGCGAACCCTACATTATGCACCCTTGCGAGGTAACTCGCATTCTCGCCACAGAACTCGATATTCGTACACCAGAGATCCTTGCTGCCGCATTGCTGCATGATACGGTGGAAGATGTGGATGAGGTGACCACTGAACTGCTGCAGGAAAAGTTTGGGCCCAATGTCGCGGCCATAGTGGAGGGTTGCACCAAGGTAACCCATTATGCCGGAGATAACCAGACATTCAAAAAATTAGTCCATAGAAAAATCTTCAGTGGGGCCGCGGCCAAGCTGGAGGTGATGCTTGTTAAACTTGCGGACAGGCTCCATAACCTCCGCACCTTGCGGAGCATGCCTCGCAATAAAAAACAAAAAATCTCCGATGAAACTTTAGATATTTACGCCCCACTGGCAAATATCCTAGGTCTCTTTGATATCAAACGGGAAATGTATAACCTGGCGCTCTGCCATAAATTTCCCCGGCAGAGTAGTAAACTTAATTCCCATATTGATTCTCTGCGCAATAAGCCAGAAATCCTCGCCATAGTGCAAAACGTGCAAGAGGCACTTGATACGAGTGGCATAGATGCTTCAGTTTCCCTGCGGACCAAAGATCTCTGGGCCTACTATGATATTCGTAACCATATCCTCATGCAGGAAATCGAAAAGCCACAGGAGTTCATTATCTTAGCGGGCAGTCGTAATGCCTGTTACCAGGCCATGGGTGTGCTCAACAACATTTATCCTCCCTCGCCCCGCTCCATTCGTGATTTTATCGCCAGGCCCAAACCCACCGGTTACCAGGGCTTGCACGTTAAACCAAACATCAACGGTAATATTTATCTCTTTAAAATCCGCACGGAAGAGATGGCACGCCGAGCACGGCGAGGGTTGGTGCGAGACTGGGCTAACGACAGCAAGGTAAACAGCAAATTTTTTGAAGCGATTCAGGAAATGTTTGATATTCTCGGTAGCGACGATTCTGTCTCTTACCGGGACATGATTGCTGCCTCAGGCCGCAAGGAGATCTATACCTATACCCCCCGCGGAGACCTGATCACTCTGCCTGTTAACTCCATTGTGCTGGACTTTGCCTTTCGTGTGCACAGCGCCATTGGCCAGACCTGTATCGGCGCTATGATCGGCAAGCAAAAAGTGGGGAAAGACCATAAGCTGAGCGACGGCGATATGGTCAAAATTATTCGGCAGAAAGAACCCGTCAGCTTCTCCCAGGATATTCAGGCCCTTTGCCAGACCCCCAAGGCCAGGTCTGAGCTGGCTAAAGACTTTCGCTTGCGCAGAGAAGAAATTTCACTACTCATCGGCGCCTCGGTTTTGCATCAGGAGCTGCGTCGTTACGGCATCCCTCGGGAGATACTGGAAAAAGACGAAATAAACGATATTCTCTCCTACTTTGGCGTGCGTTCCCTGCAGGAACTCCAACTCGCCTTGGGAGAAGGACGGGTTCGTCTGCATGAACTGGTTTTTGAAATAAGAGACTGTCTCTATGCTGGCCACACCACCTTTGTGCAATCAACCGGCATATTAAATCGGGTTGACCTCTCAACTTTAGATCCGGTTGTTGTAAAATTCTCAGCCTGCTGCAGGCCAAGTCCATTAGATAAAGGCAATATTGGACTGCTCAGTGAACGAGGCTTGTCCCTGCACCGCAAAGACTGTGTCCAGTTACAAAAGATTAACTTCCAAAGAGAAGATGCTGTGGAAGTGCGCTGGAAGCTCAACCAAACACTCATCACCAAGCCACAGAAAATTATCGCACTGAATACGAATCGCAACCGTCTGCTCCTCATGCTTGCGGTCGCCCCGGAAGAAATGCGCTTATCCGAGCTGGTTCACTTGGGAAAAACTACCACCTCGGGAGACTGGGAGGTGAGCTTTAATGTCACCGATCTTTATGGGATAAAAAAAATAATTCGTCATTTTTCTCGCTCCGGGCTTCTCTACGACTTCGAACTTGAAAGTTAGACGTGATGGGCATTTGCGAGGAAAATCGCCAAAATAAAAGACAATGCTTGACAACCACATTGTGGTGGCTATAATTCAATTTAGGAATTCTGTCTCAGTCAGGAATTGATTCTTTTTGAGAATCTTTTTCGACCCCGCCCTGATGTACGTGACGCTTTCCGCTTTTGGCGTCTGTCGTACCGTTTCCTTCCTTTCCGGTATACGACAGACGCCATTTTTTTTGTGATTTAAGCGAACGTATCAATTTTGCTAAGAGCTGACGAAAATCTGCTCCTGTAACTTCTTCTGCGCCAAGACTTCGCAAATGGCTGGTTGTCATCTGGCAATCGATTAAAGAAATCCCCCACTTCGGTGCCTCTTTGCAGAGGGTTGCCAAGGCAAGCTTGGAAGCGTCTGCAACCGCCGAAAACATAGATTCTCCAAAAAAAACCTGATCTAAACAAACACCGTACAGTCCACCAACTAGCTTGCCATTTAACCAGCATTCGAGTGAATGCGCGTAGCCCAGTTCATGCAAGATAATATAGGCTTCTTGCATCTCAGGTGTAATCCAGGTGCCACGCTCACCCCGACGGCGGATATTTGCACAGGTGGCAATAACCTCTGCAAAGACACTATCAACGCTCATGGCAAATTTCTGGGACCTCATGGTGCGGGCCAATCTTCTTGTAAAGTGAAATCGAGCAGGAAAGAGTACCAGCCGTGGGTCCGGTGACCACCACAGAAGAGGGTCTTTTTCGCTGTACCATGGAAAAATCCCGAGTCTATACGCCTCCAAAAGTCGTGCAGGACTTAAATCGCCACCCACGGCAAGAAGTCCATCCGGCTCAGCAAAGCTCGGAGAAGGAAAAGAAAAATCATTTTTATGGAGGCGAAAGAGAGGCATGGAAGAATCCTAAAAAATCAGAGGAAAAGAATCCATTTTTATTTTGTATCTTTTTTGTATCCTTTTTAAAGTAAAGGTGGGCAAACAAAAAAAACGCTTATTGTCTGTGCCATAGGAGTGAAAAATGGATGATAAAAAAAGCTGGGATAATATCCCGTCTTTGGATAATCTTCGAGTTGATTGGGATTATGCACCTGAAAACCCCCATGGGCGCAGGGATTCCCGGCGTTTAAGCGGCAAGACCCTGGTCAGCCTCTTTGGTGTTCCTGCTATCCCCATTAAAATTGCCACATCTACAACTATTTGCAAAGGGATACTACAGGATATCAGCAACTGCGGCGTTGCTGTACGTGTGCAGCAGCCCCTGGCAGAAAATGAAAAAGTAAAGGTAGGATTTTTTCTCGGAAGCAATAAAATTATCTGTAAGGGCCTCGTTAAGCACACCTGCTCAGACACTTTGGGTTATACTAGTGGCATTTCCCTGCTTGACATGACAGAGGACAACAAACAAATTATACAGGAACTCTATGCCTCTGCCGTGTTAAAAGAGGCCATATAATGCTCGTGCATAAGCAAGCTAGGTGTTTATTTGCAGCTTGTGTAGACCGATTTTAATAAACATTTAAGGCCTTTTGCCTCGACGAGCTTGCCCATTATCCCATGAACATTACAACCGACCAAAGACGCGACAATGAAAACCCCTTTCACGATCTCCTTGATCCTGAACTTTTTTTCCCCGAAGCTGGACGTGAAAAGCTCTGTCAGGCACTTATTCTCGACCTCTTAACTGGCAAACAGTTACTGCATTTGGGAGGAGAGGCAGGGGCGGGGAAAACGCTTACCTGCCAAGTCATCATGGAGCGGCTTCCCTCCACCTTTCAAGCGGTTTATATTGAAAATCCCGAAGGTTCCTTCGATGACCTGATCAAATATGCCTGCCTGTCCATGGGTACATATCCTGAATCCAGAACGGAACATGTAACATGGCCGGAGGAGTTCAATAAATTGCTTACACTCCATCAGGAACAAAACACCAACTCGCAAGTTCTTCTTATAATTGACGAGGGAGAAAAACTCTTTGCTGCAACCCTTGATCGACTGATCAATCGCAATCGCCAGCCCCAGGAAACAGAACCACCCTTTGCCTTGCTCCTTTCCGGCAGAGGGGAATTGCAGTACCTTTTGCAGCAACTATCAGCCCTGACTCCTGAAAACAGGCCAGACGCCAGCTATACCCTTTCTCCGCTCTCACCAGAAGAGACAGAAAAATATCTGCAATACCGCTTACATGCCGCCGGTTTACCATGGGATTCGCACGTAAATATCTTCAATACTAAAACCGTTACCGCTATCTGGGCTCAGAGTCAAGGCAATCTCAGACAGATCAACACCTATGCTGCAAAACTAGTTGACAGACCGATACCGGCAAAGAGGACGAAGAACCGAAAACAAAAGGAGCCAAAGCCGATTGTATCTGACTTTGTGCCCGTGCCGGAGCCAGACCTGGAGGAATCATATCAGGCAAATTATCCTGCCGAACTGATTACAACTTCCTATGATATCTTGATGAAAAATAAGTTGATCCCTCTGGTCTTGCTTGGTGTTTCTCTCTTTTTTCTGGTGGCTGGTTTTATCCTCAACAGGAGAGCTCACAGCCCGACAATGACGGCAAAGATGACACTAGAACAGGTTGAGAATAAAAATACCACTGCACAAAATATTAATGATTCTATGGATTTCTCCCAGATAAAACACCAAATTGAGGTGGAGGCGGGGGAAATTAAAGATAACCTCCCACCCTCGGAGCAACCAGATGGGCAAAAGATTCTGCAACGGCGTCTCGCTGCAAGTACCGCCCTAATTGCCGCAAGTTACCGAGGAGAATGGACTATCCTTTTACTCAGTTTATCTGGAGAGAAGGCTGAAAAGGAGCTCGTTCAGCTCCTGGTCAGCCCTGATCTCTACCCGGTTGTCGATCAGATTTACCTGGTGCACGGCAGGGATTTTCCCACTTCCTTCTATCTTTACTATGGTATTTACAACGACATGGAGGCAGCACGGGTGGTACGCAATAATATGCCGGTTAATCTGCGAAAACATCATCCCTATCCTGTGCCCATAGTAGATGCCCTAAAAGAGAACTCTGAATAGAGACCAATTTTTTGCAGCTGACACCTTCGCCAACCAATCTTTAAAATCATGAACATTTTACTGGCCAACCCAAGGGGATTTTGCGCGGGCGTGAACCGCGCCATTGCTATTGTTCGTTCTGCCTTACACGATGCAGGCGAGCAGGTCTACGTGCTCCACGAAATAGTACACAATACCCATGTGCTCAATGATCTCAAGAACCTGGGGGCTCTATTTGTTGAAGATCTTGACGATATCCCAACTGGGTCACTCGTTATTTTCAGTGCCCATGGTGTCTCGAGGGCTGTGGAAGAACAAGCCCGGCAGAGACAACTCCGCACCATTGACGCCACTTGCCCTCTAGTGGCCAAGGTGCACAAGCGCATTATTCGTTTGCACAAGATGGGATGCGCTGTTCTTGTGCTCGGGCATAAAGGACATCCAGAAGTTGAAGGTACCTGTGGCCAGATTCCAGGACCTGTCTTTGTCATTTCAAAGCCAGAGGAGGTAAAGAATCTGCCCATTTCACCAGAGATGCGGGTTGGTTATGTGACGCAGACAACCTTGAGTGTTGACGACACGAAAGACCTGCTTGAGGCAATGTACAGCCACTTCCCACACATTGAAGGCCCTGACCGCACGGACATCTGCTATGCCACCACCAATCGGCAGGCGGCAGTCCGGCAACTGGCCGAGTCTTGCGATATTGTACTTATTGTCGGCTCAAAAAACAGTTCTAACTCAAATCGTTTGCAAGAGGTGGCACTTGCCCTGCATACCCCAGCCTATCTCATTGATCATGCGGATGAAATAAACCCTACGTGGCTGGAACGGATAAAGCGGGTCGGGGTGAGCGCAGGGGCCTCTGCCCCGGAACATTTAGTAGCCGGGGTCATTGCCAAGCTGCAGCAGATATGCCCTGCCAGGGTAGAAGAGATGCAGGGAAAAGATGAATTAATAAATTTTTCACTAGATACAACAAGCTAGAGCTACAACATCTATTTGTTCCGCACCAGAATATAGCTGACCAGGCTGCCAAGCAGTTCGACAGAGGATGCTGAAGTCTCGCGGACGGCAAAAGGCGCAAGCTCTGACACTGCCTGCCCAAGCAGATCTTGTGCTGTCTCTAGTGCCGATTGAAAACCGCCCCATCGTTTCACAAAGGCTACCATTTCCTGGTATGCTGAGGCATTTGCTCGCTCTTTTTCAAAGAGGTGTGCCATTTTATGGCGTTCCTCCTTATCTGCCTTGGCGAAGGCACGAATAACAGGCAAGGTCATTTTCCCTTCCTGAAAGTCATTGCCCACAGCTTTCCCGGTTTTTGCGGCCTCTCCGGTATAATCGAGCAGATCATCCACAATTTGAAATGCCGTTCCAACCAATTCGCCATATCGGCTCAAGGCCCTTATATCTTGTCGCGTCGCACCGGCATATAGGCATCCCAAAGTGCAGGCAGAAGAAATGAGATTAGCGGTTTTTTGTGCCACAACCGCAAAATAGCTTTGCTCATCGGCAAGAGAATTACCAATGAGACGTTTTTGTGCAAACTCACCATTGACCATGGCCGTAGTGGCGGCACAAAAACTCTCAAGCCCGGCAGTGCCTGTAAGGTTGCCAATTAAATGCATACTGCGAGCATGAAGCCAATCTCCGCCTAAAATTGCCGCATCCATACCAAAGCGCTGCACCGTGCTCTCTTGCCCACGACGTAACGATGCATGGTCAATAACATCATCATGCATTAGTGTTGCCGTGTGGAGATACTCAAAGGCTGTGCCAAGCAACAAAAGCTCGGCATCATTGCGGCCACAACACCGGGCACAGGTCACCGTGAGAAATGGGCGCAGGCGCTTCCCCCCGCCCATGAGTGCATGGGTTAACACCTCATGTAAAAGTGCATCACACCCGGCAAGTGATTGCTTTAGATCAGCACGAATTGTTGATTCGACTTGCTGAGCAAGAAAAAGCATATCACTTTTTAGCTTTGTAATAGATGTGTCAACGGGCATCGTCCTTCTCACCGGAAAAAAATAAAGCCACCTTGTCAAGGTCATCTACCACAGGACTAGGAGGCAGGCTTTTTAAAAATTGGCGGCCGTAACTCTTGCCTGTTAGGCGAGCATCTAAGACAGCAATAACTCCCCTGTCTGTTGCAGAGCGCATCAAGCGGCCAGCTCCCTGCCGCAGCGTAAAGATTGCCCGAGGGATCTGAAACTCAAAAAATGGGTTGCCACCCATTTCCTGTATTCGTTTGATACGTGCCATAATAACAGGGTCTGAGGGGACTTCAAACGGTAACTTATCCATCACAACAAGACTCAGTGCCTCTCCAGGGACATCTACGCCTTCCCAGAAGCTAGCCACAGCCAGTAAAACGGAATCAATTTGCTGACAAAATTGCCGTAGCAGCGTGTGCCTCGGCGCCTGGCCTTGCATAAATAAGGGAAAATCAAGACGCCTCTCCAGATAGCTCAAGGCTCCTTCCATGGCCTGGAAAGAGGTAAATAGAAGCAGGGCTCTGCCATGCGCCAGGCCAATTAGCTCTTCCATTCGAGCATAGACTGCCTGTTGATAGCCGCTCTCCGTTGGGGCAGGAAACCTGCGTGGGGGAATATAGAGTAGCGTCCGCCTTTTATAATCAAAGGGGGATGGCAGACGCAAAGAGGGTGTTTCTGCGGGGAGACCAAGGCTAGCATACAGATAATGAAAAGTGCCACTCGCTGTTAAGGTGGCCGAGGTGAAGAGGCAGTGCGCAACGTGGGCATACAAGGTTTTATGCAGATCTGCTGCGACTTCAACTGGCGAGGCAGAGAGGGTGATGTTCCTTTCCCCTCTTTCGTACCATGAAATATAAGACGACATCTCCCCTTCTTCTTCACAAGAAGAGATAGCCATAATCTGCTTCAAGCGCCCGCCCAGCTCTTCCGCTCTTTGCCCATACTGCTCCCACGGCCCATCCTGTTTTTCCTTAACTGCCTTAATGCGTTCCGATAACCTGGAAAACAAGGCAACAAGGTGATTTCCCAGTTCAAATGCCTTACTAAAGATCGGGCTGTCCCAAGCTATGGCAAAACGCCCTTTCTCTGGGGGGAAAAAAAAAGTAAACCGCTCAATGGCTCCCACAAGCTCGTTCACTGCCCCCTGAATGTCTGTCAGCACCTCGCCGGCAAGATCAATTTGGGCACTCCGTTCAATATCCCCTGCCAGATCAAGCGTTTGAAATTTTGAAAAAGTAAAACCAAAAAATTGAGTTGCCACCTGTTCCAGGTGATGGGCCTCATCAAAAAGAACGGTCTCATAACGGGGCAATACCTCGCCGAAGCCTGTTTTTCTTACAACGAGATCAGAGAAGAGGAGGTGATGGTTCACCACAAGCAAATCAGAGTCAGCGGCATCACGGCGGAGCCTGGTCAGGAAACAGGCAGACCCATCTGGGCAGGCATTCCCCAAACAAAAATGGCTCTGGCAACAAATCTTCTGCCAAAGAGGTGCATTGCCGGGTAACCAATCCAGCTCTGTTCGATCACCGTAGCGTGTGTTTTCAATCCACTCGTTGATTTTCTGCTGGCGTGATTCGCTAAATAACTCCTCTTGAGCTGCACTTACCAGCTGGTGCCACCTGTATAGGCAGAGATAGTTCTGTTTGCCCTTGACACAGAGCGCCTTCAGCCCAGGTGCCAGATAACGAATAATAAAAGGGATTTCACGATGTAAGATCTGATCCTGCAGATTGCGAGTATTAGTGGAAACAACAACCTTCCTGCCCGACAAAATAGCGGGAATTAAGTAGGCAAGCGTCTTGCCAAGCCCGGTCTCCGCCTCAACCACTAAACAAGAGGCCTCTTTGCCTTCCTCTCTATCTGCTTCAAGCATGTTCTCCACAGATTCAGCCATTTGCAACTGCCCTGGACGGCAGGAATACCCTTTTAAATGAGTGGAGAGTATACCTCCATCAGCAAATATATCGTGCATCGAAGCCATCATCGCAAAAAAAATGTCCCATCATTGGCAGAAATCAGAAGAAGAAAAACAATTTTGTCATCTTACTACCACGTCTAGAAGGATGCGGCAATTGCTTCTTCCCGGCAGCAATAAGGCCACATACTTGACAATTAGAGGGTATTAACATTATTATTAAAAGAAGATTAGTTAATAGTTTTTCCCTTAAATTACGTGCATGTATATCGAACCAATTAGTAGCCCAACTGCTGTCGTTGCCGAGGGTGATCTCCTAGCTGAACACGAAATCATCGCTGTTGTCGACGACCTTACAGACATTACAGAACTGCTCTCAGCCTATCTTGAGCAACATGGTTTTTCTACGGTTCGCGCTAACTCGGCTGGCGAGCTACGCTCGCACTTATCCAAGGGAAACCTCGCCCTCGTCCTCCTAGATATCAATCTCCCCGATGGAGACGGCGCCAGCTTACTTCCAGAGTTAAAGGTAATGGCTCCCGATGCGGGCGTCATTATGCTCACCGCAGATGTAAGCTTAGAAACCGCTATGCGCTGTTTACGGCATGGTGCAGACGACTATTTAAGTAAACCCATACATTTGCCCGACCTCTTGGCCAGCATACGGCGCATTCTGGAGAAACGCCGTTTGACTCTGCGCAACAGGCAATACCAGATACAGCTTGAGACAACAAGAAAACGAATCGAGCGGCTGCATGCACTGACGATAAAGATGAACACCGCATACCTGAGTCTGGCCCGGCTGGACAGGATAATGCAGGCCATTCTCACCGGGCTCACCGCACGGGAAGGACTCGGTTTCAACAGGGCCTTTCTTGCTTTATTTGACGAAGAAAATAAAGAACTTAAGGGCAAATATGCCATGGGCCCCACCACCAGGGAACAGGGATTACAGATCTGGCAAGACATAGAAGAACAAAACCTTACTCTTGATGCCCTCCTAACTGCCTGTAATACACCGCTAGCCCCTGGGAGTTCTGCTCTGGAACGCGTCATTCAAGATTTGCATATTGACATAAGAGAGACAAATCACATTCTTTTACAGTCACTCCACAGGAAAGAAGTGATCGTTGTACAGGATGGACAAGCATCCGCCCCGGTTCCGGCGACACTTTTGCAGCTCCTTCAGGTGGATAATTTTATTATCGCACCACTCTACTCGCCAAAACGCTTGCTGGGGGTCATCATTGTTGACCATTTTATGACGCGAGAAGGCTTTTCGGAAGAGCAGCTTCATGCCTTAGAGAGTTTTGCCAGTCAAGCAAGTTTAGCCATTGAACATGCTAGCCTGCATCATGCCATGGAAGAAAAGATTGCTGAACTCGAAAAAACCACAATTGAGTTGCACAAAAACAGGGAAATGCTCATTGAGGCCAGTCGATATTCCACGTTAGGGCAAATGACTGCGCAACTGACACACAATCTTAAAAATCCGATCACTGCCATCGGAGGCACTGCGCGTCTGCTGTCCCGCAAAAACCATCAGGAAGAATCCCAGAAATTTTTCGACATGATGGTGAAAGAGACGGAAAAGGTGGAAAAAATCCTCTCAGATCTGTCACTTTTTGTTGAAAGCACAAAACCTAGCTATGAATTGGTATCTCTTGCAGAAATAGCCAAAGATTCAGTTTTCCTCTACCAACAAGACCTCCTTGCGCGAGACATTGCAGCTGAGTATATCTTTCCTGACAATCTCCCCTTACTAGAACTCGATCAAAAACTGATGCGACAGGCGCTGGTGCACCTTATTTTTAACGCCATTGAGGCTATGCCAACCGGGGGCACCTTAACCCTGCAGATTGAAGTAAGTGGCGGAGGTCTTCTTTTGTCCATTCGAGATACCGGATGCGGTATCAATGCCAACCACCTAGGCAACGTTACTGATCCTTTTTTCACCACCAAAACTGTTGGCATGGGCTTGGGACTGACAAGGGTGCGTCGCATTATTCAAGATCACGGTGGACAACTTTCATTGTTTTTGCAGAATCCATGTGGGGTGGATGCCAAAATTTGGTTACCGATCAGCCATTAATTGTTTCAGGTTTCCTTTCTTTTCAATTAAGATTTTGCCCTTTCTATTTTGCTCATGCTTTTTCTCTTTGCTCTAGTCTTACAAAAAAGCGTGAAATGAAATGATGAAGTTATGGCATTTCCTCTTTTTTTCTGCGATATTGAAATGAGTATCAATCTATTTTATAACATATTCAAATGGGTATTGACTGGTTCATGGCTAATTAAGCAGTGAATTTGACAAGGTTGCAAGCAAATCTGCAAACCATTTGAGAGTTTTTTCATGCAGACAAGAAATGTCATTCCACAAGCAAAAGCTTTATTTTGGCTGACCAGCATCCTGTTCTTTTTTCACCTGACAGCTAGTGTCGCTGAAAATGCTCCAATCCAGGGGAAACACGTATATGCAATAACCATTTCTGGAAACATCGATCCCGGTATGGCTGCCTTTCTTAAAAGAAGTCTGCAGGATATTCCCGATGAACCAGGGTCGCTGATTGTGATTATGATGGATACATATGGTGGCCGGGTCGATGCAGCACTTGAGATGGTTGATGCGCTTCTGGCAGTTAAACAAGCACAAACCATTGCTTTTGTCACCAACAAAGCCATATCGGCCGGAGCTCTTATCTCCCTTGCCTGCAACCGATTGGTGATGATGCCCAGCACCACCATAGGAGACTGCGCCCCCATCATGTACGCCAACGATGGCCCAAAGATGATGGGAGAAAAATTTCAATCTCCATTACGCGCAAAATTTCGTACTCTTGCGAGAAGAAATGCTTACCCGACAGTTTTGGCAGAGGCCATGGTCAGCGACGATCAAGAAATATTTCGCATAATAATGGATGACAAAGAGCGCTTCATCGGCTCACGGGAGTATGATGATTTAAGTCAGGAGAATAAAAACCGTATCAGCAAAAGAGAAACGATATTGGCAAAAGGGCAGTTACTGACTATGGATGACACAGAGGCAAAAAACCTAGGTTTCTCATCGTTTACGGCGCAATCTCTTGATGACCTCTTAGCGAAGATGCATGTACAGGTCGCAGAAAAAACAGCTTTTAGCCCAAGCTGGTCAGAAAAAATGGTTGGCTTTGTTGGCGGCATAAGCACACTTCTTATGTTCATTGGAATAAGTGCAATCTACACAGAAATAAAGTCGCCCGGCTTTGGCGTACCGGGAATCGTTGGAATTGTCTGCCTGGGGCTCGTTTTTTTTCACCAGCACCTTGTCGGCCTCGCCAGCTACACTGAACTCATCTTCTTATTAGCCGGAGCCGTACTATTGGGATTTGAAATTTTTGTGATACCCGGCTTTGGTCTGGCTGGCATCGCAGCAATTATGTGCCTGGGTATAGGCCTCTTATTAGGCTTTCAA
>RRZU011473235.1_pt1 | contig 25320 bp, 20 predicted proteins | sample 2165561 | NCBI WGS metagenome assembly RRZU01 (sample SAMN10456909, study PRJNA506462) | wastewater metagenome | isolation source: wastewater sludge | place: USA: Moscow, Idaho | reverse complement strand
CTTTACAATACGCTCCAACTGATGCAGTTCACGGTTTGACACAACAACGAGAAGCACCTGGCGGTCTTTCTGTGAATATCCACCCTCTGCACGCAGAATTGTAAGTCCCCGGTCCAGATGCCCGATAATCGCCTGACGGATCGGCTCCGGATTTCTGCTGATGATTTTAACCTCCATTTTAGAGCCACCAAGGAGCAATACCTTATTCAGCACTGTTGTATAGGTCATAACAAGAATAACTCCATATAACAGCATTTCAGGCGGTATGAGGATAGCCTGGCCAAGCAGGATGCATATATCAAATGCATTCAGGCTGACTGACACAGGTATCTTGAAATATTTATTCAAAATCAACGGCGGAATATCCATACCTCCGGTGGATGCTCCCATACGAATGACGCTTCCAAGCCCCACTCCGATTCCCAGCCCTGAGAATATCGTGTTCAGCCAGATATCGTCTGTGAAATGTACATTTGCAAATATCTGTCCGAATAACTCCAGGCAGATTGGATAAGTAAATGTACTTACAATAGTTGTAAATGCGAATTTCTTTCCAAGAAAAATAAATCCGACTACCAGCATCACAATATTAAATCCCAGCACGAACATCGAAACGGATAATCCGGTCAATCTGTTCACTAAAAGTGCAATACCTGTCGTTCCTCCGGTCGGCAGTCCTGACGGAAGCAGAAATAATACTGCGACCGCTGCGTACATAGCATTTCCAATAATAACTGTCAACAATGTTATTCCCCGCTGTAACATTGTCTGATTTTTGTTTTCCACAATTTTTTTCCTCCGAAATCACATACTTATATTCCGGATACTGCCAATTCTCCTACATACACTGATGGAGCAATTACACTTGCGCAATCCGGATATGTAGATATGTAATCATTTGCGATTCCCTGAATCTGACCAAGCATATCAAAGAAATTACCTGCAATCGTCACCTGACAAAATGCATCTGTTTCCCGGCCATTCTCAATCTTTCTTCCTTTTACAATTAATGAAAATGTCCCCGTCATTACATTAATTCCTGCAAATACACCATCTACATCGGTTACAAGGATACCATGACACATTTTTTTCTTCAAGTCCAAAATTGAGGATTCTGTTTTCTCACCCAGATCACATTCAGATTGCAAAATAACATTTGTAATCCCAATTTCCACATCAGATTTTGGCGATTGTTTAAAACCATTTCCTGTAGGTTCGATTTTTAATTTTTTCGCAAGTTCTTTATTTACAAGTTGTGTTTTAAATGTTCCTTCTTTTATCAGGTATTTTTCTTTCACAGGTATTCCTTCATCATCAATTCTACGGCATACTCTGCCCTCTTTCAAATCTGGCACCTCTTTTAATGAAACATTTGCAGATGCAATCTTATCACCCTCACGTCCTGCAAGCGCACTTCTTTCATTTGTAATCCGGTCTGCATAAAATGCCGGAATATACGCTTCCAGTAATTCTGCCATCACGGAGTTTTTCAAAATGACCGGATACTGCCCAGACACAATCGGTTCTGCACCAAGGCCGGCTCTGGCTTCTTTAGCTGTCTCACACGCCAGCTTCTTTGCACTGTCATCTGCCAACTCACTCACATAACAGCATCCTCTGGCATAAGATGCCTGTCCATCCTTCTCCGCCTTTAAATCTGCACGGAGACTGTGGTATCCTGTAGCATCCATGAACCTCTTATCTCCCGGTCCCAATACATAAATCTCTTCCAAATATTGCTCATATCCAAGATAATCCACAAGGTCTATATTCGGGACCTGATAAGCTTCTTCCTTTGCCTCTGCAAGCTTTTTCATCACAGTCTCATGGTTCTCCCACATGAACTGCACTATTTCATCCTCTCCACATGCTTCTTTTGAATTCTCAGAATTATCCACATCTTCTTCATATTTTTCACCCAGAGATTCCATATTCTCTCTCAGCATTGTAATTAAATCTTCTGCTCCCGGAAGAGCTGTCCAGTAAGACTTTCCTTTTTTTCCGTCATGAGCAGCCTCGATTACATAGACTGCATCCTCGCTGTCCTGTTTTTTTACAGACTTGTGACCACGTACACTTGTTGTTCTTGACTTCGTATGAACGACCTGGAAAGAAATATGAGTATAGCCAGCTTTTTCAAGCTCCTCAGACAGCTTTTCTATTGTTTTCTGCTCTCTGCAATCTAACATATCTCGTCTCCTCCCACTGTCATCTCTGATACTTTTACGGTAGGCTGTCCTGCCCCAATATAGATAGCTCCGCTTCCGGCATAGCAGAACCCCTGACCAAGCTCATAATCCTTTCCTACCTGCTCGACTTTCTGAAGGATATCCCCTCCTGTTCCAATCAGAGTGGCACTGTGAACCGGCACCGTAATCTCTCCGTGTTCAATCAGAAATGTTTCTCCCGTATTAAAGTTGAACTCGCCGGTAATACTGTTGACCGAACCTGCATTGATACTCTTTACATAGATTCCACGGTCTACAGACGCAATCATTTTCTCTACGTCATCACTGCCCGGTGCAATATAAGTGTTGCTCATTCTTGCCACCGGCGCAAACCGATAGCTCTCGCGGCGACTGCTTCCATTTGCAGACAGACCAAGTTTCTTTCCATTCAGGCGGTCCACCAAATAATTCTTTAGGATTCCATCTTTAATCAGCACATTTTTTCTTGTCAATTCACCTTCATCATCGATATAGCCAGATCCCCAGCCATCACGAATACTTCCGTCATCAATCAGTGTCACTTTCTCAGAAGCGACTTTTGTACCTAATTTTCCTGAAAATTCACTTCCATTGTCAGAAACAGAAGTCGCTTCCAGAGAATGACCGCAGGCCTCATGGAAGAATAATCCTCCGAATCCATTAGCAATAATGACTGGCATTCTTCCTGTCGGGCAAGCTCTGGCTCCCAGACAGCGGATGGCGTTCTGTGCGACCTTTCTGGCACACTCTTCTACATTTATCTGTTTCAAGAACTCATAACCTCCCATTGCCCCAGGTCCATAATAACTCCGCTGCACGTCCTGGTCGTCACGGACAACCGCCTCAATAAAGAGTCTTGTCTTCATGCGGTGGTCTTCCATGTAGCAACCTTCCGAATTGGCAATCTGCACATGCTGATCCATATCCAAATATTTCAGATACATCTGCGAAATCTGACTACTATATGCACGTCCTGCTTTGTCGCATTTTTCCATAAGTTTCATCTTATCTTTGACAGAAGCACTTTGGAAATATTCTGTCGTGCTGTCATATATTTTCTGATCTGCAGACAGCTTCTCCCAGTCCGGTCTGACTGGTTCCCCTGCCTTCCAGTTTTCTTTTAACAGACGGAAAAGATTCTCTTCCCTCTCATCTTCTGTGTAGAAATATGCACACTGGTCGCCGGAAAATATACGGATTCCTACTCCCGATTCAATTCCTGCCAGTGCCTCTGACATATTTCCACCTGTCATGGCAAGCTGATTCCGTCGTGTATGCTCTGCGAACACTTCTGCAAAATCCCCTCCATGAGACATGATGTAGTCTATGATTTTATCTGTCATATTCTGACTGAGCATGTCTTTTCCTCCTTAACATGTTACATTCAGACCTTTTAGACATGGTCTGTTCAAAATAAATTTAAAAATTGTGAATCAAAATCTTATTTTTCTCCGGCTTTATCAAACAGATGGCACGCCACAAAATGCTCCGGCTCTACCTCTCTGAACACTGGGGGCTCCTGCGCACACCGCTCGGTCGCATATTTACACCTGGTACGGAATTTACATCCAGATGGTGGATTCAATGGACTTGGAACCTCACCTTCCAGTTTCGTCTTTTCCTTCTGGCTCTCATAATCAGGATCTGCTTCCGGGATTGCTGAGATCAACGCCTGTGTATACGGATGCTTCGGAGATGAATACAGCACTTCATTGCTTGCCAGCTCCACGAAGGATCCAAGATACATAACTCCGACACGGTCGGAAATGTGTTTCACCATGGACAGGTCATGGGAAATGAACAGATAAGTCAGTCCCATCTCTCTCTGCAATTTGATCAGAAGATTGACGACCTGTGCCTGAATAGAAACATCCAGCGCAGAGATTGGCTCATCACACATAATAAACTTCGGTTCTACCGCCAGCGCGCGGGCAATACCGACACGCTGTCTCTGACCACCGGATAATTCATGAGCAAAACGGTTGGCATATTCAGCATTTAAACCTACTTTATTTAACAGATCTGCGACTCTTTCATCCATTTCTTTCTGAGAAAGTTTCAAATGTACATGCATTCCTTCACTAATAATCTCTCCGATTGTCATACGTGGGTCCAGAGATGCATACGGATCCTGGAATATGACCTGAACATCCTTTTTGAAAGATAACAGTTCCTTTCCATGAAGTTTGGATACATCTTTTCCTTCAAAAAGAATCTTTCCCTTTGTCGGCTCATACAACTTGATAATCGTTCTTCCGCAAGTTGTCTTTCCACAACCAGATTCTCCAACAAGACCAATCGTCTCGCCTTTTCGAATCTTCAGATTAATTCCGTCTACAGCCTTTACGACCTTTTTCTTTCCTGCCGGAAAATATTTACAAAGGTCTTCTACTTCAAAGATATAATTATTCTGATCCATTATTTTGCCTCCTTATCATAGAAGGATTTTACCTTCGGTGCTTTTGGATGCTGCAGCCAGCATGACACCTTATGTGTATCACTTAAGGATGTCTCCATTGGATTTTTCTCTTTACAGATTCCCATGCAGTACTCACATCTGGATGCAAATGGGCATTCATGTAATGGAAGCAGGAGATCCGGAGGTGTTCCCTTTAACGCATATAATTCTTCTTTTGATTCATTGGTAACCTTTGGCACGGAACTTAAAAGCGCCCATGTATACGGATGTTTGCTTTCATAGAAAATCTCACGGGCAGTTCCCCTCTCTACGACCTGGCCTGCATACATAACCTGAATACGATCCGCAAAATTAGCCACAACACCAAGGTCATGTGTTACCAGAATAATAGCTGTATTAGATTTTTCTTTTAATTCGCGCATCAAATCCATAATCTGTGCCTGGATTGTTACATCAAGCGCAGTTGTTGGTTCATCTGCAATCAGAATTTTCGGATTACATGCAAGTGCAATGGCAATCATAACACGTTGTCTCATACCACCGGATAATTCATGCGGATAATTATCAATTCGAGATTCCGGGCTTGGAATCTTGACCATCTCAAGCATACGGATAGCTTCTTTTCTTGCCTCTGCCTTATTCATGTCACGATGAATGATCAGACTTTCCATAATCTGCTTACCAATGGTCATCGTAGGATTCAGTGAGGTCATTGGATCCTGAAAAATCATACTGATTTCGTCTCCGCGAAACTTATATAATTCTTTGTCCGTCATTTTCATGACATCTTTTCCATTACAGACAATCTTCGACTCCGGTTTAATCTCTGCGAATGGCGGTTTTAAAAGACGCATGACAGCTTTGGCCGTTACGGTCTTTCCACATCCTGACTCTCCTACGAACGCAAGCGTCTCACCTTTTTTTAATTCAAAGCTGACACCACGGACAGCTTTTACTTCTCCTGCATAAGTCTGAAAAGAAACATGCAGATTATCTACTTCTAATACTTTTTCATTTTCCATCTTCATCTACCTCCAGACTATTTTCTAAGTTTCGGATCTAATGCGTCACGAAGTCCGTCACCAAGCAAAGTAAAGCTCAGCATTGTAAGGGCAATCATAATTGCCGGGAACAAAAGCTGTGTTGGATAGAACATAAAGTTCTGCTGAGCGGCAGATGCAAGAGCTCCCCAGCTTGTCTGTGGCGGCTGGATTCCAAGTCCTACATAACTTAAGAACGCCTCTGAGAAAATGTATCCTGGAATATCAAATGTAATAGCTACGATAATCATACCGAGTGTATTTGGAATCATATGTTTCATAATAATTTTCATCGGCGATACACCGAGTGCATTTGCTGCAAGGACAAATTCCTGTGATTTCAGCTGAAGCATCTGTCCACGCACCAGTCTGGCAATTCCACACCATCCTGTCAGTGTCAAGGCAATCAGCATCGTTCCAAGACTCTTGCTGTCCGTCACTACAGAAATCAGGATAACAATCAAAAGATATGGAATACTTAAAAGAACCTCTACAATACGCATCATGATATCGTCCACAATTCCTCCAAAATATGCTGCGATACCTCCATAGATACTTCCGATCAAACTGGCTACAAGCGCTCCTGTAATACCAATCAAAAGAGAGACACGTCCCGCCTGCCATACTCTGGCAAACAGATCACGTCCAAGGTCATCTGTTCCGAACCAATGTGCTGCACTTGGTCCCTGATTGATTGCACCCGAATCAATTTTCTCATATCCATACCCACTGATGGCCGGTCCGAATATAATGAAAAATATAAGAACAAGAAGGATAATACCTGCCAGAAGCGCTACTTTATTTTCTTTAAATCTTCTCCATGCATCGGCCCAGTATCCGATTCTCGGACGAGCAGGAACCTCTTCATCTTTCTCAAGTCCGATGATTTCAAACATTTCATCTGGGATATTTTCTGTCATATCAAATGTATTCTGGTTTTCCATCATGTATCTTCCTCCTAATCAACCCGGATTCTAGGATCCAGAACTGTATATGCAATATCTACGATCAACTGTACAAATACAAATAAAAATGCTGCAAATACAGTGGTTCCGATAATCATCGTGTAATCTCGGTCATTAATTGAATTGATGTAATAAAATCCAAGTCCTGGTATTCCAAATATTTTTTCTACAACGAAAGAACCTGTAAAGATTCCGGATATCTGGCCTACGAGAAGTGTCATACATGGGAGAAATGCATTTTTCATAACATGTTTGCGGATCACATTGAATCTGCTGACACCCTTTGCTTCCGCTGTCAGAATATAATCTTGATTCATAACATCCAGCATATTGGACTTTACATAACGAGCATAAGTGGCAATCGTGCCAAAACTCAATACAACGGTCGGAAGCACCACATTCTGCCAGCTTCCCCATCCTGTTGTTGGCAACACTCCGAGTTGTACACAGAATACAAACTGAAGAAGTGATGCCAGTACAAAGACTGGAACCGTAATACCCAGTATTGCTATGAACATGACTATGTAATCAGGCCACTTATTTTTATGAAGTGCGGCCACAATTCCAAGAATAATACCTAAAAATACTCCAACAATCAGCGCCAGTCCTCCCGGAGTTGCTGAAACTTTGGAATTTTCAAGAAGTGTGTCTGTTATATAAGTTCCAGGATATTTTAAAGACTCACCAAGATCACCTTTCGTAATCAGATTCTTCATAAAAATTCCATATTGTTCCGTTGTGGATTTGTCCAGTCCATATTTTGCATAATAATTTGCTTTTGTCTGCTCAGGAAGATTTCTTGCCATGTGGGCAAGCGGATCTCCCGGAATACTGTGCATCATATAAAATGTGGCTGTAATGATGATTACGAGAGTAACAATCATATAACCGATTCTTTTTACAAGAAATTTTTTCATATTATCCGCTCCTGTTAAAAATACCGCCGCTCTTAGATTAAGCGGCGGAAAAATTCTTATCTTTTACTATCTTGCACTTGTATCTACATATTTCAGTCCACTTGTTGAACTTGCCAGTTTATTGTAATTCTTCACATACTGATAATAATAAGAATGTGTATATTCATTTACGTTCGGGCTGACAACACAGTCATCTGCCAGAAGAATATTTTCTGCCTGTTTGTAAAGGTCAACTCTTGTCTTTTCATCCATCTCTTTTCTTGCCTGAGCAACAAGACTGTCATACTGATCATTCTGCCAGAATACAGGAACCATGTTAGAACCACCGGCAAATACTTCCATCATAGCCATTGGATCATCATAGTCGATAGACCAGGTCATCATAGCAATCTGGAATTCACCATTATTCGTCTTACTCTGGAATGTTCCCCACTCATTGAAGTCAAGCTCAACTTTTACTCCAAGAATTTTCTCCCACATCTGCTGACAATATGCTGCATAAGTTCTTGTCCACTCAGTTGTAGCACTTAATGTGTATGTAATATTTAATGTAGATGGATCACTTCCGAGTCCTAATTCCTGCATACCTTTAAGAAGTAACTCTTTTGGATCTTCTGTAATAGATTTTAATGGCTCTTCTACCTGATCACGATACTCTCCAAGTTCACCCGTTGATGTAGAATATGGAACCCAGCCGTATAATGGTTTGTGGATATCATTGTAAATAACAGAACACATATCTTCACGGTTTACTGCCATTGTGAAAGCTTTTCTGATGTTTACATTGCTGAATATTTTGTCCTGGCAGTTAAAGAAATCGTATCTTACTGTTGGGATTGGTGCTTCAACAACATCAACTTTGTCTTTCTTATCAAATCTTCCGATCCACTCTTTATCAGCACATGCAATATAATCCAGAGATCCACTGTCGAAGGAGTTGAATCTTGCTGTCTGGTCTGATACAATCTGATAATTTACTTTATCTAATTTTACAGAATCTTTATCCCAGTAATTTTCATTTTTCTCTAATTCGATTTTAGAATTACGTTTCCAGCTTGTCATCTTGAATGGTCCACATCCGACCATAGATTCTACATTTGCGCCATAGCTCTCTCCGTATTTTTCTACCAGATCTTCACGAACCGGATACATCGCTCTTGTATCTGTCAGAGAAAGGAAATATGGTACCGAGTACTCTAATGTAATCTCAAGTGTTTTATCATCGACTGCTTTTACGCCAAGTTCAGACACATCTTTTTCTCCATTGTAGATTGCTTCACCGTTCTTAATACATGTAATGTAAAATGCATTTGGTGAACCAGCTTCCGGGTCAAGTGTCTGCTTCATTCCGTATACGTAATCATCTGCTGTAACCGGCTCGCCATCAGACCACTTATTATCACGAAGATGGAATGTCCAGACGGTACCGTCATCATTAGATTCCCATGATTCTGCTCCGGCACCTTTACGTTCCTGCTTATCTCCATCTTCTTCCATACGTGTCAAAGGCTCCATAATATTTCTCAGGATTCCCATACTGTAAGTATCATTACCTTTGACCGGATCCATCGTTGTCGGATCTGTGTCCAGATACGTGTTGTAATACGTTCCGTCTGCTGACTTTTTGTCACTTCCACCACCACAGGCTGTCAAGGAAAATACCATAACAGCTGCGAGAAGTGCACTTATGATTTTCTTTTTCATAGATTAGCCCTCCTTTTTCCGTTGCATCTATAATATTTGTCTATATTATATCAAATACTTTAATTTCGGTCTATCTTTTTTTAATAAAAAGTGGTGCTATACTACATTTTCAGTAATATTGCACCACTTTTCTTATATCTTCACTTTATTCTCACTTTATTTTCAGTCTATTTTACTAATCCGTTATTGTTCTTTAATTCTTTTTTGCACGCTAATTCTCATTAAGTTCTGTCTTGCCCTGCTTTAATTTTATAGCGGAGGTCAACAAATTCAGCATAAGCATCGGTGATGTCAATGTATTCAGAAAAACACGCGTCATAGTCGGAGCTGTCAATGTCAAGTCTGCGCACTGCGCCACTGCTGTGTCCAGACGGTCAGTAATTGCCAGTATTTTTGCATTCTGCATTCTTGCCCGCTCAGTCACTTTCGTTGTCATAAAGTAGTAATCCGGAAATGAAATCGGTATGAGCAGAGATTCTTCTGTCAGTGAAGTCAACATTCCATAAACATCATCATTCAATTCTGTATTTGCAGTAATTCCAAGGACCTCACAAGAAGAGAGTCTATTTTTCATATATTCCGCCATCGTCCAGGAAATGCCTCTTCCACAGATAAAAATCTGCTTACTGTTCAAAATCAAATCTGCCGCTTCAAAATATTTTTTTAAATCAATATTTTTCCAGTAATCCGTAATAGCTTTGACCTCTTCATCTCCAATCTCTGCCAGAACCTTTTCCCGGTTATCATGTTCATATTTGGGAACTTTCTCTGTATAGACACTGCTATCGTCCAGAACATCCGTCTTTTGTTTCTGAATTATATCCTTGCGAAATTCATATTTAATCTGGGTAAAACTTTCATAGCCAAGTGATGCACATGTATTGAGTATCGTAATCTCCGTTACTCCAATGTCCCGACTCAACTCTTTCAATGTAATATATGCCATCTCGTCCGGATGATCAATCATATACTTTGCAACCATGTACTGTTTTCTTGTAAGCTCTGTGCTTCTCTTTTTGATACTTTCTATAATGTCCATGATTTCTTCTCTCTTTCCATCTGACCGCCTTGATTTTTCTTAGTATACATTACTTTGATATCTCTGCGCAACTATATTACTATAAAGTTATTATAAAATCACTATATTTTGTTTTTACCATATAGTATTTTATCACTTTAACGTGACGAATCGCAAAAAAGATATAGTTCCCCTTCCCCATATGAATGCTATTATGAAATTCTATGCGGCAGTTGCAACTTTTTTCTGTTTGTTGCGATATTTATAAAGAATGTGTCTGATAGAAACCAGAAATGCTTCAAGCAATACAGATTTTATTTCTCTTCGGACAATCCTTTTGTACCAACGGTCGTTTTTTATGATACCAAATGTACCTTCTGCCTGGATGGATCTGTGAATCTTGAATTAGCATTGGCAAAACTGCCTGTTTTGGGTTAGAATAGATTTTATTAATTTTCATTGCAAGTTAATTATAACAGAAAGAAAGACCTTGAGTTCATTATAAACTCTTGGTCTTTCTTTTCTGGGGGACTATTCTTTTTTCACAGCCCCCTCAATCATTTACTTTATGAATTTTTTTTTTTTTTTTTTACGATAAGCACAACCACAATTTCTTCAATAGAAAGAATTGTTTTCAAATGAGATTCTATCTGCACTCTCGGATGAGTTATCCACATTTGTTCCATTTTTTACATAAGTTATCAACATATCCGTATTTATCCATCTTATTATAACGAACTTTCCTTCCCTGGAAAAAGAAATCTAAATAGAAACATCTGTTTTATTCACGTTCGTTGCTTCTTGGATCGTTTTCTGGATCTGACTTCTTACAAGTTCCGCGATATCATTCGTCTTCATGTCTTTATAATCATCATAGTACAATGGTTTTAAGAAATGTACCTGCACTGTGACCGGTGCGATGCTGTTAGTGTCAAATGGCTTGAAAGAATCGATCAGTGCAACCGGCACGATCGGGCATTTTGCTTTTGTGGCTGCTTTAAAGCTTCCGCCTTTGAACTCCAGCATCTCATTTCCCATCTTAGATCTTGTTCCTTCCGGGAAAATGAGATAATTTCTTCCGTTCTTTACCTCATTTGTCACATTTACAATGACCTGCAGTGACTGACGGATATCGTTACGATCCATCATATATGCTTTCATACATTTGAAAACTTGTTTTAAAAATGGCACATTTTCCACTTCTTTTTTAGCAACTACGGAAAATGGCTTCGGGCAGACATCTACCAATGACAGTACATCATAAAGTCCCTGATGATTCGGAAAGAACATAAATCCGTTCTCTTTAGGGATATTCTCAAGCCCGTGGGCATCTATGGTCACATTTCCACCCTTATTGGCGCGATGTGTGATGAACTGGAGCATCCGGTAATGTTCTTCTTCTGTGTATTTGTCTACGTGAGACGCATGATAGCATAATTTCGCCCACATCCACGGGACAAGTAAAATGTTCCGAAGAACCATCATTATGATTCGTTTCATATCTTCTTGTCCTCCTTTATGGCACTTTCGTACAGATAACCGCCCTCGCAATCAGCGACTACGATCACCGGGAAATCTTCCACATAAAGCTTGCGGATAGCTTCTGTTCCAAGATCATCGTAAGCTACGACCTCAGAAGTCTTAATACATTTTGAAAGAAGCGCTCCTGCTCCTCCTACTGCCGCAAAGTAAACACTTCCGTTTCTTTTGACAGCATCCAGTACTTCCTTACTTCTCTTACCTTTTCCAATCATGGCTGTGAGGCCAAGATCCAGAAGCTTCGGCGCGTAGCGGTCCATACGGCTCGCAGTTGTCGGACCTGCGGAACCAATCGGACGTCCTTCTCTCGCCGGGGATGGTCCCATGTAATAAATCGTCTGTCCAGCCATGTCTACCGGAAGATTTTCTCCATTTTTAAGCGCATCATCCATTCTCTTGTGAGCGGCATCTCTCGCCGTGTAGATAGTTCCTGTAATGTATACATAATCTCCTGCTCTGAGCTTACGGGATACTTCTTTGCTGATTGGTGCTTTTATATGCTTCTCCATGACTATACCTCCCTCACGATGTGTCTGTTGACGTGACAGCAAATATTGATTCCTACCGGAAGTCCGGCAATGTGAGTCGGATATGTATTAACATTTACCGCAAGAGCCGTTGTTGTTCCTCCAAGACCTCCAGGTCCGATGCCAAGCTTGTTGATTGTCTCAAGCATCTCCTCTTCCAGATCCTTGACCCACTGAATGTCTGAGTGTGTGCCAACTTCACGTGTCAGGGCATCCTTTGCCATAAGAGCACATTTTTCAAAGGTACCACCAATTCCGACACCGACTACCATCGGCGGACAGGCATTCGGTCCTGCATCCTGAACAGCTGTCAGAATTGCATTCTTCACACCTTCAATCCCATCGGCAGGCTTCAGCATAAAGACACGGCTCATATTCTCGCTTCCAAATCCCTTCGGAGCAACTTTAATCTTTACTTTATCCCCCGGCACAATGTTATAGTGAATAACTGCCGGCGTGTTATCTTTCGTATTCTCACGGATAATCGGGTCACCTACAACAGACTTTCTAAGATATCCTTCCACATATCCCTGGCGCACACCCTCATTGATGGCATCCGTAAGACTTCCACCTTCAAAGTGTACCTCCTGACCAACTTCTATGAACACGACCGCCATACCAGTATCCTGACAGATTGGGATCATATCCTCTCCTGCAATCTTTAAATTCTCCTGAAGCTGTGTCAGAATCTGCTTTCCAAGCGGTGCTTCCTCCGTCTCCACCGCATTTTTCATTGCTATATCCATATCCTCAGACAGAAAATGATTCGCCTGAATACACATTTCTTTAATATTTCTCGTAACTATACTTACATCGACTGAACGCATAATGACCTCCTTTTAATTGCCTTGTCCCTTTTTTCATTTTACCCTGTCCCTTAGTGATATACAAGACAAAAAAATCTGCAGCCTCGGATTTTCATGTCCTGCAGCTGCAGATTTTTTTATAGTCTTATTAAGTTTTCTTTTCTCAGATAGAATTATTTTTATTCTTCGTCACTGTCTAATGCCAGTGATTCTACGTCGAGCTGGTCTACTTCAACCCCGTCTTCGCCGAAGATTTCTTTCTTTTTGGCTTCTTCTTTTTCTTCGTCTCTGACTTTTGCGATACTTGCTACGGTCTCTTTATCTTTCAGGTTGATGAGTTTGACTCCGGATGTGATTCTTCCGAGTACGGAGATTCCGGAACACAGCATACGGATGATGATTCCGTCTGTGTTTATGATCATAATCTCATCGTCTTCGTCAACTGCCTTGATTCCGATGACATTTCCTGTCTTTTCAGTGATCTTGTAACACTTCACTCCTTTGCCGCCACGGTTCTGTGCTGTAAATTCATGGATGTCTGTACGTTTACCCATACCTTTTTCAGATACGATCAAAAGGTCATGTCCCTGGGTCACAAGCTGCATTCCAATCACTTCGTCGCGGTCTGCAAGATTGATTCCGCGTACTCCCATGGAGTTACGTCCTGTTGCTCTTACGTCGGTCTCATTAAAGCGGATACACTGACCATACTTCGTTGCAAGAATGATTTCCTGATTGTTGTCTGTGAATTTTACTTCGATCAGTTCATCCTCATCACGCAGTGTAATTGCGGCAAGTCCTGTCTTTCTTACATTCATGTACTCGCGAAGTGATGTCTTCTTCACAAGACCTTTCTTCGTTGCCATGATCAGATAATCCTGATCACGGTAGTAATCAATCGGGATTACTGCGGTAATCTTCTCGCCCGGCATTAACTGGAGCAGATTGATGATCGCAGTTCCTCTTGATGTACGGCTTGCCTCCGGAATCTCGTATCCTTTCAGTCTGTAGACACGTCCGGTATTCGTAAAGAACATAATGTAGTGGTGCGTATTCGTCATGAAAAGCTCTTCCACATAGTCTTCATCCAGAGTCTGCATACCTTTAATTCCCTTACCGCCACGATTCTGTGCCTTAAATGTATCATCAGACATACGCTTGATGTAACCAAGCTTTGTCATGGTAATTACAATATTCTCCTTCGGGATCAGATCCTCCATGGAAATGTCATACTCGTCAAATCCAATGGATGTTCTTCTGTCATCGCCATATTTGTCCTTGATGACAAGTATTTCTTCACGGATCACTCCAAGAAGTAATTTTTCGTCTGCCAGAATTGCCTCCAGTCTCTCAATCTGAGCCATAAGTTCTGCATATTCTTTCTCAAGCTTCTCTCTTTCCAATCCTGTCAGAGCACGCAGACGCATATCTACGATAGCCTGAGCCTGAACATCATCCAGTTCGAACTTCTCCATGAGTTCTGCTTTGGCAGCCTGTACCGTACTGGAACCACGGATGATCCGGATAACTTCGTCAATATTATCAAGAGCGATCAATAATCCTTTTAATATATGCGCTCTTTCTTTTGCTTTGTTCAGTTCGTACTTTGTACGACGTGTCACAACATCTTCCTGATGCTTCAGGTAATATCCAAGAAGCTCTAAAATATTCATGACTTTTGGCTGTTTGCCGACCAGTGCCAGCATAATCACGCCAAATGTATCCTGAAGCTGTGTATGTTTGTAAAGCTGGTTCAGCAATACATTTGCATTGACATCTTTACGAAGTTCAATGACAATACGCATACCTTCACGGCTGGACTGATCACTTAAGTCTGTGATTCCATCCACCTTCTTGTCACGTACCAGCTCTGCGATCTTTTCAATCAGACGGGCCTTATTGACCATGTACGGAAGCTCTGTAACAATGATGCGGCTCTTGCCATTCGGCATCGTCTCAATGTTCGTTACGGCACGTACACGAATCTTACCACGTCCTGTTCGATATGCTTCCTCGATTCCTCTTGTACCAAGAATCTCTCCACCGGTCGGGAAGTCTGGTCCCTTGATGATCTCAAGGATTTCTTCCATTGTTGTCTCGTCTTTATCTGCAATCTTGTTATCGATAATTCTGACTACTGCGTCAATGACCTCACGAAGATTGTGCGGCGGGATATTCGTTGCCATACCTACGGCGATACCGGATGTACCGTTCACCAGAAGGTTCGGGAATCTTGCCGGAAGTACAACCGGCTCTTTCTCCGTCTCATCAAAGTTTGGCATGAAGTCTACTGTATCTTTGTTGATATCAGCAGTCAGTTCCATGGAAATCTTACTCAATCTTGCCTCTGTGTAACGCATAGCCGCTGCTCCGTCACCGTCCACAGAACCGAAGTTTCCATGCCCGTCAACGAGCGGATATCTGGTAGACCATTCCTGAGCCATATTAACCAATGCTCCGTAAATAGAACTGTCACCGTGCGGATGATATTTACCCATTGTATCACCGACGATACGGGCTGATTTTCTGTGCGGTTTATCCGGTCCATTGTTCAGCTCGATCATGGAGTAAAGAATTCTTCTCTGTACAGGTTTCAATCCGCCTCTTACATCTGGACGCGCACGGGAAGCAATAACACTCATGGCATAATCGATCTAGGAGGTCTCCATCGTGTTCTTTAGGTCGACCTCATGGACTTTATCAAAAATATTGTCTTCCATTTATCTATTTTCCTTTCTGCAAAGCGAAAATATTTCGCTGATATTTAAATGTCAGGTTTAAATGTCAAGATTCTGTACATACTGTGCGTTTTCTTCGATGAACTCACGTCTTGGCTCTACCTTATCTCCCATCAGTGTTGTAAATGTGAGATCCAGCTCGCTTGCTGTCTCATCATCCATTGTGACACGAAGGAGTACGCGATGCTCCGGATCCATAGTGGTATCCCAAAGCTGCTCTGCATCCATCTCTCCAAGACCTTTGTAACGCTGAATTTTATTATTGTTATCACGCCCAACTTCCTGCAAAATGCTGTCAAGTTCTTCGTCGCTGTATGCATACCAAACTTTTTTATTTCTTTCGAGCTTATAAAGTGGCGGCTGTGCCAGATACACGTATCCTTCTTTGATCAGATCTGGCATAAATCTGTACATAAATGTCAGAAGCAGTGTACTGATATGGGCTCCATCCACGTCGGCATCGGTCATGATGATAATCTTGTGATAACGTAATTTGCTGATATCAAAGTCTTCATGGATTCCGGTTCCAAATGCCGTGATCATGGCTTTGATCTCCGCATTTCCATAAATTCGATCCAGTCTTGCCTTCTCAACATTGAGGATTTTACCACGAAGTGGAAGGATGGCCTGTGTTGCACGGTCTCTTGCTGTCTTTGCGGAACCACCGGCGGAGTCTCCCTCTACGATGTAGATTTCGCATTTTTCCGGATTCTTGTCAGAACAGTCTGCAAGCTTACCAGGAAGTGACATACCATCAAGGGCTGATTTCCTTCTTGTCAGATCTCTCGCTTTTCTTGCAGCCTCTCTCGCACGCTGTGCCATCACAGACTTCTCAACTGTTACTTTAGCGACCTGAGGATTCTGTTCCAGGAAAATCTGAAGCTGTTCACTGACAACATTATCAACTGCTCCTCTTGCCTCACTGTTTCCAAGTTTCTGCTTTGTCTGACCTTCGAATTGAGGATCCTCGATCTTGACACTGATAATTGCAGTCAGTCCCTCACGGATATCCTCACCTGTCAGGTTCGGCTCATTATCTTTTAAAAGTTTATTCTTTCTTGCGTAATCATTAAATGTCTTTGTTAACGCATTTCTAAATCCGACAATATGAGTTCCGCCTTCCGGAGTCGTAATATTATTTACAAATCCGTAGCTATTCTCATTGTAGCAATCATTGTGCTGCATTGCAACTTCAACAGATACATTGTTGACGATTCCCTCACAGTAAATGATCTGCTCGTAAAGCGGAGTCGTACTGCGGTTCAGATACTCAACAAATTCTTTGATTCCACCTTCGTAGTGGAAAGTCTTCTCAATCGGCTCTTGTGGTCTTTCATCTCGAAGAACGATCTTCAGTCCCTTTGTCAAAAATGCCATCTCACGGAATCTCTGCTGTAAAATGCTGTAATCAAAGATTGTTGTCTCAAAAATCTCTCCATCCGGCAGGAATGTGACCTTTGTTCCTGTCTTTCCCGGCTCACATTCTCCGATGACTTCCAGCTTCTTTGCAACTTTTCCTCGCTCATAGCGCTGTCTGTATACTTTTCCTTCGTGACAGATTTCAACTTCCAGCCAGACAGAAAGCGCATTTACAACAGATGCACCTACTCCATGAAGTCCTCCGGATACCTTGTATCCTCCACCACCGAATTTTCCTCCGGCATGAAGCACCGTAAATACGACTTCAACTGCCGGAAGTCCTGATTTATGGTTGATTCCGACCGGAATTCCACGTCCATTATCTGTGACAGTAACGGAATTATCCGGATTGATCGTTACGTGAATGGTATCACAGAATCCTGCCAACGCCTCATCAACCGCATTATCAACAATCTCATATACCAGATGATGAAGACCTCTTGATGAGGTACTTCCAATATACATTCCCGGACGCTTTCTTACAGCTTCCAGTCCTTCCAGTATCTGAATTTCGTCTGCGCCATATTCGTGCTGTACCTTTTCTGTAGCCATGCTAATCCTCCTAGTTTTCCTTTATCACTTGTCCGTTCTGGACATGAAATACTTTATTGACTTCAAATCTATGATTTACAAATTCATCCACTCCTGTACAGGTAATGAGTGTCTGTATATCATGAATACTGTCTAATAAATAGTTTTGCCTGTGTTTGTCAAGTTCAGACAACACATCGTCAAGTAACAGAACCGGTGTGTCTCCGATCACTCTTTTCACCAGCTCGATTTCTGCCAGTTTCAATGACAATGCTGCGGTCCTTTGCTGTCCCTGGGATCCGAATCTCCGGATGTCCAGATTCCCGACCATAAAACAGACGTCGTCTCGATGAGGCCCTACCGAAGTACTCTTCATCCTGATATCTCGCTGTCTGTTCATCTCAAGAGCCTGCTCAAGAGACATGTTTTTCGTACTCGGTTCGTAAATCAGACGGATTTCTTCCTTACCGCCAGTCAGTTTCTTATGTATTCCGGAAACAATTTCGTTCATTTCGTCAACAAATTGTTTCCTCCTCGCAATGATTGCATTGCCATACTGAACAAGCTGGAGATCCCAGATGTCCAGAGTCTCCATTGCATCTTGCCGGTATGCACTGTCTTTTAGTAAATGATTTCTCTGATTTACGACCCGACTGTAGTTGGATAAATGATTAAAATATACTTTGTCAAGCTGTGACAGCTCTAAATCTATGAACTTTCTTCTTCCCGCCGGACCATTTTTTATAATGTTCAGATCTTCCGGTGAAAAAAATACGAGATTTACAATGCCAAATAATTCTCCGGCTTTGCGTATCGGAATCTTATTAATAGCAACACCTTTCGGCCGGTTCTTCTTCAGATGCATGTCAATCTGATCCTGAATCCCGCGTTTTTCAACAATCACCTCAATGTGTGATTCCTCTGCCCCGAACTGGATCATATCCCGGTCTTTGCTCCCTCTGTGGGACTTCGTCGTCCCGGACAGATAGACAGCCTCCAGAATATTCGTCTTTCCCTGGGCATTATCCCCGTAGAAAATGTTGGTGCTGCCATCAAATTCCAGATTCAAAAGTTCGTAGTTTCTAAAATTTTTCAGTTTCAAAGATTTAATCTTCAATTTTGATTTCTTCTCCGCCAAATGATACAACATCCCCGCCGTATAATTTTCTTCCACGGCGAGTATCAATTTCTCCATTTACAGACACCTGTCCGTCCTGGATGACTTCTTTTGCCTCAACGCCCGATTCAACAAGACCGGCTGCTTTTAATGCCTGCCCAAGCTTTATAAATTCATCACGCAATTTGATTGTTTCCATAGTCGCTCCTTTACATTTGTTAAAAATGAATAAATGTATAATTATTCATGCATTTTTATGAATAATATTAGTATTTCCGTATAATTATGCACTTATTATACATTTGCATTAAAGTTTACAGGAAGGATAAGATAAATATAGCTTTCTGTCTCATCCTTGATGAAGCAAGGTGCTTTCGCATTCATCAGATAAAGTGTAACCTCTTCATCATCAATAACACGCAGTGCGTCAATCAGGAATTTCGGATTGAATCCGATCAGAAGATCTTTTCCATCCTTGGAAATCATAATCTCTTCATTCATGGATCCAATCTGAGATTTGATTTTTAACTCCATCATTTCATCCTGGATGTCAATGATGATCGGTTTTTTATCTCCTTCTTTGATGAGAAGTGTTGCGCGGTCGATACAATTTAAGAATTCTTTTTTGTTAATTCTTACTTTTGTATCGTAATCACTGGACAGCATCTGATCAATTTTAAAATAATCGCCTTCAATAAGTCTGGAAACAACGATTGTATTGTCAAATTCAAACACAATATGGTTATTTGTATAAGAAATTTCAACCATACTCTCAGCTTCTCCGGATAAAATTTTACTAATTTCAATTAAAGTTTTACCAGGTACAACCATCTTATAATCACTTACTGGATTTTTCAATTCAATTTTACGGATAGAAATTCGATGTCCATCCAAAGATGCAACTCTTAAAACATTATCTTTTATTTCAAATAATTCTCCGGTCATTAATTTGTTGCTTTCTGTATCAGCAATAGAAAAGATAGTCTGGCGAATGACTTCTTTCAAAGTAAACTGTGAAATTACTATAGAATCATCCTTCTCAATAATTGGAAGATAAGCAAATTCATTGCCAGGTTTTCCGGAAATATCAAATTTTGCTTTTTCACACACAATAGTTGTCTGAAGTCTGTCATCAGTTTCTATAGAAACTTCATTATCCGGAAGTTTTCTAACAATTTCAGAAAAAATCTTTGCATCAATGGCAATCATACCACGATCAATGATCTCACCTGCAATTTCTGTCTGGATGCCAAGTTCCATATCGTTGGCAGTCAACTTAATAATGTCAGTAGTGGCATCAATTAAGATACATTCTAATATTGGCATTGTTGTTTTTCCAGGAACAGCTTTAGAAACAATATTAACTCCTTTTACAAGGTCTGATTTGTTACATACGATTTTCATATGTGTAAAACTCCTTTCCCACGTTACGCATATATAGAAATAAATAAATTTTTTCCGCCTTATTCGCCTTAGGGGCTGTGGATAAGAGGAAAACCCCTGCGCGCCCAGTAAACTCAGGCGTTTCGCGCTTTGATAAGTCTGTGAAATTAAACTGGAAAATGTGTGGAACTGCTTTGGAAAACATTTTTGTTGCTTTTTGGAAAAATGGACAAAAAATCACTTCTCCACACCATATCCAAATAAATCGGAGGATTTTCCACGCACTGTCCACATACTATCCACACAAGTAACCAAAAATGTGGATAATGTGGATAAATTGTGGATAACTATATGGAAAATCCTAAGCCGGGTTGATTTTCTTCTTTATTATATTGATTGTATTCGCCATCATCTCATCTGATTCGATATCCTTGGCAATCTTTTCTACTCCATATTTGACAGTAGAGTGGTCTTTACCTCCAAGAACTGCACCAATTCCTTTCAGGGCAGTATCAGTCATGGTACGCATCAGATACATACAGATCTGACGTGGAACGGCAATCTCCGAATCACGTTTTTTGCTTTTAAGGTCAGCAACGGTGATACCAAAATGATCCGCAACGATATCAAGTATCAGTTCCGGAGTAACTTCTCTTCTATTATCAGAAGAAATAATATCTTTTAATGCTTCTGCTGCAAGAGCAATATCAATCGGATTATTATTGTTGTTGAGCTTATAGAGGGCAATGAGTTTATTCAGAGAACCTTCCAGCTCACGGATGTTAGATTTGACGTTGGCTGCAATATAGTCCAGTACATCATTCTTAATGTTATATTTTTCCAGATGATCCAGTTCAATCTTCTTCTGGAGAATTGCCATACGTGTCTCATAATCCGGAGATGAGATATCAGCAATGAGACCCCACTCAAAACGTGTGCGGAGTCTGGATTCCAGTGTCTCGATATCTTTCGGAGGTTTATCACTGGAGATTATGATCTGTTTTCCAAGTGTATGAAGGTGATTGAAAGTATGGAAGAACTCTTCCTGAGTACTTTCTTTACCTATTATAAACTGGATATCGTCAATCAACAGAACATCAATGTTCCTGTATTTATCACGGAAGTTCAGCATGGCAGATTCATTACCGGCTGTTTTACCATTCCTCAGGGCATCAATCAGTTCGTTGGTGAACGTCTCACTGGTTACATATAATACTTTTTTCTTCGGATTCTTGTCCAAAATGAAGTGTGCAATGGAATGCATCAAATGGGTTTTTCCAAGTCCAACACCTCCATATAAAAAGAGAGGGTTGTACACTTCACCGGGAGATTCGGCAACGGCCAGTGAAGCTGCATGAGCGAAGTTGTTATTTCCGCCTACAACAAAAGTATCAAAAGTATATTTTGGATTCAGCCCTGCTTTCTCTGCTAAGGACTTCGTCTTTTTCTTTTGACCGTTATCAATAGATGCATTATGAATTTCATTCAGTTTATCGTCATCTTCCGATACAAACTGTATCTCGTACTCTTTGCCTGTAATCTCAGCAATACATACCATGAGTGGGAGACGGTACTTCTTATCGATGTATTCAACACTGGAATCCTTGTTCACAAGAATATAAGCAGTGTCATCAATGACATCGTAAACTTTCAGCGGCTTTATCCACGTATTAAAGGATACATTCAGCAGCTCGTGTTCCACTCGTAAATGTTCGATGATCTCAGGCCATTTTTCTTTCACTTCGTTCATTTTAAACAAACTCCTACTTCCCAAGTCTACTCTTTATCTATTTTACATCAAAATATGTATTTAAGCAATTAAAAAGTAAAGAAAATCATCGGTAATGCTTGACGTATCAAGATTTTTTTTATATAATCAAAGCTGATGTCTTAAGAAAAAATATGGGGCAACCCTTGGAAAAATATAAGGAGGTGGATATCTATGAAAATGACATTCCAGCCAAAAAAGAGACAAAGATCTAAAGTACATGGTTTCAGATCAAGAATGAGTACTGCAGGCGGAAGAAAAGTACTTGCAGCAAGAAGAGCAAAAGGAAGAAAGAAATTATCAGCGTAGGCCGCATATATGTGGCCTTTTCTTCTTTCAAAAAATAGGAGATTAAAGCATGAAATATTCCGAATCATTGAAAAAACATAAGGATTTTCAACATGTATATAAAAAAGGAAGTTCTTATGCGAACAAGTATCTTGTCATGTATGTACTGGAGAATCAGACGGAAGGTAATCGATTGGGAATATCTGTAAGTAAAAAAGTGGGAAACAGTATCGTAAGACACCGATTAACTAGGTTGATCCGAGAGAGTTACCGGCTACAAGAAGACATGTTCAGCAGTGGGCGCGATATCGTAGTTATCGCAAGAGGTGCAGCTAAGGGTAAGAATTACCGCGACATAGAGAGCGCACTGATCCACCTGGCACGTCTTCATAATATATATAAGGGGTAATTGCGTGATGAAAAAGATTCTGCTTGGTATCATCAGATTCTATCAAAAGTATTTATCAGGAGCAAAGGGATATTCTTCCTGTAAGTATTATCCGACCTGTTCCAGATATGCGATAGAAGCAATTGAAAAGTACGGGGCCTTTAAGGGAGGTCTTCTTGCTGCCTGGAGAATCTTGCGTTGCAATCCTTTTTCAAAAGGAGGATATGACCCTGTTCCTTAAAAAGAATTACAAAATCCGATGGAGGAAAAAGAGATGGTAGGAAGTTTACTAAGTGCAGCAAATTGGCCGATTGTCGGACAGATCTGCTGGGTATTAGGTAAAGTCATGAATTTTATCTATACGATGTTAGATAGCGCACTTCCAAGTGACACCGGTCTGGTTGGTATATCTATTATCCTGTATACGATTCTTGTATATACCCTGATGCTGCCGATGACAATTAATCAGCAGAGATCATCTAAGATGCAGGCCGTTGTACAGCCGGAAGTCATGGCTATCCAGAAGAAGTACAAGAACAAAAAAGATCAGGCTTCAATGCTGAAACAGCAGGAAGAGATACAGCAGGTGTATGACAAGTATGGCGTATCCATGATGGGAGGATGCCTTCCGTTACTGATCCAGATGCCGTTTTTGTTCGCATTGTATCCGGTCATTTACAGAATTTCTGATTACGTACCAAATATTACAGCTCAGGCAAATAAGTTTCTCACAATTCCGGATATGACAATCACTCCGGGTAACATGCTTAGCATGGCAAAAAGCGGAGAGACAATGGGATATTCAGCGGCAGCGCTGGTTATCACAGCAATTTTACTTCCGGTATTATCTGCATTTACACAGTATCTGAATATGAAACTGTCTATGGCAGTAAATGGTTCTAACAGACCGGCAGATAAAGATGACCCGACAGCAGCAACAATGAGAACTATGAATATGACAATGCCTCTGTTCTCACTGGTTATGGTATTTACATTACCGACTGGTATCGGTATCTACTGGATCGTCAGTGCAATCGTACGTATGGTTCAGCAGGTATTTATCAACAAACATCTCAGTAAGATATCAGTGGATGACATGATCGAGAAGAATAAAGAAAAAGCGCAGAAGAAGAAAGAAAAACGTGGCGAAAAAGCAGAGAAGATCAACGCTATGGCTCAGACAAATACAAAGAGCATCAAATCTTCTGCAACACAGAGTTCTTCTATGTCTGATAAAGAAAGAGAAGAAAAACTCGAAAAAGCAAGAGCAAATGCGAAACCGGGAAGTCTTGCTTCAAAAGCCAACATGGTTAAGAATTTTAATGAGAATAAGTAAGGGGGCATATATTCATGGATTACATTACTGTAACAGCAAAGAATCTTGATGATGCGATTACAGAAGCGTTAGTTCAGTTAGAAGTAACAAGTGATCGTCTTGATTATGAAGTTATCGAAAAAGGAAGCGATGGTTTCCTTGGATTCGGTAGAAAACAGGCCGTTATCAAAGCCCGCAGAAAAGAAGAGCCTGTAGTCGAAGTAAAAGCTGAGAAAAAAGAAGAGAAACCTGTAAAGGTCGAAAAGGCAGCAAAAGTTGAGAAGACAGAGCATGCAGAGAAAAAAGAACCAGTAAAAACTGAGACTAAGAATGAATTTAAGAAAGAGCATAAGAAAGAGAAAGATTTCAAAAAAGCTCCGAAAAAAGAAGTAAGAGAAGAGACAGAACTTGCAAAAGTTGAGCCGGCTACAATTGAAGCTTGTGAGAAATTTGTAGAAGATGTTCTGAATGCCATGAATATGGAAGAGGTAAAGGTTACTTCTACAGTTGATGAGGAAGGTGCACTGAGCATCACTATGGAAGGTAAGAACATGGGTATCCTGATCGGTAAGAGAGGACAGACACTGGATTCTCTTCAGTATCTTACCAATCGTGTAGCTAACAAGATGCAGGATGGATACGTTCGTGTAAAACTTGACACAGAGGATTATAGAAGAAGAAGAAAAGAGACTCTTGAGAATCTTGCAAAGAACATTGCAAGCAAGGTAAAGAGAACAAGAAGAACAGTTGCACTTGAGCCAATGAATCCATATGAGAGAAGAATCATTCACTCAGCACTGCAGTCTGATCCGGCTGTATCTACACACAGTGAAGGTGAAGAGCCTTACAGAAAAGTCGTTGTAACACTGGCAAGAAGATCCGGTGGCTCTCATAATTATGAGAAATACGACAAATAGAAGATAAAATTACAAAGCAGGGGTTTAAAAAACCTCTGCTTTTTTGTACAATAAAATAATGATGCCAGGATAATTCTACGATATAGCATCCGGCAGGGCGCACATTGTCCGGTGGACAATGGTTTTGCGCCGACCGAAACGGAGTGTAGACTTGCAGAGGTGCGCAGTAGAAGTATGTCATGCAATTGCATGAAGCAGTTCGTAAGGCATCATGTGTACAGGTAAAAATAGCAGGGGGGATATAGAATGAGAAATGAGTCTGGCACAATCGCAGCCATATCTACCGCCATGAGTAATTCCGGAATTGGAATTGT
>RRZU013418545.1_pt1 | contig 25322 bp, 17 predicted proteins | sample 2165561 | NCBI WGS metagenome assembly RRZU01 (sample SAMN10456909, study PRJNA506462) | wastewater metagenome | isolation source: wastewater sludge | place: USA: Moscow, Idaho | reverse complement strand
TCAGGAAATATCAGAAAAGAAAGCCAAAGATAAACGGATGGAAACGATCTCTATGTTATATAACGAAGGGAAGTACTCTGAGTTCATAAAACAAACAGAAGCCGAATTAAAAAATACCGAGAGTCCTGATTTTTATTTACCCTTATCTTCTGCATATGGTCATTTAAATAATTTTGAGAAAGCATTTTATTATGCAAGAAAAGAACTTAATATAAACCCCTTCGATTATTACGCACTACTTACAATTGGCGATTTGCACTTTTTAACAGGAAAGTTAGATTCTGCAGAAATTTATTACAATAAGGTTCAAGAGATAAGACCAACTTATGCACGGGTTTATCTAAATCTCGCCCAGCTTTATACCAAACAAAATAATACCGATAAAGCTGTAAATCAATATTTAAAAGCAATCCTATTATTTAAACAAAATAACTTTAACAAGGAGGTAATCTTATATTCAAAAGAGGTTTTAAAACTTGCCCCAAATAATCAATCTGCAAAAGAAAACTTGAAACCTTAAATATCCTTTTCGACAAATCACTACCCTATCAAGCAGGATTTATATATCCTAATTACCTCATCTATTGAAGATTTTATCATGTGGTATCAGTCAAGTTAGATTATTTCAATGCCGTTTAAAATAAATTTAAACGGCTTTTTTTAAATTTGCGATTATAAATAGACCATTGTAATTTGCCTGCTTTGTTAGAAAAGCATTTCGGACTAAGAATGAGTTGCTTTTTGAATAATAGAAAAGCAGCCACCAGCCCAGTAGAGTTTTAGTGTTTTGAAGACAAACAAACCATTACCAACAATTTTAACCGGTTTGCTAACTCAGTTCAAAGCACAGTCATTTCCCCACGCATATTTATACCTAATTGTTGTTTCACATCGTCGGGCGAAACATATTCACCCAACAGGTACATTAATTTGGTAACAATGGCTTCGGTGGTACAGTCGAAAGCACTTATCACTCCTGCTTGTAGCAAATTCAGACTGGTTTCGTAGCGTCCCATTTCCACCGAACCGGTACTGCACTGGGTTTTATTTACTATCAGAATGCCACGCCCTATTGCCTCTTTCAACAAATCGGACAGCCACGTCCATCGTGGAGCATTTCCGGCTCCGAAACTCTCTAACACAACCGCCTTCAAATTGTCAATATGAAGTATGGCGTGCACCGTCTGTTCGGTTATTCCCGGAAACAACTTCAAAATAACGACGTGCTGATCAATTCTTGTCCGAACCCGAAGACGAGTTTCTGTCTCGGGATAATGAATATATGAACGGAAATATTTGATATGTACACCGGCTTTGGCAAGTGGCGGATAATTGTATGAATTGAAGGCATTGAAATGTTCGGCATTTTTCTTGGTAGTACGATTTCCCCGAAACAGGTTGTCTTCGAAAAAAATACATACTTCAGGCACTATAGGGCGTCCGTTTTCTTTTGCCGAAGCTATTTCGATAGCCGTCAGTAAATTTTCTTTGGCATCCGACCGCATCATTCCGATAGGCAACTGAGCACCTGTAAAAATTACCGGTTTAGAAAGATTCTCGAGCATAAAACTCAGTGCCGAAGCCGAATATGCCATTGTATCCGTACCATGAAGCACCACAAATCCGTCAAATTCTTCGTAATTTTCCTGAATGGCTCGTACAATGCGTTTCCAAACAAGAGGTTGTACATCGGAAGAATCGATAAGTGGCAAAAAAGGAATACTTTTAATGCGGATACCGGAATGTTTTAGTTCGGGCATATAATTTTGCAAACGGTCAAAATCAATAGGACGTAACGCACCCGTAGCCGGATCCTCAGACATACTGATGGTTCCACCGGTAAAAAGTAACAACACCGAACTTTCTTTTTCCACAACAATTTTATGAAGGATTTTACACAAAGATAGTGTAAAAGTCAAATAAAATATGGCAGTAAAACAATATGAATTTCAATATTTTTTCTGATTGAGCCTATAAACTCGTATAAAGCCACAATTGACAAAGTGCTACAGGCAGCTTTGGATCAAAGTTTTATGGATGTGAGATTTTTCTTATCAAGATAGTATTATACAACTCTCCCACTACCCCAACCTTCGGTTATAGCTCATTATAAAAAAATAAGGCTCAGTTTTAGGTTCAATAACATCTTTTTGAACTAAACCACAAAAATCGTAGTAAGAAATTAACAATTAAACAAATCGTAAAAATATCAATTTGAAAGCACAAACAACATATTTGCTTTCAAATTGACACAATTGCATTTATTATTGTTATCACTTTGAAAGCTTAAAACATTTTTATCTATCTTTTTGCTTTGTTTTATTAAAATTTGCTATCATTTTGCATACTTTTACATCGTATTACAAAGCATAATGATACTACGAAATAAAACATTAATTATTAACAAAAAAACAATCTTTCTCTCTGTCGTTGGCAAATCATTTTAATACGAATATAAATATTTATTAATTTAAAAAAATGAAGTTATGAAAAAAATGAAGTTTTTAGCAATCTGTGCGATTGCATTATTCTCATCGACAAGTGTTATGGCACAATTCTCTACAGGTGCCGACGTAGTAAGCTCTTATGTATGGCGTGGTATTCCTCAAGAAGGGACAGGCGGAACTCCGTGTATTCAGCCATATTTATCTTATGCAGTTAGTGGTTTCACTATCGGGTCTTGGGCATCAAGCAGTTTCACCGGTAATGTAAAAGAGGTTGATTTGTATGCTTCTTATGCTATTACCCCATTCTTAGCAGTAACTCTTACCGATTACTACTACAATTTTGGTGTTCAGCCTAATTACTTTAAATACGATGCCGGCGAAACCGGTCATGTATTTGAAGGATCATTAGCCTATACAGGTTCGGCATTTAGTGCATCAATCAATACAATGTTTGCAGGTGCCGATAAAAAAGCAGATGGAGATAATGCATATTCAACATATGCTGAAGTAGGTTACCAGATTTCTCCTATTGCAAAGGTATTTGTAGGAGCGTCTTTATTGGAAAGTGCAACCTATGGAAACGATGGATTTGCAGTCACTAACATAGGATTAAAGGTTAGCAAAACGATTCAGATTACAGACAAATTCGGTCTTCCTGTTTACGGAATAGCCGGTGCAAATCCTGAATCCGGAAATGTATTCTTCGTCGCAGGATTGACATTATAAAAATAATTAGCACCATTAAGAGTATTAATCACATTTAAAAATAAAACAAAATGAAGAAAATTGAAGCAATTGTTCGCAAGTCAAAATTTGAAAACGTAAAACAAGCCTTATCTGACGTGGGCATTGAATGGTTTTCGTACTAGGACATTACCGGTTTAGGAAAATCGACAGAAGAACAGGTTATTAGAGGACAAGTATTTAAATCTGGTTACATTCAACGTCGAATGATATCCATCGTTGTTCGCGATGTCAATCTCGACAAAACGGTAAAAGCAATTTTAAAATCTGCTTACACAGGGGAACAAGGTGACGGTAAGATATTTGTTGCGGACATACAGGAAACATACCGCATTCGAACCGGCGAAACAGGACCTGAAGCCCTTTATAACAAAGACCAACAACCGGAATAAATCTAAGTTTAACATCTAATAAGAATAGAAATGAAAAAGTATATTATATCCATATTAACCTTATTAACACTGTTCAGTTCAACAGTGTCTGCTCAAGCAACCGCAGCAGTTGCACCAACCGTGGATTCGGGAGATACAGCGTGGATGATTGTCGCTATAGCACTTGTATTACTCATGACAATGCCCGGATTAGCTCTTTTTTACGGAGGACTTGTCCGTCGTAAAAACGTTTTGAACGTATTTATGCAATGTTTTATGATTGTAGCGGTAATTAGTATTGAATGGGTCATTTGTGGTTACAGTTTATCCTTTGGAAGTTCAAAAGGATTTTTGGCACCGTTTATAGGAGGTTTCGACTGGGCATTTTTGCAAAACATCAACCTTGGCGACCTAAGTCCTTACTTTATTTCACATTCACAAACAGCACTGGATGGATCTACTGTCGGAACTATTCCTCACATTGTATTCATTATGTTTCAATGTATGTTTGCGGTAATTACACCGGCTTTAATTATTGGTGCATTTGCTGAAAGAATCAAATTCAAAGGATTTTTGATTTTTACCATTTTGTGGTCATTGTTGGTTTATAATCCGGTAGCTCACTGGGTGTGGTCAGCAGACGGATGGTTATTTAAATTGGGAGCTTTAGACTTTGCAGGAGGTACTGTTGTTCATATAAATGCAGGTATTGCAGCTATTGTGACAGCCGTTATGTTGGGCAAACGTCGCGATTATAAGGGTCATGCTATTCCTGCTCACAATATTACATACGTAGTGATGGGTGCCGGATTACTTTGGTTCGGATGGTTCGGTTTCAATGCCGGAAGCGGATTAGCTGCCGACGGATTGGCAGGAAACGCCTTTATGGTTACTCACATAGCAGCAGCGACGGCAGCTCTTACTTGGGCATTAATTGATTGGTTTGTTGACAAACGTCCTACTGTTGTTGGTATAAGTACTGGTGCCGTTGCAGGATTAGTTGCCATTACACCTGCCGCAGGATTTGTTGGTGTAACCGGAGCATTAATTATCGGCGTAGTTGTTTCGCTTATATGTTACGGTATGGTGGCATTCATAAAACCAAAATTAGGTTACGACGATTCTTTGGATGCATTTGGCGTACACGGCATTGGTGGTATCATTGGAGCTATTTTAACAGGAGTATTGGCTACACCTGCTATTCAATCAGCTTACAGCGGTGCGGCTTACGGAAACTGGCATCAATTATTGGTACAACTGATAGCTGTTGGGGCTACAATTTTATACTCAGGTATCGGAACCATTATTCTATTCAAGGTTACTGATAAAATATTCGGATTAAGAGCTTCCGACAAACAAGAAGCCATTGGTTTGGACGAAACGCAACACGGAGAAACAGCTTATACCAAGTTCGATTAGTAGTTTTCTGTAAAATTTCTACTGGCCAGCTTGACTCGGACAGGTCATTGAAAAATGACCTGTCTTTTTCGAAATCTCAAATAAAATTGGTAGTATGGTACTAAAACAACACAACATTATTAACTTTCACGGATTTGATTTAGAAATTTTATAACCCATGTTTTAAAAGTAATTACAGAATTTTCACAATTGGAAAACAAATAAAAGTATCATTTTAAAATTATTACTATTGTTATTGTTTTGATTTATAATTAAAAAACTAATTTTGCTTTTATTTTGAAATTTCATTATTTATTTATTTTTACAAATATAGAAATCAGCATTTAAATATATCATTTTCATTATTTTTGTAATGGTTTGATGTCAGAATGTTGGAGTAATTTTCTCCTCACAAGAATTAAGATAAAAAAACCTTTTTAAAATTAAAAATATGTCATCATTAAGATTTAAAGCAGTAGAAGAGGCTTTTAAGAAAAAAGCCCTTGCAGTAACTCCTCCTTCCAAGTTTGCCTCAGATTATTACGGTAAATATGTGTTCAACGGTGTTGCTATGGAAAAATATCTTTCAAAAGACACCTTGAAAGCAGTTAAAAATGTCATCAACAAAGGGGCAACTCTTGATTTAGCTGTGGCTAATCAGGTAGCAGTTGGCATGAAACTTTGGGCAACTGAGTTGGGTGCAACTCATTATACACACTGGTTTCAACCATTAACTGATGGTACCGCTGAAAAGCACGATTCCTTTATCGATTATGCAGGAGCTCCGGGTGAATCTATTATTGAAGATTTTTCAGGAAAGTTATTGGCACAACAAGAACCTGATGCATCTTCTTTTCCAAGTGGGGGTATCAGAAGCACCTTCGAAGCACGTGGTTATACAGCATGGGATCCTTCTTCACCTGCATTTGTAGTAGATGATTGCTTGGTTATCCCTACCATCTTTATTTCCTATACAGGTGAATCACTCGACCTAAAAGCTCCTCTTTTAAAGGCATTGAATTCTGTAGATAAAGCGGCAGTTGCTGTTTGTCAGATGTTTGATCCAAATGTCAAGAAAGTATTTGCTTACTTGGGTTGGGAACAAGAATACTTTCTTGTTGATGAAGGCTTGTATGCTACTCGTCCCGACTTATTATTAACAGGACGTACTCTACTCGGACACGAATCTGCGAAAAATCAACAATTGGATGACCATTATTTTGGGGCAGTTCCTAGCCGCGTAGCTGCTTACATGAAAGATATTGAATTTGAAGCATATAAATACGGTATTCCTGCTAAAACTCGCCACAACGAAGTAGCACCAAACCAATTTGAATTGGCTCCTATATTCGGAGAATGCAACTTGGCTGTTGACCAAAACTTATTGATGATGTCCATCATGAAACGTGTTGCTCGTCGTCATGGTTTCCGTTTGCTATTGCACGAAAAGCCATTTGCAGGCATTAACGGTTCAGGAAAACACAACAACTGGTCTCTTGGAACAGATACCGGCGTAGGTTTGTTTACTCCAGGAAAAACTCCGGAAGAAAATCTTTTGTTTGTTACTTTCTTGGTTAACACATTATTAGCTGTTTATAAAAACAATGCTCTATTGAAAGCATCCATTATGACGGCTCAAAATGCTCACCGTCTTGGTGCAAACGAAGCTCCTCCTGCTATTATTTCAGCATTTATCGGAACACAGCTGACTAGTATTTTGGATAAATTAGAAAATAGCACAAGTGAAGAAGCCATTATTATGGATGACAAAAAGAAACTTCACCTAGGTATTGCTCGTATTCCCGAAGTATTTCTCGATAACACTGACCGTAACCGTACTTCTCCATTTGCTTTCACCGGAAACCGTTTCGAATTCCGTGCAGTAGGTTCATCAGCTAACTGTTCGTCTGCTATGGCAGCATTGAATACAGCTGTTGCAGCTCAATTGACAGAATTTAAGGCAGAAGTTGATGCAAAAATGGCGAAAGGATTAAGCAAAGAAAAAGCTATCTTTGATGTTATAAAATCATACATTAAAGCATCTAAAGCTATTCGTTTTGACGGCAATGGTTACAGCGAAGAATGGAAAGCAGAAGCCGCAAAACGTGGGTTAAATTGCGAAACCAGTGTTCCTGAAATATTTAAATCATACACAACAGCTGAAAGCATCAAATTATTTACCTCAATGGGCGTAATGACCGAAAAAGAATTACACGCTCGTAACGAAGTAAAATGGGAAACATATACCAAGAAGATCCAGATTGAAGGACGTGTATTGGGCGATTTAGCAATCAATCATATCATTCCGATTGCAACTCGTTACCAAAGTTTCTTGTTAGATAATGTTTCGAAAATCAATAATGTATTTTCCGGAGAAAAAGCTCAAAAATTAGGCAAGTTGGATGCTGAGTTGATTGTTGAAATCGGCGAACATATTGCTAACATAAAAAAGGCTGTTGATGAATTGGTTGACACTCGTCGCAAGGCAAATAAAATTGAAGACGAATACGAAAAAGCATTGACATACCATGATAAAGTATTGCCTTATTTCGATATTATCCGTTCGAATGCAGACGCATTAGAATTAATCGTTGATGACGAGATGTGGACATTACCTAAATACAGAGAATTACTCTTTATCAGATAAGTTAGACATTTTATATACATATCTTTTTAACTTAATAGTGGGAAACTTTTCAAAAAGAGTGTTCCCACTATTCTGCACAATAAAACCAAGGTTTTGAAAGGCATTTTAATAAAACATCTTTCAAAAACAAAAAAAAATTTTTATGAATTCAAACCCATTACAAATTGATGAATACGAACAGCAGTCGCTGTATTCATTTAACAATGAGCACGATGCTTGCGGTGTAGGTCTGGTATTAAACCTTTATGGCGAGAAATCGCACGAAATAGTAGAAAAAGGTTTACAAGTCCTAGAAAACATGGTTCACCGTGGAGCTGAAAGTGCGGACAACAAGACAGGTGATGGTGCGGGAATTTTAGTTCAAATTCCGCACGAGTTTATTTTACTACAAGGCATTCCCGTTCCTGCCAAAGGGAAATACGGTACAGGTCTTGTTTTTCTTCCAAAAGAAAAACATAAAGCAGAGTTGTGCCTCGACGTCATTAAAGAAAACGTCGAAAAAGAAGGTCTTAATTTATTGGCTATTCGTGATGTTCCAGTCAATAGCAATATTTTGGGAGAAATATCGGCATCCAACGAACCACAAATAAAGCAGATTTTTGTAACAGGAAGTTCCAACCAACAAGAATTGGAGTTGAAACTATATGTAGTTCGCAAAAAAATAGAAAAATCGATTTATCAATCTAACATAGCAAAAGAACGCAATTTTTATATTGTAAGTCTTTCGACCAAACAAATGGTTTATAAAGGGATGCTTACTTCGCTACAACTACGCGATTATTATCCCGACTTGTGCAACGAAAATTTCACCAGCGGAATTTCGCTTGTACACTCACGTTTTAGCACAAACACCTTCCCTACTTGGGATTTGGCACAACCTTTTCGTATGTTAGGACATAACGGTGAGATTAATACCATTCGTGGTAATCGACAATGGATGGAATCACGCGAAAGTGTTTTAAAATCAGCTCAATTGGGCAATTTACAAGATTTGTATCCAATTGTTCAACCGGGCATGAGTGATAGTGCATCTTTGGATAATGTACTCGAATTTTTAGTAATGTCGGGCAAGAGTCTTCCTCATGCTATGGCAATGCTTGTTCCTGAAAGTTGGAATAAGAAAAATCCTATTTCCGACGATTTACGTGCTTTCTACGAATATCATAGTACTTTTATGGAACCGTGGGATGGACCTGCCACATTATTATTCAGCGATGGACGATATGCAGGTGGTATGCTCGACCGTAACGGCCTGCGTCCTGCTCGTTATCTAATAACACACGATAATTTGATGGTTATTGCATCTGAAACAGGAACTATTGAATTTGAACCTGAACGTATCAAAGAAAAAGGACGTTTGAAACCGGGTAAAATGCTTATGGTCGATACGGAGCTTGGTCAAATTTATTATGATAATGAACTAAAAGAAAATTTGGCAAAAGCATTTCCTTATCGCGAATGGTTGAATAGGAATTGTATTAACTTGGATGATATTTCATCAGGAAGAACAACCAAAAACGAATTGAATGACTATCAAAGACTGCTGCACACTTTCGGATACTCAAAAGAGGATGTAGAAAAACTAATTCTCCCTATGGCAACCGGAGGAGCAGAGCCTATTTCGTCAATGGGCAACGATGTTACATTATCTGTTTTTTCAGACAAACCTCAACGTTTGTTTAACTATTTTCGTCAACAGTTTGCACAGGTAACGAATCCCCCTATTGACCCGATTCGTGAAGAATTGGTAATGTCTTTAACGGGATATATTGGTTCTCTACACCAAAATTTATTAGAAGCAGCTCCTGAAATTTGTAAAATGGTAAAATTGAAAAGTCCCGTTCTTACAAATACGCAATTTGATATTTTAAGCAATTTACAATATAAAGGTTTCTCTACCATATCATTACCCATGCTTTTTGATCCAAAAACAGGAGCAAAAGGTCTTGAAAAAGCCATTGATGAACTTTGTATTTCTGTAGAAAAAGCAGTAGACGATGGTAAAAATTATATTGTCTTAAGCGACCGTGGTGTGGATGCTAACCATGCTCCAATTCCTTCATTATTAGCGGTTTCTGCCGTACATCTTTATCTTATTCAAAAAAGAAAAAGAATGCAAATAGACATTGTGGTTGAATCAGCTGAACCACGTGAGGTAATGCATTTTGCTTTATTATTTGGATTTGGAGCCAATGCTGTAAATCCATATATGATTTTTGCTCTTATTAACGATCGTATTAAATCGGGTGAGATTCAAATGGATTTGGAAACGGCAAAAAAGAACTATATTAAAGCCGTAAACAAGGGACTTTTGAAAGTACTCTCTAAAATGGGCAATTCCACCTTGCGTAGTTATCGTGGTGCACATATTTTTGAGGCAATCGGTATTTCTTCCAAATTCTTGGATCGCTATTTCAAAGGCATTTCGTGTGCTATTGAAGGCATTGATATTGAGGATGTTGCTAATGAAGTACTCAAACCTCATACTGAATCATTCTTTCCTGAAGAAGGGGATGATATATCAACACTAAAAAATCTTGGACAATATGCTTATCGTCGCGATGGGGAAAATCATGCATGGAATCCCGAAACAATCGCTCGTTTGCAAATTGCGACCAAAACGAATAGCTATGAAAAGTTTAAAGAATATACAAAAATAGTGGACGAAAAGCCTGCCCCTATCTTTATTCGAGACTTAATGGATTACAAACGTAACCCTATTGATATTAGCGAAGTAGAACCTGTGGAAAACATTATGAAACGCTTTGTAACAGGTGCAATGTCATACGGTTCTATCAGTCGTGAAGCCCACGAAGCAATGGCAATGGCAATGAATAAAATCGGTGGTCGAAGCAACACCGGTGAAGGTGGCGAAGATTCTGAACGTTATAAAAAACGCGAAGACGGTTTGAGCACTCGTAGTGCCATCAAGCAAGTTGCTTCCGGACGTTTTGGTGTAACTGCCGAATATTTGGTAAATGCCGATGAAATACAAATTAAGATGGCACAAGGAGCTAAACCCGGCGAAGGTGGACAGCTTCCCGGACATAAAGTAGATAAAATAATTGCTAAAACACGTCATTCCATACCGGGAATTTCATTAATTTCGCCTCCGCCTCATCACGACATTTATTCAATTGAAGATTTAGCTCAACTTATCTTCGATTTGAAAAATGTAAATCCGAAAGCTGTTATCAGTGTAAAACTGGTATCGGAAACAGGAGTTGGAACTATTGCAGCAGGCGTGGCAAAGGCCAAAGCCGACTTGATTCTGATAAGTGGTGCAGAAGGTGGAACAGGTGCAAGTCCTTCAAGCTCTATCAAACATGCGGGACTTCCTGTGGAAATTGGTTTGGCTGAAACACAACAAACACTTGTATTGAATAACCTTAGAGGTCAAATTCGTTTACAAACAGATGGTCAATTGAAAACAGGTCATGATATTGTTATTGCAGCCTTGTTAGGAGCTGAAGAATATGGCTTTGCCACCAGTGCTTTGATTACATTAGGATGTGTAATGATGCGTAAATGTCACTTGAATACCTGTCCTGTTGGTGTTGCTACACAAGATGAAATTCTGCGTAAACATTTCGTTGGCAGATACGAGTACTTAGTAAACTTCTTTAACTTTTTAGCACAAGACGTTCGTGAACACTTGGCTCAAATGGGTTATCGGAGTATGGATGAAATAATTGGACATTCAGAATTACTCGTACGCAAGGACATCAAAGGTAATTCTAAAATAAGTAAAGTTGATTTATCAAGAATCATGTTTGTTCCTTCTGTTGGTAAAAATACAGGACTTCGTCAAATAAAAAAGCAAGACCACAAGTTGGAAAATGTGCTTGATCGCGAATTGATAAAAAAATCACTTCCATCTCTTGACTTACGTATGCCGGTTGAAATTAAAAGTAGAATTAAAAATACCGACAGAACGGTAGGAGCAATGTTATCGGGAGAGATAGCAAAGCGTTATGGAGAAGAAGGTTTGCCAAAAGATACAATCAAGGCTTATTTTAAAGGTTCTGCAGGACAAAGTTTCGGGGCTTTCCTAAGCAAAGGAGTTTATTTTCAATTGGAAGGAGAATCGAACGATTATCTTGGAAAAGGTCTTTCAGGCGGTAAAATTGTTGTTATTGCTCCAAAAGGCAGTACATTTGAACCGGAAAAAAACATTATCGCAGGAAATACCATTCTGTATGGAGCTACTTCCGGTGAAGTATATATCAATGGTGTAGTAGGCGAACGTTTCTGTGTACGTAACTCGGGAGCCATCGCTGTTGTAGAAGGTGCGGGCGACCATTGTTGCGAATACATGACAGGAGGACGCACAGTAGTTCTAGGAAAAACAGGACGAAACTTTGCTGCCGGTATGAGTGGTGGTGTGGCTTATGTTCTCGACGAATCCGGCGATTTCGATTATTATTGTAACATGGAAATGGTCGAACTTTCGTTGATTGAAGATAGCATGGATAACAAAGAATTATACGGATTAATCTCTGATCACTATAAATATACCAATAGTGCTCTTGCAAAACGTATTCTCGACAATTGGAAAGATTATGTGGATAAATTCATTAAAGTCGTTCCAATTGAATACAAAAAAGTATTGCAAGAAGAAAAAATGGAAGCAATTAATAAAAAAATTGCACAAGTAGAAAGAGATTATTAATATCGATTCAATTAAGACTATATTACAATGGGAAATCCAAAAGCATTTATAACAACCCCCCGCAAAGAAGCGGGTTACCGACCCATAAACGAACGCATTTCCGACTTTGGGGAAGTAGAACAAACCTTAAATCGTGAAGACCGCAAACTACAGGCTTCGCGTTGTATGGATTGTGGCATTCCTTTTTGCCACTGGTCTTGTCCGCTAGGCAATAAAATGCCCGAATGGCAGGATTTAGTTTACAAGGGAAAATGGCAAGAAGCCATTGATTTGTTGCATGAAACAAATAACTTTCCTGATTTTACAGGAAGGATTTGTCCTGCACTATGTGAAAAATCGTGCGTATTGGCATTGCAAGAATCCGCTGTAACCATTCGTGAAAACGAATGTGCAGTCACTGAAGTAGGTTTCAATGAAGGACTTATCAAAGCACATGCACCTAAAACACGTACAGGTAAAAAAATAGCGGTTATTGGTTCAGGTCCTGCAGGAATGGCTGCGGCTCAACAATTAAACCGTAAAGGTCATAGCGTCACCCTATTCGAAAAAGAAAATGGATTGGGAGGTTTACTCCGTTACGGAATTCCAAATTTTAAATTGAATAAATACGTTATCGACCGTCGATTGGCTCAATTGGAAGAAGAAGGCATTATTTTTAAGCCGAATACTGAAGTAGGAAAAGATATTTCGGGTAAAGAAATCATGAAAAAATTCGACGCTGTTTGTCTTGCCATCGGTGCGGGACATCCGCGTGATATCAATCCTGAAGGTCGAAATTTGAAAGGAATCCATTTTGCGTTGGAATTCTTAAGTCAACAAAATCAGTTGATCATGGGAGAAGCGGTTCCATCAGAAAGAATCATCAATGCAAAAGACAAACATGTATTGGTTATTGGTGGTGGAGATACAGGTTCCGACTGTGTAGGAACTTCTATTCGTCAGGGGGCTGTAAAAGTAACTCAAATTGAAATTTTACCTCAACCGCCGGCAGGTAAGAATCCTGCAACACCTTGGCCATACTATCCTAACATTTTGAAAACATCTACCTCTCACGAAGAAGGTTGTGACCGTAAATGGTGTTTGAATACGAAAAAATTTATCGGCGAAAAAGGAAAAGTCACAGAAGTATTAGTAGAAGAAGTAGCTTGGGAAAAAGATGAAACAGGACGTTTCACTATGAAACCAACAGGAAAAACAGAAACTATTAAGGCCGACCTGGTTTTCTTGGCATTAGGCTTTGTTCATCCTGTCCACGAAGGTTTATTAACAGAACTGGGCGTTACTTTCGATGGTCGTGGCAACGTGGCAATTGATGCTAATAACAAAAGCAATGTAGCTAAAGTTTTTGCGGCGGGTGATGCTTCTATGGGAGCAAGTCTTGTTGTGCGTGCCATCGCTTCGGGTCGTAAAGTAGCCGAAGATATTCATAAATCATTAATTTAATTTGCTATGTGTGGAATAGTATGTGCATTTGATTTAAAACAGTCGGTCCAGGAATTGAGACCACAAATACTACAAATGTCAAAAAAAATCCGTCATCGCGGACCCGATTGGTCGGGTATTTTTTGCAACAATAAGGCAATTTTGGCACACGAAAGGCTGTCTATTGTTGACCCTGAATCAGGCAAACAACCCCTATTTAGCAAAGATGGCAAGCTCGTTTTAGCTGTAAATGGTGAAATATATAATCATCAAGAAATACGTGACCATTTTGAGGGTAAATATGAGTTTCTCACAAAATCGGACTGTGAAGTAATCTTAGCACTATATCGTGAAAAAGGTCCAAATTTTTTGGAAGATTTAAGCGGTATTTTTGCCTTTGCTCTGTATGATATAGAAAAAGATATTTACTTAATTGGTCGTGATCACATAGGAATTATTCCCCTATACCAAGGTTGGGATAAAAATGGGACTTACTATGTTGCCTCCGAACTAAAAGCACTGGAAGGTCAATGTTCAAAAATAGAAGAATTTTTACCAGGTCAATACTATTACAGTCCCGATGGAAAACCGACTCAATGGTACATACGTGACTGGATGAATTTTGATGGTGTGAAAAATAATGAAAGTAGCATTGATGTACTTCGTCAGGCTCTGGAAGATGCTGTTGAACGGCAGCTAATGAGTGATGTCCCCTATGGCGTATTACTTTCAGGCGGATTGGATTCTTCTATCATTTCAGCTATAGCAAAAAAACATGCTGCTACACGTATCGAATCCGGCAATACCAAAGATGCTTGGTGGCCTCAATTACACTCCTTTGCAGTAGGATTGGATGGCTCTCCGGACTTAATTGCAGCTCGCAAGGTAGCCGAACATATCGGAACGATTCATCACGAAATTCATTTTACCGTACAAGAAGGATTAGATGCTATTCGTGACGTCATTTATCATATCGAAACATACGACGTAACGACCATTCGTGCGAGTACCCCGATGTATTTGTTGGCACGTGTCATCAAATCCATGGGTGTAAAAATGGTATTATCAGGTGAAGGTGCTGATGAAATTTTCGGTGGATACCTTTATTTCCATAAAGCTCCTAATGCAGAAGAATTCCACAAAGAAACGGTTCGGAAAATCGAGAAATTACACTTGTACGACTGCCTACGTGCTAATAAATCATTAGCAGCTTGGGGAGTTGAAGGTCGTGTACCTTTTCTGGACAAGGAATTTATGGACATCGCTATGCGTTTGAATCCGAAAGATAAAATGGCAGGCAACGGAAAAATAGAAAAGCACATTCTACGCAAAGCTTTCGAAGATTATTTGCCCGAAAGTGTAGTTTGGAGACAAAAAGAACAATTTTCTGATGGCGTGGGTTATAGTTGGATTGATACGCTTCGTCAAATTGCCAACGATAGTGTTACTGACGAGCAAATGTCGAATGTAGGCTCTCGTTTTCCTATTCAACCTCCAATGAATAAAGAAGAGTACTATTATCGTTGTATTTATCACGAATTATTTCCTTCTGATTCAGCAGCTATGTGTGTTCCCTCTGTGCCATCAGTGGCTTGTAGTACACCTATTGCGTTGGAATGGGATGAAGCTTTCAAAAAGATGGTTGATCCTTCCGGACGAGCAGTAAAAAATGTCCACGAACAAGGATATAAATAATAACTATTACCTAACAAAGGAAAATATGAGATTTACTAAAATGCATGGAACCGGTAACGATTATGTTTATGTCAATGGTTTTGAAGAAACTATCGGCAACTTATCGGAGGTCGCCATACAAATCAGTGATAGACATAAAGGCATTGGTTCCGACGGATTAGTGGTTATATTGCCTTCGGAAACCTGCGATTTCAGAATGCGGATGTTCAATGCAGACGGTTCTGAGTCGGAAATGTGTGGAAATGCTTCCCGTTGTATCGGTAAATATGTTTACGACAAAGGATTGACAAATAAGACTACAATTACGCTTGAAACACTTGCCGGCATCAAATTACTGAATTTAATTGTAGGTGCCGATAATAAAGTGGAAACCGTTACAGTAGATATGGGCGAACCGATTTTGGAAGGCTTAAATATCCCGACTGTTTTTGATGAACCCTTGGTAATTGATAAGTCTGTGGATTTTGGAAACGGTATCAATTATAATATTACTTGCGTGTCGATGGGAAATCCACATACAGTGATTTTTACTACGAAAATTGAGAAAATCGATTTGCAGAAAGTAGGTCCTTTCATCGAGAATGCCTCAATATTTCCACGCCGTACCAATACCGAATTTATTGAACTTGTGTCGAAGAATTACATCAAAATGCGAGTTTGGGAACGTGGCTCAGGTGAAACAATGGCCTGTGGAACAGGGGCTTGTGCCTCCGTTGTAGCCGGAGTACTTAATGGATATATTGCCCGTAAAACAACAGTTGAACTACTTGGCGGAACTCTTACTATTGAATGGAAGGAAGAAGATAACCATGTATATCTAACCGGCAATGCAATTACTGTTTTCGAAGGGAAGATTGATTTATTAATTTAAAAATTTTTATTAATGGTTTATATAAACGAAAATTTCATAAAAATACCCGCAACCTATCTTTTTTCTGAAATAGCAAAACGTATCACACAGCATAAAGCTGAAAATCCTGATGCAAATGTGATTCGTATGGGTATAGGTGATGTTACACTCCCCTTACCTGATGCGTGTGTTAATGCTATGGTGCAAGCCGCCGAAGAACAACGACACAGTGAGACTTTTCGAGGATATGGTCCCGAACAAGGATACGATTTTTTGCGTAATGCTATTGTAAGCAATGACTTTAAAGCACGAGGAATTGAGATTCAACCGGACGAAATATTTGTGAGCGATGGTGCTAAAAGTGACACAGGAAATATTGGTGATATTTTAGGTATTCAAAACCGAGTAGCTATAACCGACCCGAGCTATCCAGTATACGTCGATACCAATGCCATGGCAGGTCGCGTGGGAGAACCTTGTACCAATGGTCAATGGTCAAATTTGATATATTTACCTTGTAACGAGTCTAACAATTTCACCCCTGAACTACCGAAAGAAAAGGTGGACATCATTTATTTGTGTTACCCCAACAATCCAACTGGAACAACACTAACGACAGAACAATTGACAGTTTGGGTGAATTATGCACTAAAGAATCAGAGCATTATCTTGTTTGATGCTGCTTATGAAGCTTATATCAGCGAAAAAAACGTTCCTCATAGCATTTACGAAATAGCAGGAGCAAAAGAAGTTGCTATTGAATTTCGCAGTTACTCGAAAACAGCAGGCTTCACCGGTACACGTTGTGGTTATACCGTAGTACCTAAAACCTTAATGGCACTTTCAGAAAACGGCGACAAAATAAGCCTGAATAAACTTTGGCTTAGACGCCAATGTACTAAGTTCAATGGCACATCGTATGCGGTACAACGAGCAGCGGAAGCTACTTATAGTCCTGAAGGGAAAAAACAAGTACGTGCCCTTGTTGATTACTATATGGAAAACGCACGTATCATTCGTGAAGGATTGCAGTCTATAGGCTTAACTGTTTTTGGTGGTGTAAATGCACCGTACATTTGGGCTCAAACGCCTTCTAAAATGGGCAGTTGGGAATATTTCGATTACCTTCTGAAAGAAAAAAACATTGTATGTACACCAGGCGTAGGTTTTGGACCGGCAGGTGAAGGTTACGTTCGTTTTTCCGCCTTTGGCAACAAAGAACAAATCATTGCTGCCATGAAAAGAATAAAAGGGTAAAAACAACAAATAGAATAATAAATAGTAAGCCCTCTCGTATAAAACGAGAGGGCTTACTATTTTTAAAAAGGTATTCTTATTGACAGAAATCTATCAATACTCCTTTAGTTTATTCGAATAAGTATCACCAAAATGTATAATACTTTACCCAATATAACAACCCTCTTTTACATTGCCATTCATCTGAAATATTGAAAATAAAATCACAAAGCTGCTATAAATTTCTTTAAAGTATTTGCCGAATGGGCAAATAATTCTTGTTCTTCTTTCGACAAATCAAGCCTTACATACTGTCCAACCCCTGTTCTATTTACGATAGATGGAATACTGATACAAACATCACTTATGCCATAATAGTCAGAAATTAAGGTTGAAACCGGCAAAATAGAATTTTCATTTCTGACAATAGCTTGAGTTATTTTTACCAATGATAATGCAATTGAATAGTTAGTGGCACCTTTTAGCTTTATAATTTTATATGCTGAATTTTTCACCTTTTCAAATATTTCTGATAGTTCATTTTGTGCATTTCCCAGTTTGGCATATTCCGCACAATAAGTTTCAATATCCATACCTCCGATAGTTGCATTACTCCATACCGGAAGTTCAGTATCACCATGTTCACCGATAATATAAGCGTGTATATTACTAGTATCCACTTTAGCATAATCACCTATCATATATTTCAGTCTTGCGGTATCCAACACAGTTCCCGAGCCAATGACTCTATTTGAAGGAAAACCTGACAATTTTAAAGTTACGTAAGTTAGAATATCTACAGGATTAGTAACGACTAACAAAATACCGTCCTTGTTATATTTTGTAATAGCCGGCACAATTTCTTTGAATATTGCCACATTTTTATTTACCAAATCAGTTCTTGTTTCATCGGGTTTTTGATTGGCACCGGCAGTAATAACAACGATATCGGCATTTTCACAGCCATCAAATCCTGCCGGATAAATTTTAGTGGGACGAACAAAACTTAAACCGTGATTCAAATCCATACATTCGCCCATGACCAATGATTCATTTCTATCAATTAAGACAATTTCCCGAGCTAAGCCACTAATCATAAGAGAAAACGCAAATGTACTGCCTACATTACCGGCACCTACTATTGCAATTTTGGGTTTTAATGAGTCCATAATTATCGTTTAATATGAATGAATATGTATAAAATTGAGGTTTACTTTTATTGTATAATTACAACTCTTTAAAGTTAGAGATTTATTTTGTTTAGCAAACAATATTTACCAATAGAAATAGACAAAAAAAATCCAAACCGAATTGGTTTGGATTTTTTAATACGAAAAGACTTTATTACTCAGCAACTACTTCTAAGGTAATTTCAGAGCTTATTTCTTTATGAAGTTTCAGGGACACCTTGTAAGTACCTACCTCTTTCATAACATCCTTGATAGCAATAATACGTTTGTCAACAACAATACCTTGTTTTTCCAATGCCTCGGCAATCTGAATAGTTGTTACTGAACCAAATATTTTTCCGGTTGAACTTGCTTTAACACCTAAAGTAAGAGTTAAGCCTTCTAATTTTGCAGCTAATTCTTCTGCTTGAACTTTCAACTGAGCCAATTTGTGAGCTCTTTGTTTCAAGTTTTCAGCAAGAACCTTTTTCGCTGAAGAAGTAGCTAGAATAGCTTTTCCGGTAGGGATTAGAAAATTACGACCATAACCGTCTTTTACTGTTATGATATCATCTTTGTATCCTAAATTGATAACGTTTTCTTTTAATATAATTTCCATATCTGTTTTTCCTCCTTTATTATTTCATCATATCAGTTACGTATGGAAGCAAAGCCAAGTGACGAGCTCTTTTTACAGCCTGAGCTACCTGACGTTGAAACTTCAACGAAGTACCGGTAAGTCGGCGAGGTAGAATTTTACCTTGCTCGTTCAAGAATTTTTTCAAAAATTCAGGGTCTTTGTAGTCGATATAACGAATACCGCTCTTTTTGAAACGGCAATATTTTTTCTTTTTATTATCTACTGATGGAGGAGTAAGATATCTTATTTCTGATTGATTTTGTGCCATTGTTTAGTTCTCCTTTACTTCTTTAGATGATTTAATCTTTCTTCTTTTTTCTGCATACTCAATAGCATATTTTTCCATTTTTATGGTTAAAAAACGGATAACACGCTCGTCACGACGAAATTGGATTTCCAACTTGTCGATAGTAGAGGGTTCTGCTTTAAACTCAAGCAACTGATAAAATCCGGTAGATTTCTTTTCAATTGGGTAAGCTAACTTGCGTAAGCCCCAATTTTCGTGGTTCAAGATCTCAGCACCTTCGTTAGTGAGGGTTGTCTTGAACTTTTCTACCGCTTCCTTCATCTGAATATCAGACAAAACGGGAGTCAAAATGAAAACGGCTTCGTAATGATTCATAAATTTTTACTGTTAAATTATTAATAAATTTTAAGCGGGACAAAGGTAGTGTTTTTTTACATTTGGGCAAACAAATAAAGAAAGTTTTTATATCTTTGCGATTCAAACACAGAAGGATATGGCACTAACCGTAGGAGAAAAAATTCCGGCAATTCTTGGCACAGATGAAAACGAGGAAGAAATTAGATTGTCTGATTACAAAGGTAAAAAAATCATATTGTACTTCTACCCAAAAGATAATACTTCGGGGTGCACTGCTCAAGCTTGCAGTTTGCGTGACGATTATTCCACTCTTCGAAAATTAGGATATGAAGTAATTGGCGTTAGTATTGATAATGCCAAATCTCATCAAAAATTCATTGAAAAGAACCAACTTCCTTTCCGCTTAATTGCCGACTCAGAAAAACTATTAGTAGAAAAGTTTGGCGTATGGGGTGAAAAATCTCTGTATGGTAAAAAATATATGGGAACGTTTCGCACCACTTTCATTACCGACGAAAACGGAATTATTACACATATCATTGACTCTAAAACGGTCAAAACAAAGGAACACGCTCAACAAATTTTAAAAATCGTTCAATAATCTGTATATAAACGCATGATTTTATTCTTTGAAACATCAGAAAACACAATTATTGCCGTTCAAAAGTCAACTGAACTTAACGAACAGGATAGTAATAAACTCATTTGGCTTTTCGGCAATGCTCGTTTGCTTTCCGAAAAAGAAATAAAACAAAATTTCATAGGACCTCGCCGTGAAATGATCACTCCATGGAGTACCAATGCGGTAGAAATTACCCAAAATATGGGCATCAAAGGAATTACAAGAATTGAAGAATTTTTCAAAACTGTAACAGATGAAAGTTCTTTTGATCCGATGCTTCAACGCAAATATACACTCCTTTGTCAAACGATGTTTGATATCGACAAACAACCCGAGCCCATTATTTTTATCGAAGATATTGCTACTTACAACGCAAAAGAAGGTCTCGCCCTCAATACCGACGAAATTACTTACCTAAATACGGTTAGTGAAAATATCGGACGAAAATTGACTGATAGTGAAGTCTTCGGATTTTCCCAAGTAAATTCGGAACATTGCCGTCACAAAATATTTGGGGGACAATTTATCATTGACGGAGAAGAAAAGGAATCTTCTCTTTTCAAATTGATAAAAAAGACTTCTGAGTACAACCCAAACCAATTAGTTTCCGCATACAAAGATAATGTTGCCTTTAACGAAGGTCCTGTCATAGAACAATTTGCACCAAAAAGCGGAGACAAACCCGACTTTTTTGAAGTAAAAGAATTCAAGTCTGTTTTATCACTTAAAGCAGAAACACATAATTTTCCAACAACTGTAGAACCTTTCAACGGTGCAGCGACCGGAACAGGTGGGGAAATACGAGACAGACTCGGGGGGGGTAAAGCAAGTCTTCCTATTGCGGGAACAGCTGTTTATATGACATCCTACCCTCGTACGGAAAAAAATCGTTCATGGGAAGAATCAATTAAAGAACGCAATTGGTTGTACCAAACTCCTGAACAAATCTTAATTAAAGCATCAAACGGAGCTTCTGATTTTGGTAACAAATTCGGACAACCGCTTATCTGCGGTTCATTATTAACTTTTGAACACGAAGAAAACGAGAAAAAATACGGTTTCGACAAAGTAATCATGTTGGCGGGAGGCGTTGGTTTCGGTAGTATGAGAGATGCACTAAAAGGTGAAGCTCAACCCGGAGAAAAGGTTGTGGTAATGGGAGGAGACAATTACCGCATCGGAATGGGTGGCGGTGCTGTTTCTTCTGTAAACACAGGACAATACAACAATGCCATTGAGTTGAATGCCGTACAACGTGCCAACCCTGAAATGCAAAAACGTGTAGCAAATGTTATCCGAACATTGTCCGAGAGCAACGAAAATCCTATTGTATCAATACACGACCATGGTGCAGGTGGTCATTTGAATTGCCTTTCGGAATTGGTTGAAACCACGGGAGGAAAAATTGACATGAGCAAACTTCCTATTGGAGACACAACCCTTTCTGCGAAAGAAATTATCGGAAACGAAAGTCAAGAAAGAATGGGATTTCTCATTGAGGAAAAAGATATTGCACTGGTTGAGAAAATTGCACAACGTGAGCGTGCTCCCATGTACGTGGTTGGTGAAACTACCGGAGATATGCAATTTGTCTTTGAACAAGCCAATGGAGAAAAACCTATCGACTTGCGTTTGGATTATATGATAGGCAATCCTCCTCGTACTATTATTACAGACAATACCGTTATCAATGAATATAGTAATCCGGAAATAAGTGAAGCTGAAATTCAAACGTACGTAAAAAATGTACTTCGAATGGAAGCTGTTGCTTGTAAGGATTGGTTAACAAATAAAGTAGACCGTTCGGTTACTGGCAAGGTTGCCAAACAACAATGTGCGGGAGAAATCCAATTGCCATTGAATGATTTGGGTGTTGTTGCGTTAGATTATCAAGGTGCTGCTGGTATTGCCACGTCCATCGGACATGCACCTTTGGCTGCTTTGGCTAATCCTGCCGCCGGTTCCGTTTTAGCTATTGCCGAAGCCTTAACCAATATTGTTTGGGCACCTTTGTCAAAAGGATTACAAAGTGTTTCCTTATCAGCAAACTGGATGTGGCCTTGCAAAAATGTAGGAGAAGACGCTCGTTTGTACAAAGCAGTAGAAGCTTGTAGCGATTTTGCTTGCTCATTGGGAATTAATATTCCTACCGGGAAAGATAGTTTGTCCATGACTCAAAAATATGGTAACGAAAAAGTACTTTCTCCGGGAACCGTTATCATCTCAGCAGGAGCAGAAGTTTCTGATGTTAAAAAGGTCATTAGTCCTGTATTGGTAAACGACATTGACACATCCATTTATTACATCGATTTTTCCTTCCATAAAATGGAATTGGGCGGTTCGGTATTATACCAAACCTTGAATAAAGTTGGGAAAACAACCCCGAACGTAGAAGATCCCGAGTATTTCGCAACAGCTTTTGAGACTATTCAAGAATTAATTAACAAAGGCTTCATTCTTGCAGGACATGATATTTCGGAAGGTGGTATGATTACCGCTCTACTGGAAATGTGTTTTGGAAACAAAAAAGGCGGTTTGGATGTAAACTATGAGGATATTGCAACATCAAATATATTGGAAATTCTATTTGCCGAAAACCCCGGAGTTCTGATTCAGGTAAAGAAGAATTCTGCTGTTGAAAAAATATTGACAAACAACGGAATCGGATTTGCAAAAATTGCCAAACCAAGCGAAAAAAGAATACTCAACATACGCAAGAACAAAAGATTATACGTGTTTGACATAGATGATTTGAGAGATATTTGGTTCAAAACATCTTATCTGTTAGATAGAAAACAAAGTGGTGAAGTTTGTGCCAAAGAACGTTTTGAAAACTACAAAAAACAACCGTTGGATATCGAGTTTACCAAATCATTCAGCGGAAAACTTTCGCAATACAACATTCTTCCGATAACCAGAGGAAAAGGTGGCGTAAAAGCTGCTATTATCCGCGAAAAAGGAACGAACGGCGAAAGAGAAATGGCCTACGCACTTTTCTTAGCCGGTTTTGATGTAAAAGATGTACACATGACCGATTTGGCATCGGGTAAAGAAACGCTGGAAGATGTCAATATGATTGTATTCTGCGGCGGATTCTCTAACTCAGACGTACTTGGTTCAGCCAAAGGTTGGGCTGGTGGATTCTTGTATAATGAAAAGGCAAAAAAAGCACTTGATAACTTCTACAAACGAACTGACACCTTGAGTTTAGGCATTTGTAACGGTTGCCAATTGATGATTGAGCTTAACCTCATCAACCCCGAACATGACCAACGTGCAAAAATGTTGCATAATAATTCACACAAATTTGAATCAAACTTTGTAGGAGTAACTATTCCGGAAAATGAATCCGTATTATTCAAATCTCTTTCAGGCAGCAAACTCGGCATTTGGGTTGCCCACGGAGAAGGAAAGTTCCAGTTACCAAAAGGTGAAAAAAATTACAATATTGTAGCAAAATACACCTATGCCGACTATCCTGCCAACCCAAACGGATCAGACTTTAGCGTAGCCGGTATTTGTTCCGCAGATGGGAGACATTTGGCAATGATGCCTCACTTGGAACGTGCTATTTTCCCTTGGCAATGGGCTTATTATCCTGTTAACAGAAAGGAACAAGACCAAGTAACTCCTTGGATAGAAGCATTTGTGAATGCTAAAAAATGGATTCTTTCGCATAAATAACAGCTAAAAACATTTACTTTGCAGATAGTAATGTGCTCATCATTACTATCTGTTTTTATTTATATCAATTAGCATATACGCATTAATGAGAAATTCTTATCTGGAACTATTTTCAACCTTCTTCAAAATTGGAACTTTCACTTTTGGAGGAGGATATGCCATGCTTCCTGTCATAGAAAGAGAAGTAGTAGCAAAAAAAAGTTGGCTCACCGAAGAAGAATTTACAGAAATGTTAGCCGTAGTACAAACATCACCCGGTCCGGTTTCCGTTAATAGCTCCGTTTTTATCGGATACAAGAAAGCGGGATGGAAAGGTAGTTTGACGGCTGCATTGGGTACTATTCTCCCCTCTTTTATCATCATTCTGTTGATAGCTATGGTCTTTTCGGAAATCAAAGACAATGCTACCATCGAAAAAGTCTTTAAAGGAATCCGTCCGGCAGTAGTCGCCCTAATAGCGGCTCCTGTTGTTCGTATGATAAAATCATCAAAACTCACCTGGAAAATGGCTTACATTCCCATTTTGGCAGTAATAGTCATTTGGTATTTCAACATTTCTCCGATTTATGTTATTCTGGCAGCCGGAATATGGGGAATCATATACAACCTTTTCACCGAAGGCAAACATAAAAACGTAAAATAATGATATTGTTGTACTTGAACCTTTTCTGGAGTTTTTTTAAAATCGGACTTTTCGGTTTTGGAGGAGGGTATGCGATCGTTTCGCTTATTCAACACGAAGTAGTGGACATACAAGGTTGGCTGACAATGGCAGACTTTACCAATATCATGGCTATCTCGCAAATCACACCGGGACCCATTGCCATTAACTGTGCCACATACGTAGGATATTCGGCGACTCAATCCGTTTTGGGTTCTGCCATAGCCACTATTGCGGTATCGTTACCTTCGTTCTTTATTATGTTTGCTATCAGCAAATTTATCATTGCGTTCAGAAACAATAAATATGTGGAGTATATCTTTTGGGGACTAAAACCTGCCGTTATCGGATTAATTGCCTCAGCGGCATTATTACTTACCAATACGGAAAATTTTATTGATTACTTCAGTTATATCATTTTTGGCGTAGTATTTATTGCCGGATTACTCAAAGCCAACCC
>RRZU010658554.1_pt1 | contig 25337 bp, 17 predicted proteins | sample 2165561 | NCBI WGS metagenome assembly RRZU01 (sample SAMN10456909, study PRJNA506462) | wastewater metagenome | isolation source: wastewater sludge | place: USA: Moscow, Idaho | reverse complement strand
GTAGAAGATACAGAAGAAGGAACACCAGTGTTTCTATACAAAGCAATTTTATCCAGCGAAGCAATTTTAGAAGATAAAGCAAAGCTCAGAGCCGAATGTCGCATAACGTAATTTTATGTTAAATAGCATATCCAAGACTGTAGCCTACGCAACCTCACGTCACGCGACACATATGTTGTCATTTGCGACACATAAGTTGGCAAAGAACGACACATAAGTTATCATAAACAACCAAATGAAAAGGCTGCAATTCGCAGCCTTTTTACTATCAATAATAAATTATATGATTCAAAACCTAATAACGACCTTTAATCAGAGAAAAGGTCAAAAGGTGGGAATTTTTCAGAATGTCCTGTTAACAGTTGCTCTTGTCCCCATTGTTTTAATCGTTGCTCACTAATTATTCGTCCATCTTTAGAAAAGATCGGAGCGGAAAAGGCAAATTGTAAATGAAATCCTAACTTACCACTCAACCAATCAGCGGTTGCGTGAACCCCATCTTTTTCATTCATCCCCACTCTACCTCGGTCTTCCATGGCAAGCCGAAAATTACACAGTTGTCTCACCTCATGAAAGAATTGATTTTCACACTGAATATGAATCCTCTTTCTCCCATCATGTGCAAGTGGAAAGACATACACTTGCATCAATTTTATCAACTCAGCACAAAAACTAGATGAACAGAATGGAAGATATGTACACATAATTAAAAGCGTTTGATAAATCGATTGTCCTATTTCTAATGCTAGAGTCCGCTCATTTCTATTATCAGCGATTCGAAGAAAAATTATTTGTGCTGCCAAAGAATCTAAGTTTGCTAAGCGTATCAATCGAGAAATATTTTTTCTGGTTAAAGTTGGTACTAACTCGCGAGAGTTCTTAGATTTATTTGTTTTATATAGAACATTCTGAACATCCCATGATAATTGCTTAATACCCTCTTTAAGCATCCAATCTAATTTTTTCTTTCCTCTTATTACCTCCCATAAAACACTATTAATAATAGTAGAGCTACCAGGAACATGAAGCTCAGCAGCAGCAACCAAATGTGGCATTGGTGTCTGTATGCCTGAACGATAAACCACCCACTTATTGTGGTGATAAGGAACACCATAAATACTTTGGCCAAAAGCCTCTGGTTCAATAATTCTTTCGAGTTGACAAGGCTTAGTAGCCGACAAATTAAGCTTCAGATACTCATACCACAGTGACACCCTTATGTCATCTATATGATCTCTTCTTGGTCGACCAGGCATTTTTTTGATTTTCGTCATCATCTACGAAAAATCCGAAAATAAAAACATTATCATTAAAAATCATATATATGAATAAAAAAATAAGATTAAAGTTTTACTATTTCGTAACTCATGGACTCTCTAATGAACAAAATATATGATGTTATTTAGACTAGACAGGACATGGCATGACAGGAATGCAACACATTACCCCAGTTAGTGTAGAAACCATTGAACGTGAGCTTTTTGAACGCCATGGGCCAATTATTGCAGACGATGCATTGAGGATTGCTCTAGGGTATCGTTCTACTGACGCTTTCAGACAAGCTCTATCAAGGAAAACTGTACCGATCCCAGTCTTTTCAGTTGAAAACCGTCGTGGGAAATACGCACTGGTAAAGGATGTCGCAGAGTGGTTAGTCAAACAACGTAATGCTGCTATTACACAACAAGAACCTAAAAAATAGAAATTTTATTAGAACTACTGATTACTCAGATTAAAAGCCAACAACATTAAGGAGAAATAAGCCATGACATAAAATTCTGCCCAAATAAAAAACGGACCCTTTCGGATCCGTTGGTTCTATATGGTTAGATATAGAGACTTGAGAATCCTAGTATCTTCCGTATAGAGCCATCAGTCAAGTTTTGCGTATTTTTTACGCAAGAATTAACTCATCCCTAAAAATTGGATGAATGGCTATACATACTGGAAATACTCTATGTACGCTTTTTCTTTTGATGATAAACACAATCCTCATCAAGCTATTCTTGATCAAATTAATAACGCTTTTAAAGCAGAGTCGAATCTTGCCTCTACAATCCATGGTCAAAGGAAAATCTACCAGGGTTGCTATGGACGAAGAACTGCACTTTTCCCCAGCGCAAAATCTGGAGGCTCCATTCCTACCGAAAGTCGTCTTGAATTGGCACATGCTATTTGTCTTGAGAAAAACCCACAGGTTAAATGTTTTAGATCCCAAGCTCTCAAAATCGCTCTTGGACAAAAAGAATTCTGCTACCCAGATTTCTTAGTCAAAACAATCGATAACCAATATGAAGTTCATGAAATTAAACCTAATATCTCCAGTCTATCTGTAAACGATCTAGACAAATTTCTTTGGTTAGCAAACTTACTACATCCTCTAAACATTGCATTTCGACTGATTGACCAGAAAAGCTTGCCATCAAATAAAGACCTACAACAATTACAACATTGGTATCAACGAGGTCATACATGCTCTTGGACAAAATACGAACTCGAACTCGCAACAGAAGCGTTGAAGCCTCATAAATTCAGCCATTCCGAGCAAATAAATCAAGCCCTACAACAAGCAGACCTCGATCCCCGATTAGGTGACTACTTACTTTTTCATGAAGTAATCACATTAATCAGCCACAAAACTTATTATTCAGGTGAGGAGGTTTAAAATGGAAAAGCCATTACTCATCCCCCAACCAGGACTTCGATTTACTTTTGCTGATCATGAACATGTATTTGAAATCACATCATCTAATTATGGTGTAATCCGTTATGCAGCAATTGCAGGAGGAAAACCATGTTCTATTCCCACCAGTACATTTGAAACTCGATATAAAAATGGAGAGATTCAATGTATCTTCGCTCCAGAAAAACTATTCATCAATCCAGACAGTTGTTCAACCATTCGTCGCAAGGAACGCTATGTACTCACTGCACTAGCAAAACTGGCAGCCCCCACTTCTATTGAACCACTACGAGAACTCATTCAAGAGATTGCAGCAGAGATTAAAGATTCCTCTCCACCATCAGCAAGAACTGTTGCACGCTGGATATTGCAATATCGATTGAGTAGTAATAGCGCTCTCAGCCTAAGTGAACAAGGTAAAGGCAACAAAACACTAAGATATCCACCTGAAGTCTATCAAATCATCAATCAAGGAATTTCAGAAATATATCTACAACCAGAACATCGAACAAGCAAAGATGTGAGGGCATTCGTATTAGGTAAGTTTATAGAACAAAATCTTTCTCTTGAATATTTACCCAGCAGTAGATCCATACAGCGTGCCATTGCAAGATTAGACCCATATATTGAAATGCGTGTTAAGAAAGGGAGTAGAGTCGCTCGTAAATATTTTCAAGCTGCAGGCATAAGTACGCCAAGCCCATTTGCTCTATATACCGTAGAAATAGACACCCATTATTTAGACATCATTGTCATTGATCCTGAAACTGGGCGAGCACTCGGGCGACCGTTCCTCGCTTGTGCCATTGATACATATTCACGTGCAATTGTCGGGACTTACATCAGTATGTTTCCGCCTAGTGCATTGACAACTTTAGCCCTAATCAAAGACATGATTACACGCCCTAATAAAGATCTACCAGGTGGCATCCCTGCTATTATCATTCCAGATAATGGAGTCGAATTTAAAAATAATTCACTAGCGCGCGTATGTGAACAACTCAAAATTACTATTACACCATCGCAAATTGGAACACCAAACAACAAACCTCATATCGAGCGTTTTTTTGGCACATTGACAAAGAGTATTCTGCAAAAGCTTCTTGGTACAACCTTTTCCAATCCTACGGCACGAGGAGAATATGACTCATCAGGCAAAGCGAACCTTACTTTAGACAAGGTTAAAGAATACGTCGATTCTTGGATAAACACGGTCTATCAGCAAACAGTACACAGCTCTACTGGACGAACACCCTTTCTTGCTTGGAATGATGCTATTGAACAGATTAAGCCCTCCTCATTAACTAAAACCGATGCTGATATTATTTGTAGAAGACCAGTTGACCGAAATATCAATCATGGACAAGTTATTATTGATGGGCTTAGCTACTTTTCACACGCACTCACTACATTGAAAGCTGACGGCATCAAAAAAGTCACTGTACTTGTTGATGATTTAGACCTGAGCAAAGTTTATATGATACACCCAGATAAAAAGGATCTGGTTATTCAAGCAGACTCTACCCAACCTGAATACACGTATAACCTATCTCGCAGTGTTCATCTGGAAGTTCAGAAGCGTAAAAAACAAATGTCTGAATCCGATAAACAAAGACTGTGTAAACACGCGGATCTTTATAATTTGTATCTGCTTATGAAAGATATACAAAATGATCTTGTCCGTAAAAAACCAAAACTGAAGCAACTCAAAATTGAGCTACCTAAGCAGCTTACACGACTGGAGTCCGAGTTAACTTCTCATCCAAGTAACGAAGAACTCACAGCTATTCCCCAGCAACAGAATGTTAAACAACCAGCTGTAAGTTTTGGTTCACTTAAGGTGAAAAGACATGATAAGTAATCAATCTATCTATGAACACGTAAGTCAGCTTAACGAAGTCGTAATCACTTCTGATGAATTCATGCAGGCGTTTAATGGAATTCAACAATGTGCGGAGCGCAGTGTCGCGTACAAAGAACCTATTGGAAGTATGCTTCTGGCAAAAGGTGGTCTTGGGAAAACAACCCTATGTAATACGATTGTGAGTCAAATGCCACGATCCATCAAAGTAGAAAAAGATCGCAAAAAAACGATTATTCCCGCATTCTATGTTGAGGTTCCTTCACCAGCTACCGTGAAGTCTTTAGCAATAACAATGCTACATAAGCTAGGGGATCCATCTCATCACACAGGCACAACCTCATACCTAACAGATCGGCTAGGATATTTACTACGACAGTGTGAAACCAAACTTGTTTTTCTTGATGAGTTTCATCATTTATTTGAACGTAAAGCAACATCTACCCGTTTAAACATTACAGTAGGTAATTGGCTTAAGACCTTAGTCAATGAAACAGGTATAAGCTTTTGTCTCGTGGGTTTACCTGAATTTGCCGAACTCATTCAAGTTGATAGTCAAATCGCGAGGCGATTTCCTTTTCATTATCAATTAAATCCTCTGACTTTAGGCACTCAAACCACGCCAGGAACACTTTACCCTTTTCTCAAAGAAGTCAGTCATAGGGCATCAGAAATTCAAATTTCATTTGCGCCAGATTTTGATAACTTTCTATTGAGAGTACAAATATATACAGCAACAAAAGGCTATCATGCTTATGTCATGAGCATGATACGTGAAAGCATGGCAATTGCCTTGGCTGAAAATAGAAATACCATAACTATTAATGACTTTAGTCAGGCTTGGAACTTAGGGATTACGTCATTTATCAGTAAACAAATAACCAATCCTTTTGAAATGTCTTTATCAAGCCTAGCTAGTACTCTAAAAAAGGAGTACTCATGACATTAGTTAGCAACCTTCTTATTCATCCCATTCCTTATGATGGCGAATCGGCAGAGAGCTTCTTAGCAAGAGTTGCTGAGCTTAATAGACATTCATCTATCGAGAGATTAATTAATAAAGAGCAGAGTCATTTCTTAGCAAAAAGCGCTCCAAATTGTAAATTAGCAGATCTTCCACGTTTTATGTATGTCTTACAACTACTTAATATAGACCTAAAGCATCAAAGTATTGCTTTTGCAAAAGCTGGCCCCACAAGCCGATCAGCGAGAAAATGGAGTAATCTAGAACTACATGAAGATTTACTAAAATACTACCCTTATTCTTATTGCCCACAATGCATAGAAGAACAGCCATTTTTTAAAAAAATTTGGCTTTTAAGACCCTTATATGCATGTCCAATACACTCTATTTTCCTTGTCGATAAATGTTATCAATGTGGATCCTCAATATCGCTTAGCTCAGGAGTGACAAAGTGCAGTCATTGCCATACGCTATTGCAAAATGCACCTAAGATTAAATGTTCTTCAATACGAGTCATTAGATGGTTTGTCGAAATACTTAATCATGATTCAAATGAATTCTTTAAACACTTCACTGCATACTGGCTAGCAATACTTAGCTTTTCTAAGCTTGATAACTCCATAGATATTGAAGTCGCGTTAGAAATGACATATGAATATTTTAATGCCCCTACTGAATCAGTTGATAGATTAAGTACACTGGTTAATCATCGCATCAAACTAGCACACCCTCGAATTCAACTGCTCCCATTTTTGAAATACTCTAGATTTTTTAAAAATTATGCGGCTTTAGTAGAGGCAAAATGTCATGTTTATACGCCTAGCAATGAAGGCTGTACTATCGATATCACAAGAGCTGAATTAAAACTTGTTTTAGGTATTACGCATAAAACACTCGGTCATTGGATCGATCAAGACTTTCTAAAACTCGGAGAGAGCCAACATTACTATGGCTCCATTCCGAGCCATTTCATTGAAGAATTTCTAACAATAAGCCAATATGAACCTTTATTACAAAAACCCCGTATGAGGAAGACTCTATCCTCTCCTAAGCAGTTAGATTTAAAAGAAATCGCACAACAGCTCAATATACACTACGAAACTGCACGAAAATTAACAAACATGGGATGGTTCGATTTGGATCAACTTTTTAATGATGCAAAAGCAGCTAAAGGATATTCCTTTATAAAGCTAGAAAATTTCCAAAACGAATATATTCTTGCCTCAACACTCGCAAAAAAGCTAGACCTTAATCCTACAAATTTCGTTGAAAAATTAGCAAGCATAGGAATTACTCCTATACATGGACCGCATATCGATGCCACCCCAATAAATATCTATCTTAAGCGCTCCGTTAATCATCTAAGAGATTATGATTTTGATGAAATAACTCAATATCCAACTCGCACAGGCAGGCCTAAAAAAGACGCTACCCTACTAGAAAAAAAGCAAGATTTTTTCTCATTAAATGAAGCAGCAGAACACTTAAACATTAGTCCCAATAAAGTTTCTGTTTTGATTAAAAAAGGGATCCTTATCAAAGATGTCAATTATCCCTTGTCTATTAGAATTCCTAAAGTGTCTGTACTTAAACTAAAACATAAATTGCTGAGTGAAAACTCAATATCTACTGAGCAAGCAGCAAGGCTACTTAATTGTTCAGTGAATTGGTTAGGTGAGTATTGGTGCAAATCTGGTTTTTTAACAGTAGAAAATCTGGTGTATTGGAAACTTGTTCAGCAAAAAGATGTCGAGGAAGTACTTAAGCTGAAAGAAAGCTATATGACAGGAGCTGAAGCCAGTAAATTGCTAGGTATGCCTCACTCGCATATTACCAATTTACACACTCAGGGACTGATCCAACCTATTTATCTTGGAACAGGAACTCCCATCCGTCTTTTTAAGAGATCAGATGTTCAACGAATAAAGCGCAGAAACTTATAAAAAGCCCTGTTGAATTCCGTAATGAGTGTGAATTGGATAGGTATGTCAATGCACACTTATTTTAAAAACTTACTAAAGATACTTTGATGCATAATCTTGACTCAAAGCTCTGGCATCTGCTAATGCATTATGAGGAATTGTGGAATTTTTTGTACTCAGTGATAAATCAAGCAAAAAGCTCATTACTGGCACGTTGATACATTGCCCCTGTCCCAATATCAAAATACGGTTAAATAACTCTATATCTGAAGGATAATCAGCCACGATCGTTATGCGGCCCTCCTCTAGATTATTCACTTCCCATAAGAAACTACACAGTTTATCAACTAACTCCCACATGGGAATGGTAGATTGCCCTAAAGCTGGCATGACATGTTGTAAAACAAAGGGATTTGGATTTTTGCATCCAACTGCCTCATAAAACTCATATTTACCATCAGCGGATACCAAGCCTAATGAAATCAGTTCACCAGTTCCTTGATCATGCCAACCATTAAACTCACAGTCTAAAAAAAAGATGCACCCTTCACCTCATGCTATGTAAATTACTTTTAGACATACCCAAACGCATCTTCAAATAAAAAATACCTGAACTCTAATAATTAGAATACATTAAAAATAACAGTTCTTAAAAATGAAAGACTGAAGACAAAACTTCTTCTTGCTGATGTCGTTTTTTTTTCCATTCAAGAAAATTCCATATTTTCAACAGAAAGTCATTATCTTGATCTTTTAAAAACTCATATAATCGAAACCACCAAAAGCTCCATTCAGATTTTCTACAATCTGATGGTAACCTTGAATGCCTCTCAAGTTGTGCTTGAAAGTCATTGAAATCATTCGCTCTTAATTGTGAGTCCACTTTTTCATAAAAATGCGTTGTTAGATGACAAGTTACTCTTGCTGATATTTGATAGACACCATCCCAAATTTGAATTTTATTTTCAATATTGGGTGTCATCTTTGCAAATGCTAATCTAATATTTACCATAGAATCATTCAAATCCTGGCCCAATATGATTTGGGTTTTAATAAAAGTACAGCATGAATTTCGTAATGGTACTAAAGGATAAAATGCCTTTCTTCTATTCAACGTTTCTGGACAAACTAATAAATTCTTAGCCCCTTTAGCTTTACTATTACAAATATGGCATGTAGGAATAAAATTGGCAGGATGCACTGTATATGCCGGATATGTATCCTTACATAAAATATGATCATAGTCTGCACGCCATTGGTCAACAACTCTAATATCTGTTCTATTTTGAGAAAGTTGTGCTGTTCCACATATCCAACATAGCTCACTATTGAGCATTATAAAATTCTGATAGTGCTCCTCAATGGATTCCCCAGCCTGTTTCTTTATATCTGCCAAATCTTTTGTTTTAATGTAAAGATAAGCCGTTAAGTTTTTTAGAGCATCATGTACTTCCTGTGTGAATAATGGAAGTGCTAGATTTGTATCATTAAAGAAACTACAAACATCCTGTGCATTAAAGATTTGCTGATAGATAGCTTGCCTTTCAGGAATAGTTTTGGGTAAAACATTCCATAACCCCTTAAATTTTTCCTTAGTTAATTTATTTGTCCAACAAGCACTCTTCTTTATTATTAATCCATCCGAAAAACTGGTAAATAAAGACTGATTAAATCGTTTAGCATTGATGCTTTTTTCTAAAAAATGTAAGACTTCTGTATTTAAAATTTCAAAGACTTTACATTGAGGAGTATCAGGATGAATAGGAAATAACATTAGCTTTCAAGTTTCCGCAATAGATATCCTTTTTCCATGGAATCACCAAGGTTCTGCTCAATCCAATGTTTTAAATCATCGAAGTTTTCTGCTTTTTGACTTTCCTTCAATCTGTGATTAATATCATCAACTACTGTTTGAGAAATTAATGTTTTAAGATTAAAAAAACTTTTAATTAATACATCAAAAGAAGCCCCATAGGTTTCTTCATTAACGGGTTTTAAGTCAATCAAACCATTATGATTTCGCTCAAAAAAGAAAACATTTTCTTTTTTAAGTGAAGAAATCATAAAAGGTGAATGTGTTGATAGAAATATTTGAGAATCTTCAGTTCCCCCATCATTTAGATTTAATGCTTTTTCAAGATAGGTATGGAAGTAAGTTCGCCATGACGGATTAAGATGTGTTTCTGGTTCATCAAATAAAAAGAGAGACTGCCCAAGACCAAAAATAGTTGAAGCTGCTAACACCTGCATAAGTTGAGCTTCACCATCAGAAAGATCATCAAAACATACTTCCTGATTCTTATTGTTCAGAAATCTCAGCTCAACCATACTTAAAGGTAACTGAGTTTTCAAAGGTGTTTTAACTGTTTCAATAAAGTCATCTTTAGCTAACTTTCTTCTATTAGTAATAGGCCATTTTTTATTCCCTAATTGTTGTAATTTCAAGAATCTTAGGAAAAACGATCTAGGATCATGATAATTAGCTTCTCGTAAATTATTCAAAATACTCGAATTACTAAAATCAAGCTCAATTATACCAGCTAGAAAATTTAACTCATATTGATCAAATTGATCATTAGTCGTTCTATTTCCAATAGGAGTTATATTTTTTTCCTCAACAGACCGTACGAGCATTTTTACATCACGAATCGCATCTGTATCGATAACCCCCGATCTCAAATCATAATAAATCTTAGCCTTTATAGGATATTTAAAGCCTAACTCCCCTAATATCTGTTCAACTTTTTCTAAAGGTAATAAAACGAGACTCAACAACAAAAGGCTTGTGCTATCGTAATCCAAATATATAAGATTACTTGGCTGTGGGTTAACTTCCCTAAGACTTAAATAGTTCTCTTGATCATAATCTTCAGAGTAGAGATTATCGAATATATGAGGGTATTTCTTAAGAAATTTTTTATTAATTTCAGAAACTTGCTCTTCATCAACACTCTCAGTTAATAGTTTTTGACGCTGTGCACTTATTCTTTTAATTTCAAAGTACTGTAATGAGTTTTTCATAAAAGCACGCTGAAGATTTTCATTCAGCCCAGATGCATAACCCACGATAAAATCAGGTAATGGAGCTCCCAAAAGCAATGGATGCCGCTCCCCGTCTTCTGTTATTTTATAAGGGTTTACACCACCTTGTTTATCAATATTCACCCAAATCATGTCTTCAATTTGATTCTGATTTTTGACTACATATTGAACATTTACCCCAAATGGTAATGGCGTGCGTGTAGTGAAATCTTCACGCTGGCAGCGCTCGATATATGCAAAAGTTTCTGCGATTAACTCAAGAAGCTGTGATTTACCAGAACCATTCAAACCAATCAGAGCAAGAATATTCCCTTCAGTATTACGAAAATCGAAATACTGATCTTTTAAGCCCTTATATTCGCCAATAAGCTCTAAAGAAAGTAAGCGCATTATGCTTTACCTTTGCCACGTTTTGTCACAGGTCTAGCAGAACGCTCTGCTTTAATCTTCTCCAACAACGCTTCAGCACTATTTTCACCACTAATTAACTCTGGATTAGCCTCACGCCAATCAACAGTTAACTCACCGCGAAATGCTTTAGCAAGGATGGATTGAGTAAGGTTATTTACTCTGTTTAAGGCTGAATGAACATATCTATCAATCACATCAGCATTATTAAATAGTTTATCAATACACAGTACCACTTCTCTCTGTTCTTCAATTGAAGGTACCGGTAAAATAGCTTCTCTACATTGGGACAAAGAAATATTTACCTGCCCAACACTACCTTTAGTTTCTGGCATAACATCGCGTACAAGAGCACCTTCGCATAATACATAATACAAATATTTATGGTCTAACAGCTCTTTTTTTACACGAAATAAAGTAATTGCTTGATTCAAATTCCATTCAGGAAATTGATTTGTCAGAATAGCAACCTTCCCAAGAGGTGGCCCTACAATATTCATCAGGACATCATTCGGAAATGCTACAGACCTAGCAGATGATCCCTTACTATGCGTTTCAGATGTTATAAATTGAGGTTTATAATCGAAATCAATCTTTTGATCTACGATGTTATACACCTTTAAGAAAGGAACTGTTCCATCTTGATCAAAGGGGTTTTCTCTAGGCGTCGATCCACTTTGAACCTTTTCGCATACATTTTTTGCAGCTTCATATTTCCAAGTTTCAATTGTAATGCCTTTAGCAACACGCCACGCTTCAGTCAACTTTCCACTCACGGCAGCCGCAAGCACAGACTGGCGGAATTGTTTAAGAATCTCAGGAATACGTTCTAAACGAGCTTTAATACTTTCTACTTGAGACAGTAAATTATCAAGCTTATCTACAATGACTTTTTGTTCAGCTAGAGGTGGAACAGGAAAATTAAACTCTTCAAGCTTCTTTCTCGTGATTCGCTTTCTCGTTGTTCCTGACGCATTTAATTCAATTCTTGATCGAATTACTGGTGAGTTTATCCAATACTTCAACAACTCATTGGACATTGCAGAGTTATTACCTGTTCGTATTAAACATACATCTACAACAGTAACGGCATCTTGATTCACACCTGGAAATATACATGCTCTACCGAGTGGATCAGGCATACGAGCAATTAATACATCACCTTGTTTAAGATAAGTACAATTCAAAGCGTTAGCTTTGTCATGGGTCATATATCTATCAGACTTATCTCTAAAATCTCCATCACCAATATCCGCGAGTTGAATTAAGCGAACCAATCCACTAGGGTCTTGATCCTTCGATTCAACCCAATCCCCATCTGAGATAAGACCTTGTATGGATATTAGACTTGAAAGAGACGACTCAGCCCAACTATCAGGAAAACTAATTTCACTCATTAATTAGCCCCTTCCAAAGCAGCTAATAACGAATCCAGTTCAGCCAATGCAGCTACAAGCTCCTCTTTAGCTTCACGTGCCAAAACCTCTGGCTCAGGCAAATTCGCAGCATCCACACTGTCTTTATCTTTGAGCCAACTAATATCTAATGAATCACCTTTATTCTCAGCAATCCACTCACGACTAAAGCAACGCCAACGGCTATGGGCTAGCTCTTTATCTACATTTCGGTTTGCATCATCATTCGCCAACTCTACCGATAAAGCATCAAAACTGTATTCACCTTCTTGTCTTGGGCTAGTACCTTTAGGGTCATCGCCATATACCACTTCAAATGGCTTTAAATGTTGCTCTGTAAAGGGCGTACGTTTACCAAAACTTGGCATATTTGTACGCAAATCATAGACCCAGACTTGCTTGGTACAATTTTCTTCTTGGTGTTTGTCTTCAGCACTGCCTTTCGTAAAAAAGAGGACATTCGTTTTTACACCTTGTGCATAAAAAATTCCTGTTGGTAAGCGTAAAATCGTATGAAGATTACATTTATTCATTAAATCCCGACGAATTTCTGTACCAGCACCAGACTCAAACAAAACATTATCAGGCAAGACAACTGCTGCACGTCCACCTGGTTTCAAACCACGATAAATATGTTGTAAGAATACTAATTGTTTATTACTGCTTGGATAAGTTAAATCATCACGAGTAATACTTGCCTCACCACCTTTTGATGTACCGAATGGAGGGTTTGCTAAAATAACATCGACTTTCGGCAAATTTGCCCCAATTTGACCTAAAGAGTTCCCTAGGTGAATCACACCTTCATCATCACCTTCCATACCATGCAATAGACAGTTCATTAAGGCTAAACGACGTGTACTCGGAACAAGCTCAACACCAATGAAAGCTTTATTCTTTTGAAATTTTTGTTGATCAATAGTTAAATCATACAAATCATCTGTTTGTTCTTTAATATATTGGTCAGCGGCAATTAAAAATCCAGCAGTACCCGCAGCAGGATCTTGAATCGTTTCCCCAGCTTGTGGTTTTAAACAACGTACCATACTGTTAATTAATGGGCGCGGAGTAAAATATTGTCCTGCACCAGATTTTGTTTCAGACGCATTCTTTTCTAATAAACCTTCGTATAAATCACCTAGGCCATCTTTCGTGGCACTAAACCAATCAATCTGATCTAGGGTCTTAATCATTTGTTCTAAATGGCGTGGCTCTCGCAAACGTGTCTGCGCATCTGCATAGATTGCAGAAATTAGTGGGTCTTCATGGATCTGTTTTCCATCATGGTCTTTACCAGTTGATAGACTCAATAGAATGCGTTTGTAATCATTAAGTAGATTTAGTCCAGATTTACCTTTTAAATCTTCCCAACGGCATCCTTCAGGTAAAGGATGGCTCTTTAAAGTGCCAGCTTCAGTATTTTCATGAACCATTTTAATAAATAATAATAAAACCAGTTCAGTCACATAATCTGAGTAATTAATGCCGTCATCGCGCAATACATCACACAGATTCCAAAGTTTTTGAACAATATCATTATTTGTCATGGTCAATCCAAATTTAAAAATTACGCACTTTGCGAAAGCCATATGGCTTCGCTCAATTGATCTAAAACAGTATCGAGCTGATTGCCTAACACTTTATCCATTTGCTTAGCACCGCCCTCATCACCAAAGCGATTATTAACGAACTCACGGTCAATAATTACTTCATGTACAAGCTGCTTTGCTAAACGTTCTAGCCATTTACGTTGGGCTAATGTCCAAGGATGCATACTATAGATTCGCTGCATACCTTGCATTACACGTTGTTCAAATGGAATTAATGCCTCACCTAAAGCTGCGCGGCGTATATGGCCAACAATACTCGCAGCGATATCTTGATTGGTTTGCTGGAGAACTGCACTCCGCAAATTGGCCTCATTATACCCATTGCCATCTAACAATAACTTAACTTCTTTTAGCTGTTCTCGAGTTAAATCTTTAGGTCTATTTACTACTACCCCTAAAGCAACAGACTGGTTCAACTGTTCTTTAATAAAATTATTAAATTGATCTAGATAATCTTCAGGTTTTTGATTTGCACCATAAGTCTGTTCTCGATTGACCAACTCATCCTGATGCTCTGAAATAATAGGCTTCCTGTCAGAACCAAGAAGTTCATCAACTTTAGCTAACTGATTGACTAAGCCTGAATGCTGTATCATAAATTCAGCAGCCTTTTTAGGGCCTAGATCATGTAAATGCTTATGAAGTGTCTTAGGCTCAACACCCCATTGTTCGTGCAATTCGTTTAACTTTTGCTTTAATAACGGCTTATTCTCTGCTTTTTTCTCAGCTTTACGCAAAACTCTCATTAATTTTTGGCTTAGCTGACTAAGGACGACATGCGCATGTGTTTCCCCTAATTGCTCACCAGGGCAGTTTAATGCTCTATCCAACATTTCAGGATCTGTTAACTCTTCAACGAGTTGTTCTAGAGTTACATTCGGGTCTTTTACTAACGGCTTCATGGTATTTACATCTTGCAAAGCAGCATAAATATCAACAGGGTCATAGATACGAAAAACAGTTTTACCAATCTCATCACAACGACGTGTCGCACGACCAATCATTTGTTCATATAAAATACGAGACTTCACTCGGCGCATGAACACAAGATTACAAATCTTAGGGACATCAATTCCTGTGGTAAGTAAGTCAACAGTAACCGCAATACTCGGGTATCTCTCATTTTTGTATTGACGAATTAGTTGATCAACCTTGTCACTTTTACCTGTAATCTTGGCGACCGCGGCCTGATTATACCCACCATTGTAAATATCTTTAAACGCATCTCCCAACAGACGTACCACCATATCAGCATGAGCATCGGTCGCACAGAAGATCATGGTCTTCTCATCACCAAATGGATCAATTTCTTGAGCTAATTGTTCACAGATCACTCTATTAAAGTCTTTAGTAATTACTTGACGGTTAAAAGCATCAACTTCGAAATTAAGCTCATCATCGAGTTCAGCACTTTCGATTGAGCCTGTTTGTGTATTGATCGCATTAACCTTTTCCCCTTTGGAAAATTTAATCCCATTTTGAGAAAGTAAAGTTTCATAACGAATCGGTGGCTCATGATCTATAAGCCAATCATCTGCGACTGCTTCTCGGTAAGAATAGGTATAGACGGGTTTACCAAATATGTCACTCGTATGTTTTGCAGGAGTTGCTGTTAAACCCACTTTGACTGCGTCAAAATAGTCCAACACTCTTCTATAGCTAGATAGATATTGAGCGGCATCACGAGTTGCGATTTCGCCTTCTGTCATTTCCTGATCTAGGGCATACCCCCGATGGGCTTCATCCACAATAATACAATCGAATTGGTCAACTGGAGGTGGGTTATCACTCTTAAATATGCGATTGACCATTGCCTGTACAGTTGCCACTTGCACACGTGTCTCTGCTTCAGCAGTCATATCTCCAAGCTCAGCTACATTATAAATTTTGGATAATGTATAGTTTTGCTCTAATGGAGCTTCGTTGAACGCATCAAGAGCTTGTTGACCTAAAGCAGTACGATCTACTAAAAATAAGATACGTTTAAATCTTTCTGTTTTTAAAAAGCGGTACATTAAACCAATAATTGTTCTTGTTTTACCAGTCCCTGTTGCCATTGCTAACAGCGCTGAACGAACACCCTGAGACAAAGCATTTTCAACTGAAATAATTGCTTTTTGTTGATAATCACGAACTTTTAGATATCCAAAAGGCTCATCTTTTAATTTTTGCTGTGCCTCTTCTTTACTCCGTTTAAGGATATCTAATAAACCTTCTGGACTATGAAAGGATTGTAATGGACGTCTAGTGTTACTCACACTGCGTACATCTCTAAACCAAGTTCCAGACTGTTCTGCCGATTGTTTGAAATACTCGCGACCATTACAAGAATAAGCGAAAGGAATATGATAGAAGCTATCAACACCATCAGACCAAGGTTGTGATAATCCTTCTAGCAGCCAAGCACCTTGTAGTGGAGCTTCGATCGTTATTCCATGACTGTACCGTTCAGCTTGAGTGATAGCGCCAGCCACATTCAGATTTTCTTTTTTTGCCTCAACTACAGCAATTGGCGTTAATCCTACAAAGAGCACATAATCAGCACGTTGACCTTTAAAATTTCCCTTCATCGGCCATTCAGCAATTGCCATATTCCGCCCTTTTTCAGGACGAGCACCTTTACGATAATCCAGTTCTTGTGTATCGGCTTCCCAACCAGCCTCTTGTAATTGCTGATCAATTAAAATACGAGTTAGCTTTTCGTCTAATACAATAGATTGACTTGCAGCCCTTGCATTACGACCAATTTGTTGACGTTTAACAGAAACTTCTTTTTCATTCTGATTTGAAAGTTGTTGCTGTAACTCCTTAACCTTCTCTTCATATTCTCGTTGTTGCTTTGCAAGCGCCTCTTCATGTGCTTTAGTTTGAGCCGAAAATTTCTGAGCAGCTTCATCCATTGCTAAAGCTAATGCTTCATATTCCGACTTTTCCTTAGCAATTAAATCATTTAACTGCTGGCTAGAATCTATTTGAACATTGGCTTTTTGCAGATCATTTCGTAATTCCGATATTTCAGCCTGTAAATCTCGCAATTGTTGACTAGGATCAACAGGAGGCACAAAAGGTTCAGGTTTAAAGTCTGGCCCAGCTTTACCAAAAGAACGATGAAACCAAATTGCTAGATTCCGCGCTATAACTAAACCACTGACAGCTTCTTTATGTTTTGTCTTAAATTGGTGAGTAGCTTTGTTACCCTCAATCCTTAAAGTATGGAATAAATCACGGACAACTTTATCTAACCGCAGCTCACCACTTAACTTATAAATTAAATCAGCCTGTGTAGTTTGCTCATTAAATTCAATACCAAGTGTTAGCGCCATATGCTGTGCAATAGCCTCACCCAACTGGCGAAGTTTAATCAATGTTGTATTAGGATCACTATAAAAGGCCCTTTCTGCTGCCCCAGCCAATTCAACGAATAAGGGATCGTACTCAGCTAAAAAACCAAAATTTTTAGATTCAGGCGTCACGTTAAGTCTCTCAGTCTTATTTTTTATCAAAAGTAAAAATCCGTTACCCACACTATAATTACATCAAGTTATGATTGAACTAGGCAACTAAATTTCATCTTAGCTGATCAATGTCCTATATAGCTAAAAAAATTATAATTTTTTCTAAACTTCATAGAAATAATTTTGCGACATAAGATGTCGTTCTAATGCTTAATAGTGCTACCTAAGTCATCGTTCTATCTAGACAAATAACAAGATCCCGTTAATATCTTAAGAGGCTAATATATAAAAAATATATTTACTTAACCTTGACTTAATGCTTATTTATATCCAGAGGTGCCTTTTGAAAATTTTGGAAATAGAAAATGAACTTAGGGATGTTGTAAGCCGGATTATTACCCAAGTAGAATTATCCACTAAGCAGAATAGGTATGATATTAATCTCGCCTTAGAAGATGCTTTCATTCCCATTCTCAAATCGATTTTTAATTTAAGTAATCTCACGAACTTAAACAGGAAACAAAAGAATTATCCTGGAATTGACCTCGGAGATGAATTTGACCGCGTAGCATTTCAAATTACTTCAAGTACAAACTTAGAGAAAGTAAAAAAAACTTTAACTCAATTCAAAGAAAAAACTTTTTATAATTCCTTTGATGAATTATTTATTTTAATGCTTACTAAAAAGCAGTCATCTTATAGCCAAAGTGTTATAGACCAAATAAGGGAGGATTATTTTGAATTTTATGCAAATGAACACATTATTGATTTAGGAGACTTACTTGAACGTATCACTGCCTTAAGAATACCAACTCAAGAAAGAATACTTCGTGAATTTAAGCTAATTTTGGGTGAAATTGACTCACAAATATCCTATTTATCAGAAAATGAAGAAAAAACTCATACCTTACTAAGCAATCTTGTGTCAGTTGAATTTCCTGAAAACATCTATGTTGCTGACTTAATTATCGATGATAAAGAAATCATTAAAGAGGCTAGAGCACAACTAAATTTTAAGAAAAATAAAGCAAATAAAAGCCTTATCGTCAAGCTTGCCTTATTATTAGCTAATAAATCTTCTGATGCTTGGGTCTGTTATGAAAATAAACTTTTTACTTTTATTAACTTAGAAAAAGATGTCAATATATTCAATGGAATAGTTGATAAAAACAATATAGAAATCTTGTCGTCTCAAGACCTTTGTCATAGTACTACAATAGATAATCTAAACATTTTTAAACAGCTACTTCATAAAGCAACAACCGAAAGGCTCAAACTTAGAGATGTATATTGGAATCAAGAAAATAAAAGCTTTTATTTTACATCAGAAGAAAACCATAGATCAGAAACTTGGGTAGGAAAGAAAAAAGCTACTCGTACCGTTTATGAAAAGGTTCTATCAAAAAAGGACCCTACTAAAATTGCACATCATAAACATCTTAGCTTTTCAATATCTTTCATGAATATTGAAGATCTATGGTTTTGTAATATTATCCCTAGTTGGCTCTATACATATAATGGCTATAAAAAATCACGCTTTCATGAAGATCTGCTTTCTAAACAGAAACGTCTTGAACATAATCAATCAGTAAAAAATCTTGTAAGATTTTTAGCCTACTTTCTAGCACATGATACTCCTTCTAGAGCTAGTGAAATTAGCTATAAAAATCTTTTAGAAATGACAAGTGAAACAGGTCCAATTTTAACTGACGCACTTTTAATCACAGATGATACAGAAGAAAAAATTTGGGAGGGTATAGAATGAAACTTAAAATTTTAGATGAACCAAGTCTTGAGTTCGGAAATGGTATTCATATTTGCCCGAAAGCTGGTATTGAAAATCAAGGAGTTTACGATAAGAAAGATGAACTAAGACGCAATGAACTGCGTGTTGGTATGGTAGGTCGGGGCGAAGGTCTAGATATGCTAGATGTTTGGCTTGATTATTGTACTCATGCGATTCTAGGTAAAGCCGAAACCCCATATCCAAACTTATTTCGTGGTTTTGGAGGGATTAATCAAACTTATGGATTCTATACTCGCTTAATCCGTTCCCCTCAATTTTCTAGACCACTTCAACGTACTGAAATTATGAAGATAATTAAATTACCGACTCGTAATGAAAGAGTACGTAGTTGCGTTGAACTCTACTATGACCAAATTAGATTTTTATCTGAAAATCGATCAATTGATGTAATTATTTGTGCAATTCCCGATGATTTATATAAAGCTTTGACTAAGGATACATCTTCAACAGAACCAATGAATGAAAATGAGGAAAATATTAGAAACGAAGAATTTGAATGTAATTTTCGTCGATTGCTAAAGGCTAAATGTATGCATTTAGGTATACCACTTCAACTTATCCAAGAAACTAGTCTTGATAAAGATAAACTAGCTGGTCGACAAGATATTGCCACTAGAGCTTGGAATTTTTGTACTGCACTATATTACAAAGGCAATAGAACTGTTCCATGGCGATTAGTAGAAGATAAATACAAACCTAAGACATGCTATATCGGTGTAGGTTTTTATTATAGCCTTGATAGAGAAACCGTTTCTTCAAGCTTAGCTCAAGTTTTTGATGAGTTTGGGCATGGTGTTATTCTTAGGGGGAGTCCAGTGGCCTTAGACAAAGACGATAAACGTCCATTCATGAATGAAGAACAAGCCTATGAACTATTACTGAATGCGTTAACAGAATATGATCGTGCTTTATATCAAATGCCAGCAAGAATTGTTATCCATAAATCGAGTAAATTTAGAGATTCAGAAATCAGAGGCTTCTCAAAGGCTATAGAAGAAAAAGGAATCCGATCTAAAGATTTTGTATCAATTATAAACACAAATATTAGGCTTTTTGGAGAAGGACATTATCCTCCTCATCGAGGGACTTTAATGACGTTAAATGACAATACAGCTATTCTATATACCAAAGGATTTATAGATTTTTATAAAACATATCCTGGAATGTATATACCAAACCCGATATTAGTTTCAGCACACGAAAATGACTCTTCTTTAGAGGAATTATGTAAAGAAATTCTAGGTTTAACAAAAATGAATTGGAATAATACTCAACTAGATGGTCGATTACCAATTACTTTGGAGTGTGCCCAAAAAGTTGGCGATATCATTAAGTATGTTCCTCCCAATGAAAACCCTCAGGTTAACTATAGTTTTTATATGTGAGAATATAAACAATAAAGCTTAAGATTAGTAAACGAACACTCATTTAATATTCTTATCACAATTGATTGGAATGGATAGTTTCAATCCTTTTTATCATGCCGATTTTTTGGCTAGACCAAAATAAATAATAATTTAATTTTTTATGCATTTGGTTATAACAAAAATCAATTTTTAGAAAATGACAACTTATGTGTCATAAAACTCTGAAAATGACACTTCTTGTGTCGTTGAGATTGTCATTATGTGTCGCAAGAATTGCTAAACTCTTGAATTTTTGAAATGGAAAATGACAACTTATGTGTCATCTGACGTCAGTTGGCGTCACGCGACAGATAAGTTGTCATTTGCGACAGATGTTATGTCATTCAAATGTATATTACACGTAACATACATAAATTTATTGGTCTGACTCTTAGACTCAACTTTTCTCCTATATTCCATAACGTCTCACCTAAGAAGGCTCCTAGCAATTCTTTTAGCTCTAATAAAATACTACTTGGCTACTGTTTTATTAAAAAAACTCCTGAATATTTCATATTTATAAAAAATATTTTAGGAAAATGTAATAAAATATTTCAATGTCTTAAAATACTTTTGTCCCTTTTCCTAGGCTTTTTAAAATATATTCATGAAGCGTTAAAAGTATCGTTGGGGTTTAATAAAAATATATTTAAATCCCTCTATCTTTATTAAGTATATAAAAATATTAGAAAATTAATTCTGCTTAAAACCTTAGTTATAAGTTAATAATAACTATTTAAAAAAAATTAAACTTAGCTCTTAAACTCTTAAGATATTTTAGACAAGATATTAAAGGCCTTTGACTTTTAATAATTCATATTTAGTTAATAAAAACAAAATCTTATGTGTAATTATTACTCTATTTTTTGATTTTTATGGAAAATTTTGGTCTTAAACAAGAAATATAGAAAATTGTAGTTTTTATAAAATTACTATATTTTTATAAAAAATTTAGGAGCTTTCGAGATGATAAAAAGTATCCAGCAAGTAAAAGAAGAATTTAATAGTTCTGGTATATCAATTGCGGAATGGTCAAGGGAAAATAATTTTCCTGCTCCATTGGTCTACCAAATATTAAATCACACACGCATTCCGCAAAGAGGAAAAAGCCATCTGATCGCTGTGAAGTTAGGTATAAAGCAATAGAAATTTATTCTTATAGGTTTCTATAAAAGAAAACGACTTATGTCGGCAAACATAAGTCGTTTGATTCCAATACAGAAGCACTGAAACACAGTAATTTAAGTATCTTCTGTATTGGGTAATTCGTCAAGCCCAACATTTTGTTTTTTACAAAGTGAATAAACAGGCTCGTTTCTGAATAGCAGCCCTGCTGTTTTATTTTTAGCGAGTTTGTTAAGGAAGATACTCAAAATGAAAAAATATAAAGATGATCCAAACTCAAATTTTCATGAGCAGATCGAACTTGCTTTTAAGCGTGGCTCTGATATTGCAGGTGTCTTGCGCGGCATTAGGAAAATTCATCAAGGTAGCGTAGGTAAACGTACCTCGTTATTTCCTAGTAAGAAAAATGCTGGAATGATACCTGTTGAAAGTAATTTGGAATTAGCATATGCAATTGAATTAGAGAGACATCTTTCTGTTGTTTCCTATCGGACACAAGCATTAAAAATCCAATTAAGTCAAAGTGAATCAAATTATCCTGACTTTTTAGTTAAATACTCTGATGGCCGTATTGAAGTCCATGAAGTAAAAGCAGATAAACTTAATTTGACAGAGAAAAAAGCTAAGAAACACCATCGAATTAAAAAAATAATAAATTACAATAATATACGGTATAAGATAGTTGATAAAAATGATGTTGTGCTGGGCTTTAACCAAAGTGCACTATTATATTTTTATCAACGCTTAGGAATGCAATCGTGGACAGATCAGCAGATAGATAAAGCAATAAAAGTCATTCCTACTCATGGTCGACTATTATTCACAGAAATACAAAAAATACTTGAAAACAATAGTTTGCCTGTTGATATAGCATACTACTTAATATTTTATAAATATATTCCTATGCCATTTTACATTCTAGCTCTAGTAGAGGCAGTCAGATCTCGGGGGCTACTATGAACTCACATTTGCTAATCCCAAAGATAGGATTAAGATTTTTACTAACTGGAACACCTTATGAAGTTAGTTGGACAAGTCAAGGGGTGGTACGTTACTCAGCAATCGCTGGAGGAAAAATCTACTCAATTAGTATCGAAAAATTTACTGAAAAATATCATTCTGGTGAGATCACATTAAATGGAGATTTATCTGACTCACTATTAAGTATGGAAAAAACTAGGGATCTATTGAGAAAACAAGAATATATTAAAACTGTGTTAAATTCAGTTAGTCATCCCTATTCACATTCTAATGTTTATAAGACAATTATGGATGTTTCAAAACGAATAAAGGACCATTCTCCCCCTTCATCCCGTTCAGTCATGAGATGGATAAAACTGTATTTAGATAATGATAAAGATCTCTATACTTTAAATAAATTCAAGGTAGGAAATACATTTCTTCGCTTCAATATTGAAATTGAACAAATTATAACTCTTGCAATTAAAGAGTGCTATTTAGAACCGAAAGAACGTCGAAGTAGCATTGATGTTGTTTCATTTATCAAAGCAAAAATGCTTGAGCAAGATATAAATGTTAATCAATGTCCATCATTACGTACTATCCAACGAAGAATTAAGCAGTTGGATCCTTACCTCGTACTACGAGCAAAAAAAGGTACAAGAATTGCAAATACAACATTTAAAGCTGCTGGAATAAAAAAAGAAAGCCAATTTGTAATGGCAATAGTCGAAATTGACACTCATTATTTAGACATATTTATTATCGATGAAGAGTCAAAAGAAGTTATGGGGCGTCCTTTTCTAACGTGCGCTATTGATATCTTTACTCGTTGTATTGTTGGATGGTATCTAAGTATGTTACCAGTTAATGCTTCAAGTACTCTTGCAACCATTAAAGATATGTTAGACAGACCACATCAGGGTCTTCCTGGTGGTATTCCCAGTTTGATTATCCCTGATAATGGTGTGGAATTTAAAAACAATACAATGAGCAAAATATGCTGTGAATTAGGTATTACGATTCAGCCAGCTCAAAATAGAACCCCAGATGATAAAGCTAAAATTGAACGTTTTTTTGGGACAATAACTCATAATCTGATTCAGAAAATAAAGGGTACTACATTCTCAAATCCTCGAGAAAAAGCTGATTATGATCCAAAAAAAAATGCTAGCATTACTTTAGCCAATTTAAGATCCTATCTAACCGAATGGATCGACGAAATTTATCATAAAAGTATACATTCAAGTATAAGTCGAGCACCCATACTTGCATGGAAAGATGCGGTTAAAATAAGCCCTCCTATTTTGCTCTCAAAATATCAGATTGATGTCCTTACACGGAAAACTTTTAAAAGAAATATAAATCATGGTCAGGTTAAATTTCTGTATTTAACTTATAAATCTCATGTACTCGCAACATTGTCAGCTCAGGGGATACTTGAAGTTTTCCTTATGGTAGATGAATCAAATCTAGAATATATTTATTTTCAAGATCCATTAGATAGTAGTAATTATATTCGAGCTGATTCAACTGATCCAACCTATACAAGAGGATTGACATTGTATGAACATGAATTAGTTCTCGAAGAAAAAAAGAAAATATCAAAAGCAGATAAAGAAAAATTAGGTGAACATATAACAGATTTTGCACGATGGGCTTTACATCAGCGTATTCAATCAGATGTTAAGCTAAATAAAAAAGCGAAACAACTTAAGATTGAGCTGCCAAATCATTTAAAAGTTCTTTTGGAGGATCCAATAGAATTTAATCTAGATGAACAAAAAAAAGATTGTTTCAGTACTTTACCGCTGATGTCATCACAAGCCAAAGACTTAGTTTTAGATAGTTTATCTGATAAAAAAGATAACTATTCAGATTTTTTGACTTGGGAGTTTGATAATGAATAGTGATCAAATTATTTTAGATAAAATTAATAAAATCATGCAACTAGTTGTAGTTTCATCTGAATTTAATACAGCTTATAAAGGGATTTTACTTTGTGCAGAAAAAAATAAAACATACGCGCAGCCATTTGGTTGTTTGCTATTAGCAAAAGGTGGCTTAGGAAAAACAACTCTCTGCCAAACTATTGTGAAAAAGCATCCCCCTACTTATCGGACTGAGGAGGGATTTAAGAAGTCCATAGTCCCTGTGTTTTATATAGAAGTACCCTCACCAGCTACTGTAAAATCTGTTGCAAGTTGTATGTTAAATGCTTTGCATGATCCTGCTCCTTTTTCAGGAAGCACAGCGCAGATGAATCACAAACTTGTAGCACTGTTAAAAGTATGTGAAACAAGGCTGATATTTATGGATGAATTTCATCATTTGTTTGATCTTCAAACTTCGACTAAACGAATGAATACAGTGGTATGCAACTGGATAAAAACCTTGGTAAATGAAACTGGTATTTGCTTTTGCCTAGTAGGTCTACCTGAGTTTGAGTCGTTATTGAAGATTGACAGTCAGCTTGCACGAAGATTCTCACAAACCTTTAAGCTGAATCAGCTTAGAGTTACAAAAATAGATGAACCAGGGACATTACATGCTTTCCTTCATCAGATTTCATTAAATATAGAAAAATATTTACATATTAAATTTGAACCTTCTTTAACAAGTCAACTATTAGCTTTACAGATTTATATAGCTACAAATGGTCACCATGCCTACCTAATG
>RRZU013185984.1_pt1 | contig 25371 bp, 22 predicted proteins | sample 2165561 | NCBI WGS metagenome assembly RRZU01 (sample SAMN10456909, study PRJNA506462) | wastewater metagenome | isolation source: wastewater sludge | place: USA: Moscow, Idaho | reverse complement strand
GTCGTACGAGAACGGCGGGCTCTGCATCTGCAGTCGGAACACTTCACCCGCGCTGCGCGGCTGCCGAAACATGCGCCAGGCACCGATCCAGACCGCGCAGTCGAGACGCGAAAAGCCGGCGCCGAGATCGGCACGCGCGGCGCGTTCGGCGTGCCACAGCCGCTCGCCGGGGATGGTCAGCGCCGCGTGCGCAAAGAGAATCTGGCGCGCGGCCAGCGGCGAGCGCAGTGTTTCGGCGCGGCCTGTCCGGCTGCGAAAGAAGGTGAGCTGAAAACCGGTGTCGGGCCTGGGCGAATCCAGCGCGCCGGTCACGTACCACCATTCGGTCCGGAAATCCGGATGCGCGCCGTGGTCACGCGGAAATTCGAGCAGGCGTCCGGGCGTCACCGGCGGGTAGGCGACCGGTGTTTCCACTGCCGCGGCGCGCGCCAGCAGCGGCAACAGCAAGGGAGTGGCCAGGAAGCTGCGGCGGCGCATCGGCGGTGCTTACTGGGCGCTGGCCAGAACCTGCGCCACCGGTAGCCGCGTCGCCTGGCGCGCTGCATAGTGGCTGGCAAGCACGGCCGCGACCAGTGTCGACCCGGCGCCGGCCAGCAGGGCCGGCCAGGGAATGTGCAGCGACATTCGCCAATGGAAAGCCTGCGGGTTGATGACCTGCGTCAGGATGGTACCGATCGCGATACCGCAGGCGAGTCCGATGAAGAGGCCGACGGCGGCGATCAGCGCGCCTTCGAGCATCACCGCGCGACTCAGCATGCGGCGGCTGAAACCGAGCGCGCCGAGCGTTGCCAGTTCGCGGGCGCGCAAGCAGACACTGGCGGCGAGGGTCACCGCCAGCCCGAACAGTCCGATCAGCATCGCTGCGGCTTCGAGCGCGTAGGTCACGGCAAAGCTCTTGTCGAATATCGACAGGCTCAGCCGGCGAATCTCGGCAGCGTCGGCCACTTCGAGTCCGTACTGACCGGTGTAGGGCGCGAGCCAGGCAGTGGCAGCGGCTTCCTGGCCGGGCCGCGGCCACAACGCGAGGTCGGTGGGCTGGAAATCGCCGCCCAGGCGCTGGTAATCGTCGCGGCTGATCGCAATCGCGCCGAACTGCCGGGAATAGTCGCGCCAGACGCCGCCGACGAAGACCTCGATGGCGCGTCCGAGCAGCGGCAGGCGCAAGGTCTGACCGGGCGCGATGCGGTAGATCTCGTGCAGCGCTTCGCTGATCCAGACCACGGCGATGTCGCCTGCCGGCGGCGCAAGCACCGGCCCGGTGAACGGCAGGCGCGCTTCCGGATGGCTGCGCTCGATCTCGCGTACCAGCAGTGCGACGTTCGGCCGCTGCGGGTCGATGGTCAGCGAAGCCTGCGCGCTCTGCTCGACACGGGCAAATGGCACCTCGGGCCGGGTCAGCGCTGCGAGCAACTCCTGCGGCAAGGGCGTGGACTTGCTGCGCAGATACAGCGGTGCCGGCAACACCTCGTCGAGCCAATGGTCCACGGCGACGCGAAAGCTCGACACCATGATCACCATGCTGGCGGTCAGGGCGAAGCTGACGATCAGACCGCTCGCCGCCACCTGCGCCATCAGCGGCGCCTGCGCGACATTCTGGATGGCGATCCGTTGCGGCGCCGGCAAACTTCGCCGGGCGAACCCGCCAAACACGTTCTGCGTGAGTAGCGGTGCGCTGGCGATGCCGATCACCAGAACCAGGGCAATGGCCGTATAACCGGCGAGTGGCAGGTCGAAGATTGCTGGCAACTGCGTCAGGACGAGCGCAGCCAGCGCCAGCAATACCGGGAGCAACCGCCTGACACGCTGCGCATCGCCGGCCGGCGGACGTTGTGCGAAACCGATTTTCAGGGCCTGCGCTAGCGGCTGCTCGCGGTTCAGGTACGCCGGGTAGAGCGCGCCGGCGAGGCTGGCCACGCAGCCAAGCGCCAGGAAGATCAACGCGGGCAGCATTTGCGGAACGATCCGCGGCGCGCTGCCCGCGAAATAACCGCCGCTGAGGTCGCCACCGAGTAGTTGCGTGAAGGCCAGCGCCAGCACGTAGCCGAGAGCCAGGCCGAGCAGCGCGCCCGGTACGCCGATCGCGAGCCCTTCGAGCAGAACCTGCAGCAGGCGCATGCGCGGTGAGAGACCGAGTACGCCGAGCAGCGCGAACTGCGTCGAGCGCTGCGCGACCGCTGTCAGTTGCGTCGCAAAGACCAGGAAGGCACCGGTCAGCAGGGCAACCAGCGCCAGCACGTTGAGGTTGACGCGGTAAGCGCGCGACAGGTTGGAGACGCGCGCGCTTTCGTCGTCGGGTGCACGCAGCAGCAGGCCGGCCGGCAGCTGCCCCGCCAACGCTGCCCGCCAGCTCGCCGGGTCGGTCGCAGGCGCGAGGCGCACGCGACCCTCGCTGACGGCATTTGCTGGTCCGAAGTGTTCCTGCACCCAGGCGATGTCGGCGACCAGCAACAGGTCGTCGGGTCCGGTACCCGGCAGGTCGCCGGCAATCGTGGTGGCCCAGTGCTGATCACCGCGCCGCAGCGTCACCGCCGCACCGGCCGACAGCCCGAGCTGGCCGAGCAGCGCCGGTGAAACATAGACACCGCCGTCGAAGAGGTTGCCGGCGACGCGATCGCTCTGGCGTGGCAGCAGCTTTGGCATCACCGCTGCGGCGCTGAACACGTCGAGGCCGATCAGCCGCACCGGTGTGCGCGCCGGTTCGATGCGCACGCGCGTTTCGATCACCGGCGCGATGACCAGTACCGCCGGGTCGCGGGCGATGTCGTTGATGGTTTCCAGGGGAACGCTGCCGGCACTGTTGCGGGCGGCAAGCAGCGCATCCGGGTCGCCCTGCACGGTCTGCATGGCGCGTGCAAAATCGGCCAGTGCGGCGTCGTTGATCAAATGGATCGCGTAGCCGAGCGCGACCCCGAGGGCGATCGCCAGCATCGACAACAGCGTCGCCGCGCGGCGTGTGCGGAACTGTGCGCAAATCAGCCACCAGGCCAGAGTGGTCATTGCAGGCCGTCCGGCGTCAGCGCCAGGATGCGGTCGCAGCACTGCGCAAGCGGCTGCGAATGGGTGACGATCAGCGCGCTGGTCTGCTGCTCGCGGACTCTTTCGAGCAGCAGCGAAAGCACCTCGCCGGCGGTGCGCGGATCGAGGTTGCCGGTCGGCTCGTCGGCCAGGATCAGCGCCGGCTGGTGCACCAGCGCGCGCGCAATCGCCACCCGCTGCAGCTCGCCGCCCGACAGCGACGCCGGCCAGCGTTCGCCGAAACCGGCGAGTCCGACGCGTTCGAGCAGCACCTGCGTGCGTGACGCGTGTTCGCCGGCCGGCACGCCGCAGAGCAGCAGCGGCACGCTGATGTTCTGGGCCACATTCAGCGTCGGCAACACATGAAACGCCTGGAAGACGAAGCCGATGTGCTGTGCCCGCAGCGCCGCCCGCGCAGTTTCATCGAGCCGGACGATGTCCAGCGCCTGCGGGCCGATGCAAATCGCGCCGCGGTCGGCGCTTTCCAGGCCGGCGATGCAGTTCAGCAGCGTGCTCTTGCCCACGCCCGATTCGCCGACCAGGGCCACGATCTCGCCTGCCGCGATGTGGAAAGCGAGCGCACTGAACAGCGGCCGGCTGGCCCTGGGGTGACGCTTGGAGAGACCGCTAACGGTCAGCATGTCCGTGCAGGTCAGCCATGATCAGTCACTATGCCGGACAGGACCAGTTCACCTTGCGGTGTGGCAGCAGATAGTTGAGTTCCTCAATGGAGCGTTCCTGCAGGCGCAGCATACGCTCGATGGTCACCACTTCTTGTGCTGCGAGATCGGCGATGATCGCCTGATGGCGAGGCGCCTCGGGCGCATAGATCATCACCTTGGGGGAGAGCGGCTTGCTGACGGGGGCCGAGCCCACGACTGCGCCGATCTGACCATCGCTGAGCTGTACGATGGAGCCGGGTGGATAGACCCCCATCGCGCGCACGAAGAGTTGCAGCAGACCTCTATCGAAGCCTTTCTGCTCCCTGGACCACATCGTCGACAAGGCCTCGGAAGGACCGATGGCCAGGCGTGGGTCGACCGGATTGACCAGCGTATCGAAACGGTCGGCAATTCCAACCAGCCGCGCCGTCAGAGGGATCGCGTTGCCCTTGAGGTGGTCGGGAAAACCACTGCCATCGCAGCGTTCGTGATGGGACAGGATGGTCTCCAGGATCGCATGCGACAGGCTGCAGGTCCGCAAGGCCTCGTCGTAGCCACCGCGGCAGTGGGTCTGGAAGAGCGCCTCCTCATGGCGGTTGCGCGCGGGGTTGCGCAGGATCGATGGACTCATCAATCGCTTGCCAATGTCATGGAGAAGCGCAGCGCTACCGAGTACGCGCAACGCCTGCTCGGGCAGCCCTGCCTGCTTGCCGAGCAACAAGGAAAGGGTCATCACCGATAAGGCATGCGCGGCTTGTCCGTCGTCCTGCCCCTTCTCGATCACCAGTACGAAAGCGCTGTCCGGGTCGGTCAGTAGCGCCGTGGTCGATTCCTCACAGATTCGGTTGAAATCCTTGACCGACTGTTGGGGGTTGGTACTGAAGCCCCGGATGGCGCTGCTCACCGTCGCCGCGGCTCCACGGTAATGCTGTCCAGCCTTGAGCAGCCGTTGCCGGAGTGCCTCCATCATCCGCTCACGTTCACGTCTGGCGTCCATGCGAGCCGCTTCCAGTGCTGCCAGGGCATCCCGTTCCGACTGGGCGGCCTGGTCCGCATCGTGGTCGGGCGGTGTCACGGCTTCCTGGAGCGGCCGTGGCGGAACCTTGCAGCGCGCCGGGTCGCAGAACAGTTGCGGCAGTTTCATCGCGGCGATCAGGCGCGCCTGCTCTTCATTCTCGATGACAAAAGAACTGAACATGAACTGGTGCTTGACCCACGACACCGGCAGACGGACGTGCACACCCGGACGCAGTTGTGATGCATCGATGCAGATCTCGCCCTCCTGCGGGGTCGCTTCATCCGGGGCTGAAGACATATCGTGCCCTCCTCTGCGAAACGCCGGCACTCGGGTGGTGCACGGCAGGCGCAACTATAGACCAGTTGGACTCGTCTGGCCGGCGATCATTCACGTGGCAATCACATCAGCGACCCACAAATAATGACCCCTGGCCGATGTGCAGCGCCTATCGGATCACGGCCGTTGCGCCATGTAGGACCAGTTGATCTTGCGGCGCGGCAGCAGGTAATCGAGTTCCTCGGGCGGGCGCTCCTGCAGGCGCAAGGGGCGGTCGACCTTGAGTTCGTCGTCGCTCGCCAGATCGATGATGATTGACTGGCGACGCGGTACCTCGGGGGCGTAGATCATGACCTTCGGCGAGAGCGGCTTGCCGGCGGGCGCCGAGCCGACGATGGCGCCGATGCGGCCGTCGCTGAGCTGCACGATCGATCCCGGAGGATAGACACCCATCGCCCGCACGAAGAGTTGCAGCAAGGCCGCATCAAAGGCCTTCTGCTCGCGTGTCCACATCGTCGACAAGGCTTCGGAAGGGGACAGCGCCCGCCGCGGGTCGATCGGGCTGACGAGATTGTCGAAGCGGTTGGCAATCGCCACCAGCCGTGCCGACAGGGGAATCGCGTTGCCGCTCAGGCGATCCGGAAAGCCGCTACCGTCGTAACGCTCGTGATGGTGCAGGATGGCTTCGAGCAAGGGCGGCGTCAGGTTGCCGGCACGCATCGCCGCGTCGTAGCCGGCACGGCAATGCGACTGATAGATCTGTTCCTCGTGCCGGTTGCGCTCGTTGTTGCGCAGAATCGAGGCCTTGATCGCGAGCTTGCCGATGTCGTGCAGCAGGGCACCGATGCCGAGCGAGTGCAGGGCCTGTTCCGGGATTTTTGCCTGTTTGCCGAGCAGTAGCGCCAGGGTCATGACCGACAGCGAGTGTGCCGCATGACCGTCATCGTGCGCTTTTTCGGCAATCAGCACGATCGCGCTGTCGGGATCGGCGAGTAGCGCCGTGGTGGTGTCCTTGCTGACCCTGGCGACCCGTTCGACCGCCTCGCGGGGATGGAGCAGGAAGCCCTGGATGGCGCCACTGACTTCCCTGGCGGCGCCGAGGTAGTGTTGCTGCGCCTTGTCGAGGCGTTCCCTGAGTTCGCTCATGACTTGCGCACGCGCACGCTTCTCGGCCATGCGCCGCGCCGCCAGCGCCGCCAGACGGTCTTTCTCGGCGGCAGCCTCGGGATCGGCGCCCGGCTGCTGCTCCTGTCGCAGCAGCGGTGGCACCTTGCAACGCGTCGGGTCGCAGAACAGTTGCGGCAGCTTCATCGCCGCGATCAGCCGCGCCTGTTCTTCATCCGCAATGACAAAGGAGTTGAACATGAACTGGTGTTCGACCCAGGGCACCGGCAGACGGACGTGCACCCCCGGACGCAATTGCGAGGCATCGATGCAGATTTCCCCTTCATTCGGGGTGACGGCATCCGGTGCGGGCGCTTTCATCATCCGGGATGTCTCAAATCGCCATGACCGTTAGCGGCCTGCCGGCGCGGCCCGCAGGGTGGTCAACAGCTTCTGCCCGGGACGGCCGTCGACGGTCATGCCGAGGCGCTTCTGTTCGGCCTGGATCGCCTGCCTGGAATTGGCGCCAATCATGCCGTCGATTTCGCCGATCGGGTAACCACGGCCAGCGAGCAGCGTTTGCAGCTCACGGCGTTCGCTCCGCGACAGGCCGGGGTCATCGGTCGGCCAGGGGGTGGCGAAAGCCTTGCCACCCTTGATCCGGTCGGCGAGATGGGCGATCGCCAGCGCATAGCTTTCGGCAGCGTTGTAGCCGTAGATCGCGTCGAAGTTGCGGAAGACCAGGAAAGCTGGTCCGCGCGGACCCGCCGGCAGGAGCAGTCCGGCAGCGGCGTCCGAGGTGGCGATCGGCTGCCCGTCGGCACGGCGGACACCGTGCCCGATCCAGAACGACAGCGGCCGCTTGTTGCTGCGTCCGGATACCCCGGTGTCGAAAGCGGCCGGCAACACGACCTCATAACCCCAGGGCTCGCCCTTGCGCCAGCCAGCCTTGTGCAGGAAGTTGGCGGTCGACGCGAGCGCATCGGGGACACTGTCCATGAGGTCTCGCTTGCCGTCTCCGTCGCCATCGACGGCCAGCCGCAGGAAGGTCGAGGGCATGAACTGGGTATGGCCAAATGCACCGGCCCAGGAACCGACCAGGCGATCCTGTGCGATGTCGCCGTTGTCGAGAATTTTCAGCGTGCTGAGAAACTCGCCCCGAAAATAGGCCTGCCGGCGCCCGAAGCAGGCGAGTGTGCCGAGCGAGGTGAGTAGCGGGCGCTTGCCGAAGTTTCGCCCAAAGTTGCTTTCGACGCCCCAGACGGCGATCACCGTGTCCCCATCGACCTGGTAGCGTTCGGCCGCAGCAGCCAGCGTGCCGGCCCATTTCTCGCGCATTGCCAGTGCATCGGCAACCCGTTCATCGTCGACCAGAGCGGCCAGATAATCCCAGATCGGTGTCCGGAACTCGGGTTGGTATTCGAGAAATTCGAGCACACTCAGGTCCGGCGTCAGGCCGCTGGTCAAGCGATCGTAGGAGGCGATCGAGATGCCTTTCGCGGGGGACTCGGCACGCAGCGTCGCCAGGCACGCGCTGAAACGTTCGGCAGGCACCTGGGCAGCAGCAGCAGCGCTGAGCAGGGTCAGGAAAAGGGCGAAGTGGGCAGGTTTCATGGTGGGGATCAAGGGGCAACCCTTGGTCTGGGCCGGCGATTGCAGGGCTCCGGAAGAAAGCTTGTTGGCGAGTTGCCGGTTGATGTTCGCGCCTCGTATTCGGCGTCTCCGATGATTTCGCCATCGATCACGCATCCGCTCGGTGCTGGCTGCGGCTGGCTGGGCTGCGCCTGTTCGCGCAGGTGTTCGTCGAGATGCCTGCGCAGGTGGCGGGTTTTCCACTTCAGGTAGGCAAAGACCAGCAGTCCAGCAGCCAGCAATACGGTCAGCGCCAGCAGCGAGAACATCAAGGCGGCGACCAGCAAGAGCGTGCCAGCAGCGATCGTGATCAGTCTGCCGAAGAAGCCGGACGCGGGTGCCGTCAGGCGCAGACTGGAAAAGGGTTGAGGGTTGCTGCTCATCGAAGTCCTTGTGGTGATGTTCGGTAAGGAAATGCGTTGCCCCCATTGTACGGTGTGGGTGGCGCTTGGACCAGACTGCCGGCGGCGGCAAGTAATGCCGCGGCTGCCGTAGCGGACTCACCAATAGAAACGGCCCGCGCAGAGGGGGGCTGGGCGGGCCGGTGATGCTGTCGCCGCGACACTCCTGGGGGAGGGGGAGGGGGAGGGGGAGGGAGGGCCCCGGCGACAGATTCAATGCTATAGATAAAAATGCCGCGGATCTGTGTGGTATTTGTCGTTTTGTGTCACAAAGTGTACGAATCGACCATGACGAACCGGAGTGCGCAGGGTGGATCCTCGCGCGCGCCAGCGTCGGGGGAGCAGCTTGTCCTGGATCAGGAAAATGGACTGGCAACACCGGCAAAGAGCTTGCTCAGCAGTTTCTGCTCCTTGCATTCGATCGAGTCGAGAAACTCGGTGGCCGAACCCATGCTGCGAAAGGCATTGAAGCCGCGTTCGAGGAACTCGTGCAGGTCGCCGAGTCCGGCCAGGTACGAGGGGCCGCGCATCAGCTTGAGCATGCCGTGCAACAGCGGCTTCCTGGCCAGCCTGTCGAGCGCTTCACCGATCTCGCGAATCAGCTCGATCTGACGCTGGCGCTGCGGCTGGCAGGCAACCGCCCGGTAGGCAGCAGCATAGGCGTCTTCGTCGATGCAGTTGATCTGCCCGATCCGGCAAAGAATGGCGACCATCGCCGAATCAAGCTGTTCGGAGAGCGCGTCGAGTTCGACGGCCAGAGCGATGGTGCGCAGCGCCGAGCCCGGCAACATCTTGATCAATAGCGGCAAAATGCGCTCGACCTCTTCGTCGCGGCTGCTGAAGTCCTTTGGACCGTAGAGGTCGGAGAGAAAGAACTGCGCTGCCTGTCCGAAACGCGCGCTGGCCAGCAGGTCGGCATGCGTACGGGCCAGTCGCCCGGCCTGCCATTCGCGCAGGCGCAAACGATCCTGCGCTGCCGCAGACTCGCGGTTGGCTTGCTGGCGCAGGTGCTTCGCCGTTTGCAGATGTTGCCGTAGGGCCGCGGCGCTCTGCTGTTTTTCGATCGAGACGGTCGAATTGTCCATGGCCAAGGATTATGCATCGTCAGGCAGAATCTGTTTAGAGGGCTTCCCCTAACGGGTATCGCTTGCAGAGCTTAGACTGTGATCCGACAGAACCCTGGAAAGGAGCGGCAAATGCCTCATCCCGATACCCTGGCAAGGCGCTTTTCCCTTTTGCAGGCGGCGGCACGCAGCGATCCACATCCGGATCGGGCCTTGCGCGATCGCCGCCTGCTGGCACTCGATCGGCTGTTGCTCGACAACGAGCAGGCGATCGCCGACGCGATAGGCCGCGATTTTGGCCATCGTTCGGCTGCCGAAACACGCCTGCTCGAGCTTTTTCCGAGTCACGAAGCGATCCGCCATGCGCGCCGCAACCTGCGGCGCTGGATGCAGCCACAGGCGCGTTCGGTTTCGCTGTGGTTTCAGCCGGGCCGGGCGGAAGTGCGTCATCAGCCGCTTGGCGCCGTCGGCATCATGGTGCCCTGGAACTACCCGATTTTCCTCGCCGCGGCACCGCTCGCAGCAGCACTGGCCGCCGGCAATCGGGCGCTGGTCAAGATGTCGGAGATCACCCCGGCGACCGCGTCGCTGTTCGCCGAGCTGGTTGGCAGATACTTCGCTGAAGACGAGTTGTCGGTGGTCGAGGGCGACGTCAAGGTGGCCAGGGAATTTTCGCAGCTTCCCTTCGACCATCTGTTGTTCACTGGTTCGACTTCGGTCGGCCGCCAGGTGATGCGTGCCGCGGCAGAAAACCTGACACCGGTGACGCTCGAACTCGGCGGCAAGTCACCGGCGATCATCGGTCCCGCGCTGTCCCCAGCCCACTTCGCTCGTGCCGTCGAGCGCATCATCGTCGGCAAGTGCCTCAACGCCGGACAGACCTGCATCGCTCCCGACTACGTGCTGCTGCCGGCCGGACAGGAGCAGGCATTCATCGATCAGGCACGCAGCGTCGTCGCCGCCTGCTATCCCGACATCGAGAAAACCGCAGACTATTCGACGATCGTCGATCAGCGCCAGTATGCGCGCCTCTCGGCCTGCCTTGAAGAGGCCAGAATGGCCGGAGCGAAGATTGTCGACCTGGCAGCAGCTGCCGTTGCCGACCCACTCAGGCGGCACCTGCCGCCGGTAGTGCTGCTTGACGCCGGAGACGAGTTGCGCGTGATGCAAGAGGAAATCTTCGGCCCGCTGCTGCCGCTGCGGCCGTACCGCGATCTCGACGAGGCAATAGCCTTCGTCAACGGCCGGCCGCGCCCGCTGGCGCTGTATTACTTCGACAACGATCGTGCCGCGATCGAGCGCATCCTCGATGAAACGGTTTGCGGCGGAGTGACGATCAACGACACCATTCTGCACATCGCACAGGACGACCTGCCCTTCGGTGGTGTGGGTCCGAGCGGCATGGGTTGCTATCACGGTTTCGCCGGTTTCGAGACCTTCTCGGTCAGGAAAGGGGTTTTTCGGCAGTCCCGGCTGTCCGGCATCGGCCTGTTCAAGCCGCCTTACCGGGGCCTGTTCGAGCGCTTGACGAGGATCCTTCTGCAATGATTCCGTCCCGTCGCCAATTCATCAAGACTGGTATTGCCGGAAGTCTCCTGCTCTCGTTCTGTGGCTGGCTCAATGCCGCCGGAGCACGCCGCCTGAGCAACAGCGAGCGCGAGATGCTCGGCGCGCTATGTAACGCGATGCTCGAAGGTGCGCTGCCAAGAGACCATGAGCAACGCCGCCAGCAGGTGGCCCTGACCGTCGATGGCATCGCCGTTGAGGTCGCCGGCCTGCCGCTGGCCGCCCAGAAGGAGATCGGCGAGTTGTTCGGCCTGCTGGTGCTGGCGCCGGCGCGCTTCATGCTTGCCGGTGTCGGCAAGCCATGGCGAGAAGCCAGCGTCGCCGAGGTTGGCGAATTCCTGCAATCCTGGCGAGCGAGCCGCCTCAACCTGCTGCAGACCGCCTATGGAGCGCTGCACGACCTGACTTTCGGAGCCTGGTACGCACGTCCCGAAACCTGGGATGCCATCGGCTATCCCGGTCCACCAAAAGGGTATTTCTGATGCTCGATCCGATCCAGACCGGTCTGGCTTCCGGCTGGAAGCACATTGACGCATCGACGCTCCCCAGGGGCCAGACGCACGAGTTCGATGTGGTCATCGTCGGTACCGGCGCCGGTGGCGGAGTGACTGCCGACATCCTCAGCGACGCCGGTCTGCGCGTCGTTCTCGTCGAGGAAGGGCCGCTACGCTCGTCGACCGACTTCAAGATGCGCGAAGCCGATGCCTATCCCGAGCTGTATCAGGAATCGGCTTCGCGCAAGACTGCCGACAAGGCGATCAACATTCTGCAGGGGCGCTGCGTCGGTGGTTCGACGACGGTAAACTGGACCAGCAGCTTCCGCACGCCGCCCGAGGTCTTCGACTTCTGGCAACGCCAGTTCGGCTTGCGGCAACTCAGCGCCCACTCGATGAGTTCCTGGTTCGCCGTGATGGAGCACAAGCTGTGGGTGCGCCCCTGGGATACGCCGCCGAACCCGAACAACCAGGTGCTGGTGGTCGGTGGCGAGAAGCTCGCCATCCCGGTCGGGGTCATCAAGCGCAACGTCAAGGGTTGCTGGAACCTCGGTTACTGCGGCATGGGCTGCCCGACCAACGCCAAGCAGTCGATGCTGCTGACCACCATCCCGGCAGCGCTCAACCGTGGTGCGACCTTGTACACCCGCCTGCGCGCCGAACGTCTACGTTTCAATGGCAGCCGGGTCAGCGCCCTCGACTGCATGGCGCTGCAGCCCGACGGCATTCATCCGTCCGGCAAGCGGGTGCAGTTGCGCGCCCGCCATTTCGTGATCGCCGGCGGCGCCATCGGCAGCCCGGCGCTGTTGCTGCGCAGCGGCGTTCCCGACCCCTTCCGCTTGCTGGGCAAGCGCACTTTCCTGCACCCGGTGGTGATTTCGTCGGCACTGATGCCAGAGCGCGTCGATGCTTACGCCGGCGCGCCGCAATCGATCTACTCCGATCATTTTCTGCACCAGGCGCCGATCGACGGTCCGCTCGGCTTCAAGATCGAGACGCCGCCCTTGCATCCGGTGCTCTTTTCGACCACCCTGCAGGGCTTTGGCGAGGCACACGCCAGACTGATGCGCGAGTTCACGCAGGTCAACGCGCTGCTGGCGCTGCTGCGCGATGGTTTTCATCCCGAAAGCCGCGGCGGCCAGGTTCGTCTCGGCAGTGACGGTCTGCCGGTGCTCGATTATCCGCTCGGCGACGTGATCTGGGAAGCCACGCGTCGCGCCCTGTTGGCAATGGCCGAAATCCAGTTTGCCGCCGGCGCGCGCTGGGTTTCGCCAGCGCACGAAACGGCTCCGGGCTATGCAAGCTGGGCCGAAGCCAGGAAAGGGATCAATGAACTGCCGCTCAAGCCATTCGTCTGCCGGGTCGTCAGCGCGCACGTGATGGGCGGTTGCGGGATGGCCGACGGGCCACAGCGTGGCGTCGTCGATCATCGCGGCCGGCACTTCTGGCTCGCCAATCTGTCGATACACGACGGATCGCTCTTTCCGACCAGCCTGGGGGTCAATCCGCAGCTCTCGATCTACGGACTGGTGGCACGCAACGCCAGCCTGCTGGCCGCCGAATTGTCCGGCAGGCCAAGTCCGCTCATCCCCTGACGGAGATTTACCGTCATGCTCGCACGTGCTCTTCGCCTTTCCCTGCTCCTCGAAGTGGCGCTCTACGTGGCGATTGCCAGGTACGGCTTCGATGCTTCGCCGTTTCAGGCGGCACTGCTGACACTAGCCGGCATTCTTTCGCTGCGCGCCGTGCTGACCCTCATCACCTACGCCTATGCCTGGGCCTGGCATTCACCGGCGCCGACCCTATCGCTGTGGCAGGCGCTGCGCATGGTTCTCGGCGAGTATGCAGCGCATCTGCTCTGCTTCGTGCTCCTCTTCCCTTTCGAACGCTGGTGGATGCGCCCCGACCTTCTGCCCGCAGGCAGCCGCCCGCCGGTGCTGCTGGTGCACGGCTACGGCTGCTCGCGCGCGGCCTGGTGGTGGCTGCGCCGTCGTTTGCAGGCAGCCGGCTGGACGGTGGCGACGATCAACCTCGAACCGGTCTTCGGCAGCATCGACGATTACGTCGATCCCCTGGAGCAACGAATCGCTGCGGTTCTCGCCGAGACCGGTGCCGAACATCTGTTGCTGGTCGGCCACAGCATGGGCGGGCTGGTCGCGCGCGCCTATCTGCAGCATTATGGCAAATCGCGAGTCGTCGGTCTGGTGACTCTCGGAACTCCGCATCAGGGCAGTCGGATCGCGCCGCTCGGTTTCGGCGCCAACGCGCGTCAGATGCGGATCGGTAGCGCCTGGCTGCAGGCGCTTGCCAGTCCGGCGCCGATGCTTGATACTCTGGTCATCTACAGTCCGCACGACAATTATGTGATGCCACAAAGCAACTTGCAATTGCCGGGTACCGCCAGCCACTCGATCGAAGGGCTCGGTCATCTGACGATGCTCTATTCGCCACGCGTAGCGCAGGTGTTGTTGGCCGCGCTTGACCAGACTTGCGCACGCAGTGCCTGAGCCGGCGATCCAGTTCCTCGTGCTGCTCTCACTGCTGCTGTCCGTTCAGGCAGCGGCGCAGGAGGTCTTTGTCACTCGCGGCGCTGGCAGCCCGATGTATTCCGACAAACCGCAAGCAGGTGCCCAGCCGGTAAGCCTGCCGGAACTCAATATCAGCAAACCGGTTCCGGTCGTCCCCAAAGCGCCTGTCCCGGCCACCCGCCGAACAGCGGAGGAAAGCGGCCCAGCCGCGGCGCCGCCACCTGCCTACCGCAAATTCAGCATCGTCGTCCCCGCAAACGACGGCAGTGTCGCCGCCAACAGCGCATTGTTCGAGGTGCGGGTGGCGGTGGAACCGGCACTGCAACTTGGCGAAGGGCATGCCATCACCGTCAGCATCAACGGTCGCCCCGTCGGCCAGCGCTTCACCGCCCATGAATTCATGATTCCACCCGAGTTCTGGGGAGACACGCTGCCACCCGTAAACCAGCATTACCAGCTGGATGCCGCGATCGTCGATGGCAACGGCGGCTTGCTCAAGCTGGCGGAACCGGTGACCTTCTATCTGCGCCATGTCGCCGGCTGGCATCAGCGTCCGCACCAGCGGCCTTTGCTGCGACCATTGCCCGTTCAGAAGCCACCACCCGCACAGCCGAGCTGGAAGTTCGAGCAGCCGGGCAAGCCTTCTTCGAGCGTCAAGCCTCCCGTCCGGCCAGAGCCATAAGGTGGAAGCCACCAAGGGGCGTGCCGCCACACCCATCCACCCTTACGGCTTGTCAGCACCGAGTCCCAATGATCGCCAGGCCAGGCCGTGCATCATGGCTGTACGCACTCGTAGCGGATCAGATCAGGGTCATTTTCGGCGGCCACCTGTCCGAGGCAGATGATCCCCCGGTCGTGCAGGGTAAACTCCTCGCGCTGCACGAAGAAACGCGAGCCGTTCTCCAGCAATAGATGGGTACCGTTGGTACTGCCATCGACCAGGATGAATTTGCCCTGACGGAACTCGATATCGGCATGTGTGCGGGACACTCGATCCTGATCTACCACCAGATTGTTCCTGTCGCCGCGCCCGATGGTGAAAATATGGGAGTCGGGCATCACCTCGAAGGTTCTGTCACGATATTTGAGAATCAGGCGGGCGAACAGCAGGCTGCGTATTTCATCCTGTTGCTCGATGCTGACGAGTTGCGTCAGGCTGGATGACTCCTGCCAGATCACCTCGACGATTTCCATCTCCTCCTGCTTGCCCCGGACGCGCGACCAACCGAGACTGCGGGACATCAGTTCGAGATTGTCCGGCAACTGGCGAACCGTCTCGCGGGTGGTGATGATCTGGTCGGCCTTGGCCAGGGCGACCATGCGAGCAGCCACATTAACCGCGTCTCCGAACAGGTCGCTTTGCTCGACCAGAACGGGCCCGTGCTGCAGACCGATCCGGACGGCGATGTTGAATTCCAGCAAGGGTGGATCGTCCTTGATCACGGAGTGCATTTCACAGGCAGCCTGCAAGGCCCGTGCCGCGTCCGGAAAGCGGCTCATGATCTCATCGCCGATGGTTTTGACCACCGTACCGTCGAACTCTGCGGTTTTTGCCTGGAGCAACTCGAGAACCCGGCTCTCGATCTGTCGCGCCTGCCAATCACCATATTTTTCGAACAAGCGGGTACTGCCGCAGATATCGGCGAACAGCACGGTTGCCGATACCTGTTGGCGCACTGCCGTCCGGTGGCCGCCCGCTGCGGACATCTGCTTGGGCAATTTCATGTTGATCTTCCGAGTTCCCGTAGGCCAGAGCGTCAGGTACCCATCTCCCCGAGCTCGTGAATTTTCCATCAACCGCTGCGTCTTCGGGTACGCAGCAGCTTCGTATCCTTACTGAAGATCGTTCGTGCAAAACCTGCCGATTCTGCAAGAATCACAGAAACCGCAACCTGCCCGGATGATACTCCTCATCGGTCATCTCGGCCATTTCAGTGCCCATTGGCCCATTGGCAGCAGAACGGATCGGGACCGCTGTTGCAGACAGTCTCCGGCCAGTCCGTCGATCATCGCTGCTCAAGAGGGCTCGGTACTGCGCTTGTCATCGAGGGAAATCCCGCCTTTTGCCGACAGCCTGCTGGTGGATGACTCCTGGCGTTCAATGACATCTCTGTAATAGCTGATTTCTAGAAGTTCGGGGATGCGCAGCGCCTGACCATCAGGGATGCGCACAACGGCCTGTCGATTGATGATTGCAGGTTCATACTCCGGATCGAGTTCAATCGCCTTGTCCAGGCACTCCAGGGCTTTCTGCCTGTTGCCGAGGCTGGCATAGGCAAGACCCATGTTGCCGTACGATTGCACATGATTCTTGTCCACTTTCAGAACCTGCTCGAACAATTCGATGGACAATGGGTACTGGCCGTCGCGCAGGGCGGCAAACGCCTTGTCGAAGGTCCGTGAATTGTTGAGGTATTGCGCCAGGCTGATGCCAGAGTGGCTGCGCACCAGGACTTCCAGCTCGTCGAGATGCTTGCGGGCCAGTCTTCCCACCTCACCATCGCGGCGATCGACTGCGATGGCATTCTCGTAAGCACTGACGGCTTTCTGGAAATCGACCTTTTGCATATAGGCTGTGCCCAGATTGTAGTGCGCTTGCGCCAGCAGCGGGAAAATCTCTACTGCCCGCTCGAAGCAATGGATGGCCTCATCGAGGTCGCCACGCAGGGCATGGCAGGCGCCTATTCCATAGATCACCATATGATAATTCGGATGCTGCTGGCGGAGTTCTTCGAGAATGGCCGTCGCTTGTGCAAGCTTGCCCTTCTCGGCCAGTTCCAGAGCGACGTCACAGCGTTCGTCGATCTCGGGCAGGATCTCGACGAGAAAGTCTTTCTTGTGGTTGAGCTGCTTTTCGCGCTGATAGGCAAGACACGGACCGTAATAGGAACAGCCCTCGCAGACCTCTGTCCGCAGGCTTGCACAGCAAGTCGGGCAGATCAACTGGGCCGCTTTGATCTTGCAGACCCGCTTGCCTTTTCTCTCCTGGCATAATGAGCATTTCATGGTTGGACTTTCCTGGCGCGAATGAAGACCAAATAGTCTAGGACAAGTCAGTTGCATTCGCCACCGTTTCGGTAATCGGCACGACAAAAGAACTGCACCCGACGCCATCCCGGCAATCCTATTGACCACCCAGAGTCCCTTGGCCGTCTCGGTGATTCGTGGCGTGCTCTTGGAATCCTTCATCGGATCCGGTGTTTCAGAAGAGAGTAGACTAGATGGTGGCTCGCTTGGCACCGGCAGGATGGACTCGAGCGAAAAACTGCCCGGCTTGCGCCTGCACACCGCCCATCTCCACCAACCGCCTTGACTGGCAAAGATTTCATCCATGCAGCGTACGATTTTCGCTACCCCGCTGATCAGTACCCTCATGCACTGGCTGTCCCGGCTGCTGTTGCACTTGCTGGGATGGCGAGTGGAAGGCGGCGCGCCGGATGCACCAAAGTATGTGTTGATTGCCGCGCCGCACACCAGTAATTGGGACTTTCCCTTCACCCTGATGGTCTGTTTTGCCCTGCAGCTGCGGGTGTACTGGATGGGAAAATCGACGCTCTTTCCGCCCCTGATCGGTGGCGTGATGGGTTGGCTGGGCGGGATTCCGGTGAACCGCGAGCGCGTAGGAAATCTCGTACAAAGCACGGTCGATGCCTTTGACAACAATTCTGGAATGGTCATCATTGTTTCCCCGGAGGGGACTCGAAGCCGAGTGACTCACTGGAAAACGGGGTTCTATTACATCGCCGCAGGTGCTGGTGTCCCGATCGCCCTGGGTTATCTGGATTTCAAGGAAAAAGTGGCTGGCGTGAGCCGCCTGTTTCAACCGACAGGCGACATTTCGGCCGACATGCTGGAGATCCAGGCATTCTACGCAGGCATCACCGGCAAGAACCCTTAGCAGAGCCGACTCGCTGCCTGTTCCTCGGTAAGGATAGAGATGAAACTTGTTCCTGCGTTAGCCGGCTGGTTTGGCTACGATGCAATCTCCCGCCGCAAGAATCACCTGCAACTCGACAGGCACCTGTTGCAGATCCTCGACAAGCACGCGATTGATACGGTCATCGATGTGGGCGCCAATGCCGGGCAATTTTCATCGCGGTTGCGCGCTGCCGGATTTGCCGGGCGTATCGAGGCATTCGAGCCCATTCCGGCGATGGCCCGTGAGCTTGCCGAGCGATTCGCTGCAGATCGTTTGTTCACGACTCACCCTTGCGGGCTGGCCGAACAGGATGGGGCGATGGAACTCAACGTCCTTGCCGGCAGCGATTTCTCATCCTTCCTGAAAACCAACGAGAATTCCGAGCAATATTTCCCTGAACGCACCGGTCTGAAAGAAATCATCAAGGTACCGGTGAAACGTCTCGATGGCATCGAGGGCATTGCCCAACAGGACAGCCGCCTGCTTCTCAAACTCGACACCCAGGGATTCGATCTGCAGGTTTTCTCGGGGGCAACGGCCTTGCTGCCACGGATCAAGGCAGTTCTGATCGAGTGTTCGGTCATCCCGCTCTACCAAGGAACCCCCGGTTTCATTGAATCACTGACGGTTTTCCAGGCGGCCGGATTCCTGCCGTCCGGTTTTTTTCCGGTATCTCGCGACAAGACCACTCTGGCGATCATCGAGTTCGACTGCATGCTGGTTCGTGGACAAGCGGCTACGTAGCTCACCCGTGACCCGGGTCGCTTACCGTCCATCGGGATCTGCCGCCCGGATCCTCCTTGCCAGACACCGCGCCCTGTCGGGCGCGGCCTCGCTTCAATGGAGCGTAGTCAGAAACTGGAGAGTATTGGCACGTCCAAATTCCATCTTGTCGAGCAGAAAGCTCGGCGTGTTGACCAGGCGCGCGCCGGCAGTCAGGGACTGCATTTCCGGCGGCAGCTGGATGCAGCGCGTCTCGACGTATCGGTAGGGCTTGAGGATCGCATCGACGATTTTCTCGTCTTCGTTGATCTTGTCCTCCCAATCATCCTCGCTGTTCCTGAACGCCGCCAGCAAGCGCTGACATTCTGGGCTTGTCCGGTCCTTGAGTTTCGCCAGCAGACTGGTTTTCAGGCCCGCCAGCAAGGTTGCGTCGGATACCAGCCGGCCGCTCTCGATCCACAGGTTGACCTTGTTGATGAAGGTGCGCTGCTGCTCGACCACCGCGTTCTGCCACAGTTCCTCGCGCCGGTCCTCGCGCTCTGCAAAAGTATCGGGAATCTCGGCGCAGCGCCTGGGAAACACCTCGACCATCCAGATCTGGTCAAGCCTGGCACTGAGCAGCCCCTTCAGCGGCGGGTTCTCCGACCAGGCGCCGTCGAGGTAAGTCCCGGCGTGGCGACCCTCCTTGATGGTGGTCATGCCGTTGATAAAGTCGATCGAGCCGGATGCCATGATTCCGTGGCGCATGTAGTCGGCAGCGACGCGGATCGCTGTGGCGTGGTCGCCCGGGTGGCCTTTCAACGCCTTGACGAGTTCGGCGAAGAAGTCTTCGTCGGTAATGTTGACATCCTCGCTGTCCTTCACGCGCGTGGCGCCAACCAGCAAGCGTGGCCGCGTCCCGTCCTTCGTATCCCTGTCGAAAGCGAGTTGCGCCGCAGCCAGATCACCCGGCGGCTGCGTGGAAGCCACGTAACGCTGGTAGAGCAAGTCCATGCAGGTCTCCGGTTCGACATAGGCATTCAGCCAGTCCTGAAAACGACCGTGCAGCCATTCCACCGCGACCTTGTCCTTCCACCAGAAATAGGCCGGGTTGGTCGACGACCACAAATGATCGACCGCCTTCACCCCGTCGCCCGCTGCCTGGTTGAAAATCATCCCGTTTGCATTGTGCAGCCACTGCTTGCGGAGCGCCTCGGGAGCGGTCGCCATGCGCTCCTGCATCGTCCCATGCGCATGCTGCAGCGCATGACGCCAGCACACCGCGGCAACCAGGGCGCCCGCAGAGGTGCCGGAATACGCGCTGATGTCGTATTTTTCGAAGGCGCGCGCCTCGACCAGGCCGCTGACGACGCCAGCGTCGATCGCTCCGGCGAGAAATGACCCTCCCTGAAACGCCAGTCCAATCCTTTGCAACATGGTTTTCTCCTTCAAGAGAGTGGTGACGCTGCCTGGCGGTGGCCCGACGGGCGGTACCGGCAGCAGAAAAGATTACCAATCGACGACCAGCAGCCGGTTCTGGAATGGTGCGCCGACGACCAGCTGCCGGCGACCGCCGGTCTCGTGATATGCCCCGACACTCGCTGCCGAAATCAGTTGCCCGTCGTCGGTGAAGACCGGCTCGACACGCGCGGCGCCACTCGGATCGACGATCCGGGCCACCTCGGACGGGCAGTCTTCCCGTTGACCGACCGTATAGAACATCAGTGCAGCCAGATCAGGGCTGCCGGCGACCCAGAGGTTGCCGGCAGCGTCCCAGGTCAGATTGTCGGCAGCAACGGGTACTGCGATCTCAGCAAGCGGAACGAGTCTCGGCTTGCTCGCTGCGCCGACGACCCCATAGACCATGATTTTCTTCGCCATCGACGCAGCGACATACAGCCGCTTGGTGGCGGATTCGTAGGCAACACCGTTGGGAAAGTGCTTGAATGCATCGTCGACGTGAAACACCGGCCCATCAGTCATCAGTCGGCAGGAAACGATCGAACCGAAGCCGATCGGAACGACAGTCTCGATCAACTGCTGCCATTGAAAGCGACTTTCCTGAGTATTGGTGAAATAGAAGGCATCGGTACTGACCGCAGCGATCTCGTTCGGCGCGCGGATGAAAGACTCATTCTCGATGAACTGCGGCCTGGAAAGCGCTCCGCTCGCCCGCTCGACGTCGAAAATGACTACGCGGGCGCGCCCATCCGCCGGACGGTCGGTTACGAAAAGGCGTGCCTGCGCGCTGTCGATCGGCAAGAAGTCGATGCCGACCGGGCGAAAAGCGCCAAGTTCACTCAACTCGGCGGTCTGGTTGACCACCGGCGCATCGAGATTGCTGAGAGTCAGCGTCAGGATCGCGCCGTTGACCAGGCTGGCGCTTGCCGGTTTGAAGGGGTTGGGGAAATCCGGTAAGCCGGTTTGAAACCCGAAGGCGACCGTCGACGTCGGGCGGCGCAAACGCGGACGCGAACACGACGAGATGTAGACACGCTCATACTCATGATCAATCGTCACGTCCTCGGGGCATGGCATGACCAGGCTGCGGCAGCTTTTCTGCGCCAGCGAAAGCATGGCCTGGGCAGTTGCCGCGCCAGGCACCGACCCCACTACTGGTGAAACAGGACTTGCTAACATTGTGAATCTCCTTCATTCAGAACGTCGATACATCAAACGCTTGTCTTGGTGGCAAACGCTTGCGTAGCCGAACCAGGCCCGGTGGATTCAAGCACTTCCCGAAGTGCCAGGCGACACTCCAGAACCTCCCGTACGCCATCTGCAGAACTCTTCTCAACGGCTGGTTCAGCATTAAATGATCAGCTTATCCTTACCATAGACCTTGCTTTGAAAAGTTCAAGGAGATTTTGCAAGGCCAGTAGCGCTTCGCCGATGATGGGCCTGCTGCAGCTTGCCAAGAGCCCGCGCAGCGTAGCAATTCGGGCCAAGCGAAAAGGCGCGGCTGCGCCGTCCGGGGCGGCTCTACGAGAAGATCCTGGCGGCCAACGTAGTTAAAGAACATAACCCGGATTGTGCATAGAGCGGGCGGAAAATACGATAAAAATACGATAAAAATATGATATAATGCCCGTTTTATGTCAACCGGTCTGTAAAAAATCGCTCTCGACACCCGCCCTGCTGTTAATTTTTCCCCGGAACCCTTCCGATTCCGCCCGAAACCCCTCCCATTTCCGCCTGCTGGAGGCTTGGGGTGCGTACAGCGCTTTACAGCGGGGAGCCTACTCCCTATAATTCCGGCTTCTTTCGGGCGGGGGTATAGCTCAGCTGGGAGAGCGCTTGCATGGCATGCAAGAGGTCCGCGGTTCGATCCCGCGTACCTCCACCACAAGCCGAAAGAGTTCCGGGTCCCCATCGTCTAGAGGCCCAGGACACTACCCTTTCACGGTAGGTACCGGGGTTCGAATCCCCGTGGGGACGCCAGCGATGGCAGCAAGGGCACACCTGAAAAAAGTTGTGCCATTCGTGTTTTCAGCCGACGCGTTGTGCCGAGCTATTCTGGCTGACGCGAATCGATGCTGATTGTCACCGGCCCGTCGTTGATCAGGTGTACCCGCATGTCGGCACCGAAGACACCGGTTTGCACGCGACGCCCGCTGGCGCTTTCGAGCTGCTCGACAAAGCTTTGGAACAGCGCTTGCGCGAGTTCAGGACGAGCTGCACGACTCCACGATGGACGATTGCCTTTCCGGGTCGACGCGAAGAGTGTGAACTGGCTGACTGCGAGAAGCTCACCCTTGGCGTCGATGACGCTGCGGTTCATTACCCCGGCCGCATCGGGGAAGATGCGCAGTCGGGCCAGCTTGGCGGACATCCAGGCCAGATCAGAGCTGGCATCGATCTCCTCGAAAGCGGCCAGGATCAGCAGACCCGCTCCGATCGAGCCAGCGACTTCTCCTTCGACTTCGACCCGTGCCGCGGCGACGCGCTGCACGAGCACCCTCATCGGGAGGCCCCGGCATTCTGCTGACGGAGTTTCTCGGGGATCGGCAGCCAGCGCACGGTATTGGTCAAGGGTTCCGGCTGCAGCGTCACGTGTGCAATTCCCTGCGCGGCCAGCGCATGCCGACTGGCGGCGAGGACTGTCGGCCATTGTTCTAGTGACTCGACGATGAGATGTGCCGAAAGTGCGACGCGCTTCGACGACAAGGTCCAGATATGCAGGTCGTGCACCGAGGCAACTCCCGCGATGCCAGCCAGTACGCCTCCGATCTGCTCGGTTGACAGGCTCGGCGGTACGCCTTCCATCAATGCCTGCAGGACTTCGCGCAACAGACGCAGGCTCGACGCCAGCATCAGCGCGCAGATCAGAATCGAGAGCAGGGGGTCGATGGTGGTCCAGCCGGTCCACATCACCACCGCGCCGGAGACCAGCGCCGCCACCGAACCGAGCAGATCGCCGAGGACGTGCAGCAGGGCGCCGCGCGTATTCATCGTCTGCTCGCCGTGCATCAGCAACCATGCGACGGCGATGTTGAGGACCAGGCCGAGCGCCGCAACCAGGGTGACCGCTGCGCCATTGACCGCGGCAGGATCGAGAATGCGACCGACTGCGGCGACCGAGATCCCGACCACCACCAGTACCATGAAAACGACATTGAGCAGCGCCGCCAGCGTCTCGACCCGACCATATCCGTAGGTGTGTCGTTGCGTCGGCGGGCGTTGCGCGAGCCAGGCCGCAAAGGCCGCGAGCCCGAGTGAGGCGCTGTCGGTGACCATATGCCCGGCATCACTCAGCAATGCCAGCGATCCCGACCAGAAGCCGGTCGCTGCCTCGACCCCGGCAAAGCCGAGCGTCAGCAGCAAGGCCCAGAGCAGGCGTGGGCCGGTGTCCACATGATGATGCGCATGCTCGCCATGCTCATGGTGATCGTGCTGATGGTGCTGGTGCGCGTGCTGGAGGTGTGGATCGCTCATGATCCGGGCATTGTACCCGAGATCGCTGTTTCCATTGGAGATGACTTGGCCAGGCCACGCCTCCTGCAGCGCGTGCTGGGCGCCATCGCTTCAGCCCGGCTTAATGTTTATCCGCTAAAATAGCCTCTTACGCCGAAGGATGCCGATGACCCCAATGCCCCAATTGCCCACTCGCGACAGCATCAAGCGCTTTTTTCTCCTGACTGGACTGTGGGTGCTGCTGCACGTCAGCGCCTTCACCAATGACCAGGGCTACAGCACGCTCGCGGTAGCACTGTGGACGCTGGCAACCACGGTCAGTTACACCTTCCTGTACCTGCTGCCGGCACTGATTCCGGGCTACCTGCTGCACCGGCTGCTGCTGCGGCGCCCGGTGACGCGCGTCGGAGTGGCCTCTCTGGCGCTGCTGCTGATCGGCCTGACTGGAATGATTCACGTGCTCCTGTTCGCCGATCGGGTGATTTATGGAATGTACGGGTTTCACATCAACGGCTTTGTCCTCGATCTGGTGTTCACACCCGGCGGAATTGCCTCGCTCGGGGCCAGTCGCAGTACCGAACTGACCGCAAGCCTGGTGGTCATCGCACTGCTGGCGTTGCAGGCGGCAACCTATTACTGGGTGACGCGTCGCGCAGCCCTGTCGCGTCCGTCTCGCTGGACTCCGCGTGCGGGCTGGGTGCTGCTGGCCATTCTGAGCTTCGCGGTCGGCGAGCGTGTCGCCTATGGTTTCAGCGCTGCCGCCAACTACCAGCCGATTCTTTTTGCCAGCGAGCGCTACCCGCTGTACCTGCCGACCACCTTTCGCAAGCTGGCATCCCGGTTGGGCTTCAGCGGCGCTCCCGAGGGGGAAGGCGGGGTGCATATCAAGAACGGCGTCCTGAGTTATCCGCTGCTGCCACTACGCGTCGAGCCGCCTGCACGCCCGCTCAACATCGTCTGGCTGGCCGTCGAATCGCTGCGCTACGACATGCTGGACCGTTCGATCATGCCGCAGCTCTGGGATTTTTCCGAGCATTCGCTGCGCCTCGAGAACCACTACAGCGGTGGCAATACCACCCAGATGGGCATCTTCTCGATGTTTTACGGATTGTATGGCAACTACTGGTTTCCGATGCAGGCGGCGCGCCGATCGCCTCTGCTGATGGATGTGCTGCAGCAACAGAACTATCAGTTCAGCCTGCATACCAGCCAGAGTTTTACCTATCCGCCGTTTCAGGAGACGGTTTTCGCGAAAATGAACCCGGCCGACATGCATGCGCTGTCCGATGGTCCGCCGCCGTGGCAGCGTGACCGGCAGAACATCGACGACATCCTCCGGTTCATCGATGCTCGCGACAAGGCGCGGCCATTCATGACCTACATGTTCTTCGAGGGCACGCACGCCAACTACACCTTCCCGCCCGAGAGCGTCATCGCGCGCCCCTATCTCGAGGATTTCAACTATCTGTCCGCCGACTTCGCGCAGCAGATGGTGCCGATCAAGAACCGCTACATCAACGCTGCCCACCATGTCGACCAGTTGATCGGGCGTGTCATCGCGCATCTGCGTGCAAGGAAACTGCTCGACGAGACGATCATTATCGTTCTTGGCGATCACGGTGAGGAATTCATGGAACGCAAGCGCTGGGGGCACGCTGCCGACTTCAATCGTTTTCAGACCAGCACACCGGGTGTTCTTTGGATTCCGGGTCAGCAGGCACGCACCATCAGCGGCATCAGCAGCCACCTCGATATCCCGGCGACGCTGATGCCCTTGCTCGGTGTCAGGAACCCGCCGGCCGATTACTCGCTCGGGCAGGATCTGTTGGCACCCGGATTCCATCGCGATTACGCCGTTGCGGCAGGCTGGAACCGCATCGCCTACCTCGGCGAAAAGTTCAAGATCTCGTTCCCGGTGAATGCAGCGGGTGCGGTTCGCGACGAGGTGCTCGATGACGATGACCGTCCGGTCAGCGATCGCGAGCACGCCAAGAGCGAAATCCGACCGGCGATGGTCGAGATGATGAACAACCTGACACGCTTCAGTCGTCCGAAAGGGTAGGGGTACAGCGCCGG
>RRZU013380271.1_pt1 | contig 25377 bp, 21 predicted proteins | sample 2165561 | NCBI WGS metagenome assembly RRZU01 (sample SAMN10456909, study PRJNA506462) | wastewater metagenome | isolation source: wastewater sludge | place: USA: Moscow, Idaho | reverse complement strand
TTGAAGTACTTCGCCTCGGGGTGGTGCACGACGAGCGCGTCGGTCGACTGCTCGGGGTGCAATTGCAGCTCCTCGGAGAGCTCGACGCCGATCCGCTCCGGCTCGAGCAGCTCGACGAGCAGGGCGCGCTGCTCCAGGTCCGGGCAGGCCGGGTAGCCGAAGGAGTAGCGGCAGCCACGGAAGCGCACGTCGAGCACCTGGTCGAGTCCGAGCTCGGCGCTGTCGGCGAAGCCGAGCTCGCTGCGCACCCGCGCGTGCCAGAACTCCGCGAGCGCCTCGGTGAGCTGCACCGACAGGCCGTGCAGCTCGAGGTAGTCGCGGTAGGCGTTCTGCGCGTAGAGCTCGCCGGTCACGCCGGAGACCTTCTCCCCCATCGTGACGAGCTGGAAGGAGATGACGTCGGGTCGCCCGTCGGCCTCGTAGGCCTCCTTGCTGCGGAAGAAGTCGGCGAGGCAGAGCCGCCGGTCGCGGCGCTGCCGCGGGAAGGTGAAGCGGGTCCGCTCGCTCCCCTCGGGCTGCCCGTCGGGGCCGTCCTCGTGCCACAGGACGACGAGGTCGTTGCCCTCGCTGTAGCAGGGGAAGTACCCGTAGACGACCGAGGGCTCCATGATGTCCTGCGTCTTGATTCGGTCGAGCCACATCCGCAGCCGCGGGCGTCCGTCGGACTCGACGAGATCCTCGTAGCTCGCCCCACCCTCGCCGCGGGTCGGCTTGAGACCCCACTGCCCGAGGAAGGTCGCGCGTTCGTCGAGGTAGGCGGCGTAGTCGGCCAGCGCGATGCCCTTGACGATCCGGCTCCCCCAGAAGGGCGGCGTCGGGATGTCGTTGTCTGCCGCGACGTCCGAGCGCGTCGTGTCCGTGGTCTCCGCGCCCTCGACGTTCGGCGAGGACCCGGCACGCACCCGCCGCTTGCGCAGCTCGGGCAGCGCCTCGCCGAGGTCGATCGAGGGGTCGTTCTTGGCCTTGGCGATGATGTCCATGAGCCGCAGCCCCTCGAAGGCGTCGCGGGCGTAGCGCACGTGCCCGTCGTAGACCTCCGCGAGGTCCTGCTCGACGTAGGCCCGGGTCAGGGCCGCGCCGCCGAGGACGACCGGCCAGCGCTGCGCGAGGCCGCGGTTGTTGAGCTCGACGAGGTTGTCCTTCATGACGACGGTCGACTTCACGAGCAGCCCGCTCATGCCGACGGCGTCGACGTCGTGCTCGGTGGCGCCGTCGATGATCTCGTTGATCGTCTTCTTGATCCCGATGTTGACGACGTCGTCGCCGTTGTTGCTCAGGATGATATCGACGAGCTTCTTGCCGATGTCGTGGACGTCTCCCTTGACCGTGGCGAGCAGGATCTTCGCCTTCGCCTGGCGCCTGGTGTCCCCGGCGGACTCCTGCTCCTCGATCGTCGGCTCGAGGTAGGCGACCGCGGCCTTCATCGTCTCCGCGGACTGCAGGACGAAGGGCAGCTGCATCTTGCCGCTGCCGAAGAGCTCGCCGACGACCTTCATCCCCGCCAGGAGGTGGTCGTTGATGATGTCGAGCGCGCGGGTGCCGTCGTCCAGCGCCGCGTCGAGGTCGGGCTCGAGACCCTGCCGCTCACCGTCGATGATCCGTCGTTGGAGGCGCTCCTCCAGCGGCAGTGCCTCGAGCTCCTGGGCGCGCGAGGCCTTGAGCGAGGCCGAGTCGACCCCTTCGAAGAGCTCGAGCATGCGCGACAGCGGGTCGTAGGTGCACTCCCCCGACTCGTCGAACTCGCGCCGGTCCCAGACGAGGTCGAGGGCGACCTTGAGCTGCTCCTCCGGGATCCGCGATGTCGGCAGGATCTTGGCCGAGTTGACGATCGCGCTGCTCAGCCCCGCCTTGACGCACTCGTCGAGGAAGACGGAGTTGAGGACGACGCGCGCCGCGGGCTTGAGGCCGAAGCTGACGTTGGAGACGCCGAGGGTGGTCTGGACGCCGGGGTACTTCGCGGTGATCTCACGGATCGCCTCGATCGTCTCGATCCCGTCGCGGCGAGTCTCCTCCTGCCCGGTCGCGATGGGGAAGGTGAGGCAGTCGACGACGATGTCCTGGGTGCGGAAGCCGTGCTCGCCGGTCAGCGCGTCGATGAGGCGCGAGGCGATGGCGACCTTGTGCTCGGCGGTGCGCGCCTGCCCCTTCTCGTCGATCGTCAGCGCGACGAGGGCCGCGCCGTGCTCCGTGGCGAGGGCGACCATCTTGGCGAAGCGCGAGTCGGGCCCGTCGCCGTCCTCGTAGTTGACCGAGTTGATGATGGCCCGCCCGCCGAAGCGCTCGAGCCCCGCCTCGACGACGGCCGGCTCGGTCGAGTCGAACATGAGCGGCAGCGTCGAGGAGGTCGCCAGCCGCGAGGCGAGCTCGCTCATGTCGCCGGCGCCGTCGCGGCCCACATAGTCGACGCACACGTCGAGCAGGTGGGCGCCCTCGCGGGTCATGTCCTTGGCGATGTCGATGCACTCGTCCCACTTCTGGGCCAGCATCGCCTCGCGGAAGGCCTTGGAGCCGTTGGCGTTCGTCCGCTCCCCGATCGAGAGGAAGGACGCGTCCTGCCGGAAGGGCACCGCGGTGTAGAGCGAGGCGACCGACGGCTCGTCGACCGGCTCCCGCTTCACGACGGGCCGACCGCCGACGGCCTCGACGACCGCACGCATGTGCTCCGGGGTCGTGCCGCAGCACCCGCCGACGATCGACAGACCGTAGTCACGCACGAACTGCTCGTGCGCGGCCGCGAGTTCGCTCGGCGACAGCGGGTAGTGCGCGCCGTCCTTCGTCAGCTGCGGCAGGCCGGCGTTGGGCAGGCAGCTCAGCGCGACCCGCGAGTGCGTCGCGAGGTGGCGCAGGTGCTCGCTCATCTCGGCGGGCCCGGTCGCGCAGTTGAGGCCGATGACGTCGACGCCGAGGGCCTCCAGGGCCGTCAGCGCGGCGCCGATCTCGCTGCCCATGAGCATCGTGCCGGTCGTCTCGATCGTCACCGACGCGATGATCGGCAGGTCGACGTCCTTGGCGGCCATCGCGCGCTTCGCGCCGACGATCGCGGCCTTGGCCTGGAGCAGGTCCTGGCTCGTCTCGACGAGGATCGCATCGGAGCCTCCGTCGACGAGACCGGCCGCGCACTCCTGGTAGGCATCGCGCAGCGTCGCGTAGGGGGCGTGCAGGAGGGAGGGCAGCTTGGTGCCCGGACCGACGGAGCCCAGGACGAAGCGCGGCTTCTCGGGGGTGCTGTAGGCGTCGGCGGCCTCGCGGGCGATCTGCGCGCCGGCGCGGGCCAGTTCATAGGTGCGCTCGGGGATGTCGTACTCCCCGAGGTTGCCGAGATTGGCGCCGAAGGTGTTCGTCTCGATCATGTCGACGCCGACCTCGAGGTAGGCGTCGTGCACGGAGCGGACGATGTCGGGGCGGGTCACGTTGAGGATCTCGTTGCAGCCCTCGAGCTGCTGGAAGTCCTCCATCGACGGGTCCGCCGCCTGCAACATCGTGCCCATCGCGCCGTCGGCGACAAGGACTCGTTCGGACAACAGGGTGCGCACATCGGAGCGGCTGCTCACAGTTTTTTGGGCTCTCTACTCGAAGACGAGGAATCCACATGCTATCCAGCAGCCCGGTGGGCCCCGAGCCACGCACGCGTCGGGGCCGCCCCGGGGAGGGATCGGGTGCAGGCGGCGAGTGCGAACGGCGGGTGCACGTGGCGGGCGCGCCGACGCCCGCACCGGCCCACTGCGTAGGGTGGAGCGATGAGTCACACGCACGATCGCCACGGCGCGGGAGCTTCCTCGTGATCGAGGTCGAGGACCTGCCCGAGCTCGTCGATCCCGTCATCATCGCGGCGTTCGAGGGCTGGAACGACGCGGGCGAGGCCGCCACGAGCGTCGTCGAGCACCTCGCGCTCCTGTGGGATGCCCAGCCGATCGCCGCGATCGACCCCGAGGAGTACTACGACTTCCAGGTCAACCGGCCCCGGGTCGGTGCGATCGACGGCGTCCGTCGGATCACGTGGCCGACGACCCGCGTGCTGCACGCGCCGAAGGCCGTCGCCGGTCGCGACGTGCTGCTCATCCAGGGGATCGAGCCGTCGATGCGGTGGCGCTCCTTCGTCGTCGAGTTCATTGCCCTAGCCGACGAGGTCGACGCGAGCATGATGCTCTGCCTCGGCGCGCTCCTGGCCGACGTGCCGCACACGCGCCCGCTGCCCGTCGGGGTCTACTCCGAGGACGCCCACCTCACGCACTCCCTCGACCTCGAGCCGAGCACCTACGAGGGCCCCACCGGCATCGTCGGCGTGCTCGCCGACGCCGCCCACCAGTCCGACATCCCGACGATGTCGTGCTGGGTCTCCGTGCCCCACTACGCCGGCGGCTCCCCCTCGCCCAAGGCGACGCTCGCGCTCCTGGACCACCTCGAGGAGCTCCTCCAGCTCACCGTCGACCGCGGCGACCTCGAGGATCTCGCCAAGGCGTGGGAGCGCGGCGTCGACGAGCTCGCCGCGAGCGACGAGGAGGTCGCCGAGTACGTGCAGGCCCTCGAGCAGGCGACCGACACGGCCGAGCACCCCGAGGCCAGCGGCGACGCGATCGCCCGGGAGTTCGAGCGCTACCTGCGCCGCCGCGACCAGCCGGAATCCTGAGGCGGCATCGACCGGGCGGCCGATGCCGCTCGGGCGCGTCTCAGAGGCGGACGCCGAGCAGCGCGTCGATCGCGTCCGTCGCGAGATCGGAGCCGGTCCCGTCGCCGTCGGCCGCCGCGACGGCGGCATCGACGGCCTGCAGGGCCGCGGGGGTGTCGAGGTCGTCGACGAGGGCCGCGCGGACCTGGCCCAGCAGCGCCTGCGCCTGAGCCTGCGACAGCCGCGCCACGCCCTCGCTCCAGCCGGCCAGGCGCGCCTGCGCGGCGGCGAGCGCCTCGTCGGTCCAGTCCCACGGCGTGCGGTAGTGGTGATCGAGGAGGACGAGCCGGATCGCGCGGGGGTCGACCCCGACGGCGCGCAGCTTGGAGACGAGCACGAGATTGCCCTTGGACATGCTCATCTTCGCGCCGTCGAGGCCCACCATCTCCTGGTGGACGTAGGAGTGGGCGAAGGAGCCCGGCCCGTGCAGGGCCTCGGCCTGCGCGGCGCTCATCTCGTGGTGGGGGAAGACGAGGTCGATCCCGCCGCCCTGCACGTCGAAGCCGAGCCCGAGGCTCTCGATCGCGATGCACGTGCACTCGATGTGCCAACCGGGCCGGCCGTCGGCGAGTCCCGCTGCGGGCCACGAGGGTTCGCCCGGGCGGGCCGCGCGCCACAGGAGCGGGTCGAGGACGTCGCGCTTGCCGGGCCGGTCGGGGTCTCCCCCGCGGTCGGCGAAGACGGCGAGCATCTGCTCCCGCGTCCAGCCGCTCTCGGCGCCGAAGTCCGGCGTCGTCGACAGGTCGAGGTAAACGTCCGTCGCACCGGTCTGCGCCGCATCGTCCGCGACGAGCTCGTAGGCGGCACCGGAGTCGAGCAGGGCCCGCACCCCGTCGGCGATGTCGTCGATCCGCTCGACGACCCCGACGTAGTTGCGCGGCGGGATGACCGCCAGGGCCTCCATGTCGTCGCGGAAGAGCTGGATCTCTCGCTCGGCGAGCTCGCGCCAGTCGATCCCGTCGCGCTCCGCGCGCTCCAGGAGCGGGTCGTCGATGTCGGTGACATTCTGCGCGTAGTCGACCTCGAAGCCCGCGTCACGCATGACGCGCTGGAGCACATCGAAGGTGACATACGTCGCCGCGTGCCCCATGTGCGTCGCGTCGTAGGGCGTGATGCCGCAGACGTAGAGCCGGAAGGCCTCCGAGCCCTGGCCATCCAAGCTCATGCCATCCGAGCCCTGTCCATCCGAGCCCTGTCCATCCGAGGCGCGGGCGTCCGACGTCGCGGCGGCGGGCACGAGGGCGGCCCGCGAGGAGTCGAAGACCGCTGGGATCTCGCTCCTACCGTGCGAGGACAGATCGGGCACGGCGGGGTGATTCCAGGATCTCACCGCGCCAGCCTAACCGGCCTCGCTCCCGGGGTTCGCGGACAGGACCCCCGAGCGGACGCGCTCACCGGCCCGCTCAGAGCGCGGGCCACGGGACCGACGGCCAGTCCGGGCTGGGATGCGGATGGACTCCCGCGCTCAGGAGCTGGTCGCAGCGCCGCCGCAGGGCCACGATCTCGGCCCGCGTGAGCAGCTCGAGGAGCTGCCCCATGAGGGCGGTGCCCGGGTCGAGCTGTTCGCGCAGCCGCGCGACGCGTGTCAGATCCGCCTCCGGGATCGGGCGCCCCGCCCACCCCCAGAGCACGGTGCGCAGCTTGTCCTCGCGGTGCAGGGTCAGGCCGTGATCGATACACCAGAGCCGGCCGTCGAGGCCGAGGAGCAGGTGGCTGCCCTTGCGGTCGCTGTTGTTGAGCACGGCGTCGAGCACCGCGACCGAGCGCAGGTCGGCCCGGTCGGCGTGGGCGACGACGACGTGCCCGCCGGTCGAGAGCTGGCCGCTGAGCACCGGTAACCATCCCTGGGGCAGCTCGGCCGGCTCGAAGAGATCGACGAACCGATCGCTGTGCTCGACCTGCGTGTCGACGTCGTAGAGGTCCGCGGCGTCCTCGTCAGCCGGGCCGTGCGGCGACCCGTCGGCCTCGGCCTGCTCGCCCCACCCGAATTCGCCGTCGTCCTCGTCCTCGTCCTCGTCCTCGTCCTCGTCGTCGAAGGTGACCCGCTCGGCCTCCCCGGGCACCGCGGTGACCCAGCGCTGCACCGAGCCGCGCCCGAACGGCCCGTCGCGCAGCACGGTCGGTGGCACGACATCCCAGCCGCCGGCGGTCGCGACGAGCCACGTCGCGACCTCGCGATGCGCGAGATGCCCGTCGGGGAAGTCCCACAGCGGCCGCTCCCCCGCGACCGGCTTGTAGATCGCGTGGGTGCACGCGAGGGCACCGTTCGGCTCGGGAGCCGCCCCGGCATCGGAGCCCTCGAGTGCGACGAGCAGGGTCGTGTTCGAGGAGTCCAGCAGTTGTCCGAGCACCTCGAGCGGCGCGGCGCGCAGCGTCTGAGGGATGCCGGTCGCGGGTCCGATCACGTCAGCGCTTGTGGCCGTTGGCGCGGGGGCACACGTGCCCCTGGGGGTCCAGCGGCGTCGCGCAGAAGGGGCACGGTGCCCGGCCGGCGGCGACGACGCTCGCGCTGCGGCGGGCGAAGGCGCGCGCGGCGGCCGGGGTGAGGACCACGCGCAGGACGAGCTGATCGGGGTCGGTCGCCGGGTCGGGCTCCTCGACCATGTCCTCGTCGTCGAGGGATTCGAAGGCCTCGACCGAGTCGTAGGCATCCCCGACCGCGTGGCACTCGATGACGAGCCGCTCCCGCTCCGGATCCCAGCTCAGACCCATCGTGCCGACCGTGAAGTCCTCCTCGATCGGCGTGTCGAGCGGCGCGTTGTCGTTCGGCACCCCCGCGAGCGGGTCGACGGACGGCCCGGCCGCTCCCCCGGCGAAGGAGTCGAGCAGGTCGTTGACGCGGTCCGCGAGCACCTGCACCTGCGCCTTCTCCAGCGCGACGGTCGCCAGCCGGCCCTCCCCCTTGGCCTGCAGGAAGAACTGCCGCTGCCCGGGTGGGCCGACGGTGCCGGTGACGAAGCGCGCTGGGGGATCGAAGGCGATGAGGGCCATGGTCCGACCATAACGGCACCGCCGACCCCCGACCTGCGCCGTCCCCACGCGGTCGGCGCAGCACGCCCGTGATCTCCTCCTCCCGGGCATCCGCCATGTCGACCGGCCCGGATGCCGACCCGCCCCGAGTGCGGTTGGCAGGGGCGCATGACTGTTGTCGGCTTCCACGCCTCGCACGAGCAGATCAGCCCGCGCCAACTCCTCGCCGACGTCCAGGCCGCCGAGCAGGCCGGCTTCGACGCGGCGATGTGCTCGGACCACTTCGCACCGTGGGGCTCGCGCCAGGGCGAATCGGGCTTCGCCTGGTCCTGGCTGGGTGCCGCCCTGGCAAGCACCGACCTGCGCTTCGGCTGCGTCAACGCCCCGGGCTACCGCTACCACCCGGCGATCATCGCCCAGGCGTCGGCGACTCTCGCCCAGATGTTCCCGGGCCGCTTCTGGGTGGCCCTGGGCAGCGGCGAGTGGAGCAACGAGTACGTCGTCGGCGGCACGTGGCCGAGCAAGGACGAGCGCGACGCCCGCCTCCTGGAGTGCGCCGACATCATCCGGCGGCTCCACGCCGGCGCGACCGTGACGCACCGGGGACTCGTGACCGTCGAGGACGCGAAGATCTGGTCGCTGCCCGAGCAGGCGCCCATGCTCATCCAGCCGGCCGTCTCGGCCCGGACCGCCGCGCAGGGCGCGAGCTGGGCCGACGGCATCGCGACGATCAACCAGCCGGTCGAGACGCTCCGCGAGGTCGTCGGCGCCTACCGCGACGCCGGCGGCACGGGCACGACGACCCTGCAGGTGCACGTCTCGTGGGCGCCGACCCACGACGAGGCCTGGGCCATCGCCCGCGACCAGTGGAGCACGAACGTCTTCCCCTCCCCCGCCTGCTGGGATCTCACGACCGCGCACCTGGATCAGGTGAGCGTCGGGGTGACCGACGAGCAGCTCGGTGGCAGCGTGCTCGTCGACCACGACCTGAGCCGGCTCGCCGACCGGGTCGCGCAGCTCGTCGACGTCGGCTTCGACGAGGTCTACCTGCACCACGTCGGGCAGGTGCAGCAGCCGTGGATCGACGCGGCCGCCGAGCACGTCCTGCCCCGCCTGCCCTGAGAGCACGGCCCACTCGACACATCCCCGGTATCCACACGCGACACATCCACACGCGACACCCCTGAGGAGAGCCATGCGGATCACCGACACGAGCGACCTGTGGTGGAAGAGCGCCGTCATCTACAGCCTCGACATCGAGACGTACTGCGACAGCAACGGCGACGGAATCGGTGACCTGCCGGGCCTGGCCCAGCGCATCGACTACCTCGCCGAGCTCGGCGTCACCGTCCTGTGGCTCATGCCGTTCTATCCGAGCCCGGACAAGGACGACGGCTACGACATCACCGACTACTACGGGGTCGACCCGCGACTCGGCACGCTCGGCGACATGGTCGAGGTCATCCGGACGGCACACGACCGCGGGATGCGCGTCATCGCCGACCTCGTGATCAACCACACCTCGGATCAGCACCCGTGGTTCCAGGAGGCACGCAAGAGCAAGGACAACCCCTACCGCGACTGGTACGTGTGGCGCGACACCGAGCCGCCGGACACCTCCGCCAAGGTCGTCTTTCCCGACGTCGAGGACAGCATCTGGGAGAAGGACGAGGCGACCGGCGAGTGGTACCTGCACAACTTCTATACATTCCAGCCCGACCTCAACATCGCGAACCCGAAGGTCCGCGACGAGATCTTCAAGATCATCGGCTTCTGGACCCAGCTCGGGATCGACGGTTTCCGCGTCGACGCCGTGCCGTTCATCCTCGAGACGACGGGCTACACGAAGGAAGAGAAGAAGGAGTTCGGCGACCCGCAGGAGTTCCTCCGCGAGATCGCGGCGTTCCTCACCCGGCGCACCGGCGACGGGATCCTCCTCGGCGAGGTCAACATCCCCTACAAGGATCAGCACACGTTCTTCGGCGGCGACCGCGGCGACGGGCTGACGATGCAGTTCGACTTCATCGGCATGCAGTCGACGTACCTCGCGCTCGCCCGTCAAGACGCCCGCCCGATCGTCTCCTCGCTGGCCAAGCGGCGTGCGCTGCCGCTGGCCCGCCAGAGCCAATGGGCGAACTTCCTGCGCAACCACGACGAACTGACGCTCGACAAGCTCACCGACAAGCAGCGCGAGGAGGTCTTCGCCCCTTTTGGGCCCAACAAGGACATGCAGGTCTTCGACCGCGGCCTCAAGCGGCGCGTACCGACGATGCTCGACGGCGATCCGCGCCGGATCCGGATGGCCTACAGCCTCCTCTTCAGCCTGCCCGGCGCGCCCTCGCTCTTCTACGGCGAGGAGATCGGCATGGGCGAGGACCTGAGCCAGGACGGCCGCATGGCGGTGCGCACCCCGATGCAGTGGACCTCGGAGGAGACCGGCGGTTTCTCCCAGGCGGCCGTCGGCGACCTCATCACACCGCTGCGGAACGGCGGCTACGGGCCCGAGCACGTCAACGTCGCCGACCAGCGCAGCGACCCCGACTCGCTCCTGTCGTTCATCCGCGAGCTGATCTTCCGCTACCGCCAGCACCCCGAGCTCGGGTGGGGCGAGGTCGACATCATCGAGCGGCAGGAGCACTCGGTGCTCGTCCACGAATGCCGGTGGGACGGCAGCTCGGTCATCGCCGCCCACAACCTCGGCCCGGACGGGACGACCGTGCGCTTCCGCCTCGACGAGGCCGAGCCCGGCTCCCGGCTCGTCGACATCTCCGCCGACGAGGATCGCGAGGTCGGGCCCAAGGGAGAGGTCGAGCTCGTGCTCGACGGGTACGGCTTCCGGTGGATGCGGGTCCAAGGGCCGCAGGACCGGCGACTCTACTGAGGCGCCCCGGGCCTGATCCGAGCGCAGGGCCTCATCCCCGCGCGTCGAGCCTCGGGTCAGGTCCCGCCGCCGACCGCCGCGTCGCCTGAGGCGTCGCCCGAGGTGTCGCCCGTCTTACCGGCTGCACCCGACGCGGCTGCGGGGGCGGGCGCCGGCACGAGGCCGGCGACGTCGTCGACCCCGTTGACGGCGAGGACGAACGGACGCCGCGGTGTGTAGCGGACCGCCGACAGCGACGCGGGCGAGACGACGATCCGCTGGAAGTGGTCCAGATGCGTGCCGGCGGCGTCGGCGAGGATCGCCTTGATGACGTCGCCGTGCGAGACCGCGACCCACAGGCTGTCCGGTCCGTGCTCGGCCGCGACCTGCGCGTCGAGCTCGCGGATCGCCGCGACCGCGCGCGCCGACATGTCCGCGATCCCCTCCCCGTCGAAGTCGTCGCCGTCGGGGAAGCGGGCAGCGCTCGGCTGATCCTGGACGACGCGCCACAGCGGCTCGTCCGCCAGCTCCGTGAGGCTGCGGCCGGTCCACGCGCCGTAGCGGCACTCGGCGAGCCGCTCGTCGTGGCGCACCGTGAGGTCGCGATCGCCGCGCAGGGCATCCGCGGTCTCACGGCATCGCTGGAGCGGGCTCGCGACGATCGCGGCGATCGGCAGGTCGCGCAGCCGGGCCGCGAGCGCCTCGACCTGGCCCCGGCCGTGGTCGTCGAGGCCGATCCCGGGGGGCCAGCCGGCGAGCACGCCGCTCGCGTTCGAGGCGGTGCGTCCGTGGCGGACGAGGAGGCAGGTCGGCACGGGGCAACTCTACGCAGCGACGCCACGCCCTTCTCCCGACGCCTGATGGCGCATGGGCACGCGGCGGTGTGGTGACATTGCAGGCGTGATCGTCGACAAGGCCGTCTACATCGGCGGGGTCCGCCAAGCGTGCGGCGACCCCAGCACCGAGCTCGAGCGTCTCCGCGAGCGGGGCGAGGGATTCCTGTGGATCGGGGTCAAGGACCCGACCGACGCCGAATTCGCCGAGATCAACGACGAACTGCGACTCCACCCCCTCGCCGTCGAGGACGCGATCAAGGGCAATCAGCGCCCCAAGATCGACTTCTACGAGGAGTCGATGTTCGTCGTCCTCAAGACGCTGCGCTACATCGAGGCGACCTCGGACGTCGAGACCGGCGAGCTCATGCTCTTCGTCGGCGACCAGTTCGTCCTCACGATCCGCAAGGGTGAGGCGAACGCGCTCGACGGGGTGCGCCAGCGCCTCGAGGCCAAGCCCGAGTTCCTCCGCTTCGGCGCCCTCGCGGTGATGCACGCGGTGATCGATCAGGTCGTCGACACCTACCGCGCGATCGACATGGATCTGCTCGACGACCTGAGCGCCATCGAGGAGTCGGTCTTCGCCGACGACCGCGAGGTGACCGGCAGCGACATCTACAAGCTCAAGCGCGAAGTGCTCGAGTTCAAGCGCGGCGCGGTGCCGCTCGTCGGGCCGCTGCGCCGACTCGTCCACGGGGACGAGCGGCACCTCCTGCCCAAGAAGCTGCGGCCCTTCTTCGGTGATGTGCTCGACCATCTGCTCCAGGTCGTCGAGCACGCCGAGTCCTACGACCGACTGCTCTCGGACATCCTGTCCGCGCACCTGTCGCAGGTGTCGCTGCAGCAGAACGACGACATGCGCAAGATCTCGGCGTGGGTCGCGATCGTCGCCGTGCCGACCCTGCTCGCGGGCGTCTACGGCATGAACTTCGACAACATGCCCGAGCTGCACTGGGAGTACGGCTACCACCTGGCCATCGGCGTGATGATCGGGATCGCCCTGCTGCTCTACACGCTCTTCCGGCGCTCGAAGTGGCTCTGAGTCAGGTCGTGTGCCTCGGCTGCGGCGTCGCCTCGGCGATCAGGTCGCGGCCATCCACCCGGCGCCGAGTACGCCCATGAGGACGAGCCCGAGCGCGATCCGGTAGTAGATGAAGGCGCGCAGCGAGTTGTTCGCGACGAAGCGCAGCAGCCACGCGATCGAGGCGTAGGCGACGAGGAAGGACACGAGGATCCCGACGATCATCGGGCCCCACCCGATGATCGTCGTGTCGACGTCCTTGAGCCCGAAGAGGCCGGCCGCGGTGAGCGCCGGGATCGCCATGAAGAAGGAGAGGCGGGTCGCGACGACCCGGTTGATGCCGGCCAGGAGTCCGGCGGAGATCGTCGCACCGGAGCGGGAGACGCCCGGGATGAGCGACATGCACTGGACGAGACCGAGGATCACACCGTCGCGGATCGTCACGTCGTCCTCGGAGCGCTCCTGGCCTGCGGCGACGCGGCGGCCGTAGACGATCTCGGCGACCCACATGACGAAGCTCCACGCGATGAGCGCGGCTGCGACGACCCAGAGGCTGCGCAGCGGCCCGGAGATGAGGCCGCGCGCGAAGAAGCCGACGAGACCGACGGGGATCGAGCCGACGATGACGGCCCAGGCGAGCGTGTAGTCGTGATCACGCGTCGAGGAGTCGCGCAGCCCGGCGACCCAAGCCTTGAAGAGGCGCGCGATGTCCTTCCAGAAGTAGAGCAGGGTGGCCGCGATGGCGCCGATCTGGATCGTCGCGGTGTAGCCGGTGACGGTGGGGTTGTCGATCGAGAGGCCGAGGAGCTTCTCGGTGATCGTCAGGTGACCGGTCGAGGAGACCGGTAGGTATTCGGTCAGCCCCTCGACGATCCCGAGGATGACGGCGTCCAGATAGGACAACTCCACTGGTCAGGCCCTTTCGATCGACACATGAGAAGGCACGCCCGTCGGGCGTGCCGACCTTCAGGGTACGTCTGACGTCTGGGTGAATGCTGAGATGTGGACGCGCCCCGAGACGCTCAGCGGACCCGTCCGCCGGCGGGGCCGACCGGGGTGACGTCCGGGCCGTCCTCGTCATCCGAGTCGTCGTCATCATCCGAATCGTCGTCATCGGAGTCGTCGTCATCGTCCGAGTCGTCATCGTCGTCGGAGTCGTCGTCGAACTCCTCCTCGTCGAGGCCGACGTACTGCCGGGCGTCGTCCTCGTCGTCGTCGAAGTCGTCGTCCGAGTCGTCGTCATCGTCGAAGTCGTCATCGTCGTCGCTGTAGATCTCCAGCGGCGTGACCTCTTCGTACGCGTCCATGAGCGCGTCCTCGTAGCGGTCGAAGGCCTCGGCCACGTCCTGGTAGGCGGCCACGACGGCGGGGTCGTTCTCGCCCCGTCGGGAGGAGGAGGCCTCCAGGTGACGCTCGAGGGCAGAGACGAAGGCGGCCAGGGCAGCTCGAGGGTCAGCGCTCATGGGTCGAAAGTACCCCGTCAGCAGCCCTTCGGGCACCACCATCGCCCGATCGACCTGCGGGGGTGTCGCGATGTCTCAGAATGGAGGGCGATGGTCGAGTACGAGTACCGCACGGTCAGCTTCTCCCGCGATGTCACGCGCGCGCAGGCGCGCAAACTCCTGGCCGAGCATGCGGAATACGAACAGTGGGAGTTGGTGCGCCTGCGCCTCTACTTCGGCGGGGGGCGGCGCGCGGTGCTGCGCCGCAAGATCATCCGGGTCCGCCGGACGGCGTGACGCCGCCGCGCCGACCCACGCGACCGGCGTGATCGCCTCGGCGGGCGCCTTCGAAGGCGTCAGCTGCGCAGGGCGCGGCACTTCTGGACGGCGGTCTGGTACTTGGCTGCGGCGTCCTGGGCCGCCTTGGCCTTGCCCTCGGCGTCGATCTTCTCGATGACCTGGGTCTGGGCCTGCACGGCCGGCAGATCCATCCGACCGGCGGCGGCGATCGCCTCGCGCATCGCGTTGACGGCCTGCGGAAGATCCTGGGCCAGCGAGCTCTCCGACGAGACGGCGGCATCCGCCTGGTCGAGGGCATCGGAGCATTCGGCGGGCAGCCCGGTCGGGGACGCCGTCACGGTGACCGTCGCAGACTCTTTCGGTGAGGGCTGAGCCGAGCCCAGCGCACTGCATCCGGAGAGGATCCCGACGCCGACGAGGAGAGCGAGAGTGCGCTTCATGCGGGAAGCATAGGGGTCGCCCCGCCCCACGCGGAGGGCTATCGGCCGATGGAAATGGGCACCAGGGCCTTCCCTGCGACCCAGGGCAGCAAAAAACCCCCGAACCGGTAGGTCCGAGGGTTTTCTCCGTCCTATTCAGGACAAAACGTGTCCGGAGGGGGACTTGAACCCCCACGCCCGATAAAGGGCACTAGCACCTCAAGCTAGCGCGTCTGCCATTCCGCCACCCGGACAGGGTGAGTAATGCGGTCCTGCGCTTCGACGGGTTTTTCGCCCTTCGAAGCGTCGGCCGCAACGACATCGAACATTAGCACGCACCCCCGGCCGCCCTTCAAATCGCCTGGTCCAGCGGCTGGTCCAGGGGGTTCTCCGCCGGTCGGCAGGCGCGTCAGTCCGGCAGGGTCTCGACCCAGAGAGCGACGATGTGGTCGCGGGTGAAGCTGACTGTGGCGGGCTCGGTGAAGGTCCGCTTCGTCGTGCCCTCGACGACCATCTCGTAGCTGTCGATGTGCTCGTCGTGGATGAGCCGCTGGAGGTGGTCGCTCGGGTCGCCGGTGAAGGGCCTCGTCAGCCACTCGGTGCCGTCGACCGTGACGATCCGCACCTGAAGATGCTGCACTGCCATCGAAACTCCTTCGTCTGCGCGCTCGGGTGAGCCCGCCTCGTCCTGCGCTGTGCCCATCGACCGGGCGGGAGCGTGGCTGAGCTGCACCAAGGGTCGATCGGCGCCCCCGGATCGAGGCACCTGCGCTGGGTAGAGTGAGGGTCGCCCCAGCACCCCCGCGGAAAGGCCTCGCATGAAGCTCGTCGTCACCGGCGGAGCCGGCTACATCGGCTCGGTGGTCACCTCCCAGCTCCTCGACGCAGGACACGAGGTCACCGTCGTCGACGACCTGTCGACCGGGCACCGCGACGCGGTGCCGGAGGGGGCCGACTTCGTGCAGGCCCGGATCCACGAGGCGGCCGACTTCCTCTCCCCCGGCGTCGACGGGGTGCTGCACTTCGCGGCCAAGTCCCTGGTCGGCGAGTCGGTCGAGCGGCCCGAGCTGTACTGGGAGAACAACGTCGTCGGCTCCTACGCCCTGCTGGAGGCGGTGCGCGCGGCGGGGATCCCGCGCTTCGTCTTCTCCTCGACGGCGGCCTGCTACGGCGAGCCGTCGGTCTCCCCCATCACCGAGGACGTGACGCCGGCGCCGATCAACCCCTACGGGCACAGCAAGTTCGCCGTCGACCAGATGCTCACGGGCTATTGCGCGGCGCACGGCCTCGGGGCGACCTCGCTGCGCTACTTCAACGTCGGCGGGGCGCGCGGGCGCTTCGGTGAGCGGCACGCGACCGAGACCCACCTCATCCCGAACCTGCTCAAGGTGCCCGCCGGGCAGCGGGAGCGCGCCGCGATCTTCGGCACCGACTACCCCACCCCGGACGGCACGGCGGTGCGCGACTACCTCCACGTCTTCGACCTCGGCCGCGCCCACCTGCTCGCCCTCGAGGCGAGCGAGCCGGGGCGGCACCGGATCGTCAATCTCGGGAGCGGGACCGGGTATTCGGTTCGTGAGGTACTCGACGCCTGCCGCGAGGTGACGGCACACGAGCTCCCTGCCGATGAGCATCCCCGCCGCCCCGGAGACCCGGCGACGCTCGTCGCCTCGTACGACCGAGCGTTGAGCGAGCTGGGCTGGAAGCCGGAGCTCGGGCTCCGTGAGATCGTCACCGACGCCTGGTCGTTCATGTCGACGGGCTCGGCCGCCGCGCACGCGAGCGAGGGCGACTCATGAGCATCGAGCAGGCCGCGCACCTTTTCGCGCAGCTCTTCGACGCGCCGCCGCAGGGCATCTGGGCCTCCCCGGGCCGGGTCAACCTCATCGGCGAGCACACCGACTACAACGAGGGCTTCGTCCTGCCCCTGGCGATCCGCCAGCGCTGCGTCGTCGCGGCCTCCCCCGCGTCGGGCTCGGAGTCGAGCGTGACGTCGGCGCAGCGCCCTGGCGACACGATCCGTTTCCGCGCTGCCGACGTCGAGCCCGGCGAGGTCGAGAGCTGGGGCGCCTATGTCGCGGGCGTGCTCTGGGCGCTGCGGCAGGCGGGGCACGAGGTGGGCGAGGTCGACCTCGTCGTCGACAGCACGGTGCCGCTCGGCGCGAGCCTGTCCTCCTCGGCCGCCATCGAGTGCGCCGTGGCCGCGGCTGCCGTGGGGCTGGCGGGGATCGATCTCGAACGCACGCAGCTCGCGCTCCTGGCCCAGCGCGCCGAGAACGACTTCGTCGGGATGCCGTGTGGCGTGATGGATCAGATGGCCTCGATGCACGGACAGGCCGGGCATCTGGTCTTCATGGACACCCGCAGCCTCGAGGTCGAGGTGGTGCCGTTCGATCTCGCCGCGCACGGTCTGGCGCTGCTCGTCATCGACACCCGCGCCCCGCACGCGCTCGTCGACGGTGAGTACGCGGCCCGGCGGCGCGACTGCGAGCGGGCCGCTCAGCTGCTCGGGGTCCGCGCGCTGCGCGACATCTCCGGCGACGAGCTCGAGGATGCGCTGGCCCGCCTGGAGGACGAGACGATCCGGCGACGTGCCCGCCACGTCGTCACCGAGGACGAGCGCGTGCTCGCCGTCGTCGACCTGCTCCGCTCGGGCGCAAACCCTCGCGAGATCGGGCCGCTGCTCACCGAGTCGCACGCCTCGATGCGCGACGACTTCGAGATCACCGTCCCGCACGTCGACGTGGCAGTCGAGGCCGCGCTCGCCGCGGGTGCGATCGGGTCGCGCATGACCGGAGGCGGGTTCGGTGGGTCGATCATCGCTCTCGTCGAGGCCGACGGCCCGCAGGGCGCCGACGCAGTGGCGGCCGCCGTGGCGACCGCCTACGCCGAGCGTGGCTGGACCGCTCCGGCGCCCTTCGTCACCCGCGCAGAGCAGGGCGCGACCCGCCTGGCCTGAGCCCGCGCGCCCGCACCTGATCCAGCGGTGGTCAGGTGGGGGAGTCGCTGTGGGTCGGCGGCGTCGGGGCCCGTTGTAGGGCCACGAGCACGGGTCCGGAACGACCCCGAGAGGGCCCGCTCGCGCCGCATCCCGCGCCACCCGAGGTGGACCCCGAGGCGCACGAGCCGCAGCCGCCCGATGGGCAGCCGACGCTCAACTGCTGGGCCTGCACGCGCCCCGTGCGCACGAGGTGGTCGACGGCGGCTTCGACGACGCTCCGGTCCAGCCCGGTCGCGGCGGCGATCGCGGCTAGGCTCTCGTAGCCGTCGTCGAAGGCCGACAGGACGCGCTGCAGGGGCCCGCTCATCCCCCGACCAGCCGCCCGATCTGGAAGACGAGGACGGGCAGGACGTAGGCGGTGCCGAGTTGCACGGCGATCCCGAAGGCGGTCCAACGCCACCCGATCTCGCGCTTCTGGGCCGCCAGGGTCGCGACACACGGGGTGTAGGCCAGGAGGAAGACCATGAAAGCCAGCACCGCGGCGACGGTGTGGCCTCCGGAGGACGCGGTGAACGCGGCCTGGATGTGCTGCGCCAGCGCCGCACCGTCGGCACCGGCCGTGGGGTCGGCGACGGCGTAGGTCTGCGCCCAGGAGGAGATGACCGCCTCCTTGGCGACGAAGCCGACGACGAGCGCACTGACGGACTGCCACTGGGCGAAGCCGGCGGGCTCGAAGAGGGGTGCGATGACCTGGGCGAGGACGGCGTAGGCACTGTCGGCGATCGGGACGTCGCCGAAGCTGCCGATCCCCCGGCCGGGCACCTGCTGGAGCACCCAGACGACGGCGACCGTGAGCACGATGATCCCGCCGGCGGTGCGCAGGAAGCCGGACAGTCGCGTCCACATCACCGAGAGCGTGAGCCGAACCGTGGGCCGCTGATAGGGCGGCAGGTGGAGCACGAGCGGATCAGCGCCCATGGCTCGCCACAGCGTCGAGCGCAGCGCCACGCCGACGAGGACCACGAGAAGGATCGAGACGAGGTACATCGCGAAGACGACGGTCCCGGCGTGGTCGGGGAAGAAGACCGACGCGAGGAGCACGTAGACGGTGAGGCGCGCGCTGCACGAGGTGAAGGGCACGAGGAGGGCGACGAGGAGGCGTTGGCGGGCGTCGCCCAGGATCCTGGCCGCGCTGATCGCGGGCACGTTGCAGCCGAAGCCGACGACGAGCGGGAGAAAGGCCTGCCCGGGTAGTCCGAGCCGACGCATGAGGCGGTCGGTGACGACAGCCGCGCGCGCCATGTAGCCGGAGTCCTCCAGCAGCGCGAGGAGCAGGAACATCAGCGCCATGAGCGGCACGAACGTGAGGAGCATGCCGACCCCGGCGACGAGACCGTCGACGACGAAGCCCTCGGCGATGCCGCCGCCGAGCCAGACCGCGGCGAAGAATGCGCGGGCGCCGTCGCTCACCGGGCCGGAGAAGAAGCCGTCGAGCACCTCCTGCAGGGGCGCGGCCACCGAGGTCGTCACCTGGAAGACGAGCCACATCGTCGCGAGGAAGATGAGCGGGCCGAGGATCGGCGCGGTGACGACACGGTCGATGCGATCGGACCAGTTCTCGGACTCGGGTCGCTCGCGGCGTGTCGAGGCCGTGACCGCCCGTTCGATCCAGGCGAACCGGGCGTCCTGCGCGTCGAGGTCGTCGGCGGCATCGCCTCCGAGCTCGCCCTGGAGGTGGCCCGCACAGTCGTCCGGGTGGGCTCCCGTCGACACGGACGCGTCGACTCCGGACCGAGCGGCAGCGCTGGCGCGGACCTCGGCAGCCAGGGCCGAGCTGTCGGAGCGGCGGCGCGGGTCCACGACGACGACGGGGCATCCCACGGCCCGTCCGAGCGCCTCCGGGTCGACGGTCAGGCCGTTGCGGGAGGCCACGTCGAGCATCGTCAGGGCGAGCACGGTCGGGATCTGGTGCTCGAGGAGCTGGGCGACGAGGTAGAGGCTGCGGGCCAGGTGCGCCGCGTCGACGGTGGCGACGACGACGTCAGGGCGATCGGCACCGAGGAGGAGGTCGCGGGTCAGCTCCTCGTCCGGCGACAGGGGGTCGAGACTGTAGGCGCCCGGCAGGTCGAGCACGGTCATCGACGCGGCGACATCCTCACGGGCGACCGGCTCACCGGATCCGCGCCGGGTGCCCCCCCCCCGGCCGGTGCGCTCGGAGCCGGGCCACACCCCGGACCCGACCTCGACCGTCGTGCCGGGCCAGTTCCCGACCGTCCGGCGGGCGCCGGTGATCGCATTGAAGAGGGTGGACTTGCCGACGTTGGGGGCACCGACGAGAGCGACGCGGGTCACGCCGGGTCCGGCGTCGACACCACCGGAGTCGCCATGGCACGAGGGGGCCGAGCCGCGTGAAGCCGGGCGGGACGCAGGGGGTCGTGCGGATCGGGGGGCGTCGCCTCGGTCGTCGAGGATTCCGGTCACGCGGAGGCCGTGACGCTGCCGCCCGTCGGCGCCGAGGCGTCGCGGACCACGATGCCGGCGGCCGTCGTGGCATCGACCGCGATGCGCGCCCCCGACACGGTGAGGACGAACCCTCGCCCACTCGTCCGCGAGAGGACTCGGATGGGGGCCCCGAGGCGCAGGCCGAGCTCGGCGAGTCGCTGCCGGGTGCGAGCGGGCGCCTCGAGTCCGGCGCAGCGCAGGTCGCAGCCCGCCGGGGCGTCGGCCAGTGCGCACAGTCCGTCGCCGGAGACCGCACAACCCACGCCGAGCGAGGGCACGAAGGTGCGCAGTGCGACAGGCTGCGCGGGGTGCGCTGGGGTGATCCCGACGGACATGGGACGAGCCTAAACCCTCAGAGGTTAGGTGTGCCTCTCCTGTCTTGAGGATCACGTTCCAAAAGTCCGCATCGAGTGGGATCGCTCCGTGCGCGCAGGCGACGCCCGGCTCCTCGGCCGGCACGCACCGGGTCATGCGGCCCCGCATCCCGGATCAGGGCCGGCGATGGACGAGCAGCGGGAGAACGTCGCGGGCACCGCACTGCCGCAGGGCTCGCGCCGCCACCGTGACCGACCACCCCGAGCTCGTCGCGTCGACGACGAGGAGGACGACTCGGCCGCGGACCGCCTCGGCCAGTTCGAGCGGTGGGGCGAGGGCGTCGAGCCAGCGCGCGACCTGGGCCGCACCCGCGAGTTCGCGATCGGCCTCGATCGCGCCCGTCGACGGCGGCAGCGGCCAGCGCGCTCGCTCGAGCCGGCCGACCTGAGCGAGGTGGTCGGCGACGCCGGCGACCATCCGGGGCAGCCCCGCGGCAGCGAGGTCGACGACGACCTCGGGACGCTCCGACCACTCCCGGCTCCACCCGACGAGGGTCGTGACCGCCGCCTCGGCCAGCTCAGGCGGTGGCGCGTCATCGCTGCTCAGGCACCCGCGCCGCGCGTCGGCCCACTCGGGCGCGTCTGCATGCACGATGACCCGCCCGGGCGCGGCGAGCTCCCCGACCGCGATCCGGCCGCGCAGCCCGCTCACTCCCCCGGGCCACATCTTGCGCGGCTCGAGCACGGTGTGCTGCCCGCGCAGCACCGAGGCGACGGCTGCCACGGTCTGCGCGGACGGGGTCGGCGACCAGCCGCCGGGCAGCGCACCCGTGCACACCGAGCAGCGCCCGCATGGCCCGGCGTCGGGATCGTCGAGAGAGATCGCGAGCAGCTCCATGAGGCAGCGCCGACTCTGGAGGTAGTCGGTCATGATCGCCGCCTCACGTCGACGCCCGGCGAGGATGCCGTCGTAGTGATCCCCGTCGTACTGCCATGGCGTACCCGTGGCGAGCCACCCGTCCGTCTCACGCGAGACGACGCGCTCGACGGCCAGCTGCTTGAGCATGAGCTCGACCCGCCCACGGCGGATCCCGGTGCTCGCCTCGAGGGCGACGACCGACTGCGGCTCGCTCTGGCCGGCGAGCGCGCCGAGGATCCGCTCGCACTGCTGCGGATCGGGCAGGGTCGACGTCGCGTAGTACTCCCACACCCCTGAGTCAGCGCCCGAGGGCAGCACCGCGACGGCGGCATGGTCGATCCCGCGGCCGGCGCGCCCCACCTGCTGGTAGTAGGCGACGGGCGAGGGCGGGGCCCCGACGTGCACGACGAAGCCGAGGTCGGGCTTGTCGTAGCCCATGCCGAGCGCCGAGGTCGCGACGAGCGCCTTGACCTCGTTGTCCCGCAGGGCGTCCTCAAGGCGCTCCCGCTCCTCGACCGGCAGCCCACCCGAATACGCGGCGACCGGCAGCGACGGCCCGTGCACGGCGCGGATCGCATCGACGAGGCGCTGAGTGTCGGCGACCGTGAGGACGTAGATGATTCCCGACCCGGGCAGGTGCGGCAGATGCTCGGCGACCCAGGCGTAGCGGTCGAGCGGCGCCATCGGCGGCACGACGGTGAGCTGCAGCGACGCCCGGGACAGCGGACCGCGCAGCACGAGCGTCGCGTCGCCGAGCTGGTGCGCGACGTCGGCGGTGACCCGTGCATTGGCGGTCGCCGTCGTCGCGAGGACCGGCGTGTCGGGGTTGAGCTCCTGGAGCACGTCGGAGACCCGCCGATAGTCCGGGCGGAAGTCGTGGCCCCAGTCCGAGACGGCATGCGCCTCGTCGACGACGAGCAGCCCGAGCCGCCCCGCGAGCCTGTCGAGGACCCGGCGCCCGAACCCCGGATGGGCGAGGCGCTCGGGCGAGACGAGGAGCACGTCGACCTCGTCGGCATGCAGGGACGCCTCGATGGCCGACCACTGGTCGACATTCCCGGAGTTGACGGTGACGGCCCGCAGTCCGGCGCGCTGCGCGGCCGCGACCTGGTCGCGCATGAGCGCCAGCAGCGGCGACACGACGAGCGTCGGTCCGCGCCCCCGTGAGCGATGGAGGGCGGTCGCGACCCAGTAGACCGCCGACTTGCCCCACCCGGTCGCCTGGACGACGAGCGCCCGCGCGCCCGGCTCGAGCAGCGCGCCGACCGCGTGCTCCTGGTCCTCGCGCAGCCGCGCCTCGGGCCCGGCGAGGGCCGCGAGGACGCGCCCGGCAATAGCGGAGTCGTCGGGCGACAAGGTCGGCGCCGGACTCGATGCCTGACTGGCTTCCTGACTGGATGTCGGCATGGAGGTCGAAGAAGCGGAGGGCTCGAAACGCTGCGAGGTCGTCACGGTCCAGACCCTAGGCGCGACCCCTGACAAGGTTCCGAATCCGGCCCGGAGCGAGACACACGGACACCGGAGTGACCGGTGGACTCGCCTCTACGACAGCCCTTCCGCCGCCCGCCCGGAGGCGACCTCGGGGGTCGATGACTCGGCCGGTCGCCGCGACCAGAAGCCGGCGAGGATCGAGCCGGAGACGTTGTGCCACACCGAGAAGATGGCGGCCGGCAGGGCCGCGATCGGCGCGAAGTGTGCGGTCGCCAGGGCGGCGGCCAGCCCCGAGTTCTGCATCCCCACTTCGATGCTCACCGCGCGACGACCGGCGACGGGCTGGCGGCAGACCGCCGCGACGGCATAGCCGAGGGCCAGGCCGATGACGTTGTGCAGGGCGACCGCGACGACGACGATCGCGCCGACCGACAGCAGGGTCGTGGCCGATCCGGCCACGACCGCCATGACGACCGCGGCGATGCCGACGACCGAGACGAGCGGCAGACCCGGCAGCGCCCGCTCCACGACACTCGGCAGGAGGAGCCGCAGGAGCACTCCGATGACGATCGGGGCGAGCACGATCTGCAGGATCGACACGAGCAGCGCCCCCGCCGACACCGGCAGGAAGGCACCGCCGAGCCAGAGCACGAGGATCGGCGTGAGGACCGGGGCGAGCAGGGTCGACAGCGTCGTCATCGCGACGGACAACGCGGTGTCGCCACGGGCGAGGAACACCATGACGTTCGAGGCCGTGCCGCCCGGCGCCGCCCCGACGAGGATCATCCCGATCGCCAGCTCCGGGGGCAGCTGCAGCGCGAGCGCCAGCCCGTAGCCGACGAGCGGCATGATCGTGTACTGCGCCGCGACCCCGAGCAGCAGCGCCCACGGGCGCCGCCCGATGATCGCGAAGTCGCTGGGCCGCAGCGTCATCCCCATCCCGAGCATGATGATCGCGAGCAGCCACGGCACGAACGGGATCCAGGCTCGGAAGAGGTCGGGCGACAGCAGCGCCAACCCTCCCCCGACGAGCACGACGAGGGGGAACCAGGCCCCCGCAACACGACTGAGTTTCTCCACGAGCACATCTCCACGGCTGTCTCGACATCGGGCATCCGAGCCGATCGCTCGGCGCCACGACGACACAGCCTAGTTTTGTCGCCTTCGCACGGATTCAGGCCCCAGGCGCGAGGCCACGCGGTCGGAGCGAGATCCGTGGCGAGGCGACGGCAGATCAGCTCAGGCCTTTGGCCGCGCGGCGGGCGGCGACGTCCGCGGCGTCGAGGGCGGTCGCTTCCTCCAGGGTCGGGGCGCTCCCACCGAGACGCGCGGGCTGGAAGACGAGGTCGGCGCCGCTCATCGGCGGATAGGCTGCCTGGGCCGCGTCGAGCTGGGCCTGCATCTGCGCGCGCAGGGCGGCCAGTACGTCGTCGGCCTTGTCCGAGCGCTGGACGGTGATCGGCGCCCCGACGGACAGGGTGATCGGTGTCTTCGTGCGCCCGAGCCGCTTGGGTCGGCCCTTGGTCCACACCCGCTGCGAGCCCCACAGAACGATCGGGATGATCGGCACCCGCGCCGCCTGCGCCATCCGGATCGCACCGGACTTGAACTCCTTGATCTCGAAGGAGCGCGAGATCGTCGCCTCGGGGAAGACTCCGACGAGCTCACCCTCTTTGAGCGCCGTGAGCGCGGCCCGGAACGACGCGCTGCCGGACTCTCGGTCGACGGGGATGTGCTTCATCCCGCGCATGAGCGGCCCGGCGACCGGGTGGTCGAAGATCGTGTCCTTGCACATGAACCGGATGTACCGGTGGGCCGGCAGCGCGGCGAGCCCCGCGTAGGCGAAGTCGAGGTAGGAGAGGTGGTTCATCACGATGACGGCGCCACCCTCGCGGGGGATGTGCTCGGCTCCGGTCACCGTGAACTTCAACCCTTCGGCGGCGAAGAGGGCGCGGGCGAACCCGATGACGGGCGTGTAGACGGGCTCCATGGAGTGACTGTATCGGCGCACCCGCGGCACCATCGGCCTCCCACCGTCCTCGCGACCGCACGCCACTGCATGCCACTGCTCGCGACTGTGCGGCGACTGCTCGCGTCGGGCGATGCCTGTCGGTGCCGCCGTTTACGCTGACGCCCATGCCATCGCTGCGTCACGTGAGCGCCACCCGGTTCGTCGCCCCCTTCCGCGAGGGCGGGTCGCTGCCCGGGCTCGTCGAGGCGGACGACGACGGGATGTACGTCGTGAAGTTCGCCGGTGCCGGTCAGGGCGTCAAGGTGCTCGTCGCCGAGGTCATCGTCGGGGAGCTGACCCGCGCCCTCGGGCTGCGCGTCCCCGAGCTCGTGACGATCGACCTGCCGCCGCCGATCGCGAAGTACGAGGCCGATGAGGAGGTCCAGGACCTGCTCAACGCCTCCCCCGGCACCAATCTCGGGCTCGACTATCTGCCCGGCGCCTTCGGCTATGGCGGGTCGCGCCCCGCGGAGGCGGCCGAGGCCGACGCGATCCTCTGGCTCGACGCGCTCACGGCCAACGTCGATCGGACGTGGGACAACCCGAATCTCCTGCTCTGGCATCGGCGCACGTGGCTCATAGACCACGGCGCGAGCCTCTACTTCCACCACAGCTGGCCGAGCCGGGCGCCGAATCCGGAGCGCTTCGCGGCCCAACCGTTCGACGCGAGCAGGCACGTCCTGCGCGATCTCGCGACCGGGCTGCCCGCCCGCCACGAGGAGTTCGCCGCGACGCTGGATCGGGCCAC